>WASW01067475.1_pt1 | contig 22322 bp, 22 predicted proteins | sample 5698521 | NCBI WGS metagenome assembly WASW01 (sample SAMN11175560, study PRJNA528189) | sponge metagenome | isolation source: marine sponge | host: Leucetta | place: Antarctica: Western Antarctic Peninsula, King George Island | collected 2013-01
CGGTTTATGCGACGATGTATCCGATAATTTCCGCGTCATATCGCCCAAGGGGTTTCGGGTTCTGACGTGAACGGGGTATAGCTAAGTGTTATGAGTTCATCGCAGCTTTCAGTCCTTCATCCAACTTGGCAAGAAAAGCTTGAGTTGTCATCCACGATTGATCAGGGCCTATCAAAAGGGCCAAATCTTTGGTCATGAAACCTGCTTCTACGGTTTCAATACATACTTTTTCCAATGTCTCAGCAAAACGTTCAACATCTGGAGTGTTATCGAATTGTCCACGGTATTTAAGGCCGCGGGTCCACGCAAAGATCGACGCAATTGGGTTCGTCGACGTTTCTTTACCCTGCTGATGTTGGCGGTAATGACGGGTAACTGTACCATGAGCGGCTTCTGCTTCAACGGTTTTACCATCCGGCGTCATAAGGACAGACGTCATCATTCCAAGCGACCCAAACCCCTGCGCGACGATGTCAGATTGTACATCACCATCATAATTTTTGCAGGCCCAGACAAACTCACCATGCCATTTGAGCGCTGAAGCAACCATGTCATCGATCAAGCGATCTTCATAGGTAATTCCCTTGGCATCAAAATCAGCTTTAAACTCAGCCTCAAAAATTTCCTGAAAAATGTCGCGGAAACGGCCATCATATTGTTTAAGAATAGTATCTTTATGAGAAAAATAAACGGGCCATCCAAGATCAAGCCCGTAATTCAAGCAGGCACGTGCGAAACCACGGATCGATTCGTCCAAGTTATACATGCCCATTGCGATACCAGCTTCAGGAGCATCAAACACATTGTGTTCAATCACTTCACCGCCGTCCGCGGGCTCGAACTTCATCGTCAATTTACCAGCGCCAGGGAAGCGGAAATCCGTCGCCCGATATTGGTCTCCAAAGGCGTGACGGCCAATAACAATTGGTTTCGTCCAGCCTGGAACCAGGCGCGGCACGTTGTTGCAAATGATCGGAGCTCGGAACACGGTACCACCCAGGATATTACGGATTGTCCCGTTCGGTGATTTCCACATTTCCTTAAGGCCAAATTCTTCAACCCGTGAATCAGTCGGTGTAATCGTCGCGCATTTTACACCAACACCATACTTTTTGATCGCATTTGCGGAATCAATGGTAATCTGATCGTCCGTCTCATCACGTTTTTGAACACTTAAGTCATAATATTTGAGATCAATATCCAGGTAAGGAAGTATCAGTTTTTCTTTAATGAATTCCCAAATAATGCGGGTCATTTCATCGCCGTCTAGTTCGACGACGGGTGTGGCGACTTTAATTTTTGACATAAATTCTCGTCCTTCTAAATTTCCTCAAGGGGAACAAGCGGGGGCCGGGTCTACGCCGGACCGTATTATCTGGCGGGAATTTACGGGTGAGTACCGGTAATGGCAAGGTTGCCCTCAAAAATCAGATATAGTTACCTTGGTTTGTGACGTCAGGCTCTGGCGCGGCATCTAACGCATCGAATATCTGTTCTGGCGTATCGACAATGGAAATTAACTCTCGTGCGCGTTCATTTGCGAACCCGCCTTCAACCGTATCATCAATCAACTTTTTTAATCCCGACCAATACCCTTCAGTATTCAGCGCTACGATGGGTTTGGCGTGAATATTCAATTGTTTCCAGGTCATAATTTCAAATGTTTCATCCAGAGTTCCAAGTCCGCCAGGGAGAGAAACAAACCCATCTGACAGATCGAACATTTTGTGTTTACGGGTGTGCATATTATCCGTGACGATGAATTCGCTGACATCCGACTTTCCAACTTCACGTTCTTCCAAAAACCTCGGGATCACGCCTGTAACCTCCCCGCCCCCCTTAACAATTGTGTCGGCGACTATTCCCATTAGGCCAATGCCGCCGCCGCCGTAAATCAATCTGACTTCGCGCTCCAGCATGATTTCACCCAGCCTACGGGCGGCGGTTTCATAGGCGGTATTATTTCCAACTCTGGATCCACAGAACACGCACAAAGACTTGATCGTACTCATATTTTTCTCTTTCACTAATTTATCTGACGAATTTATTAAAACCCCACCGGTCCAGCGATCAGGCAGGTGCGCTCAATAATCCGTTAATCACGACTTCGTGACTAAAAAAGGAATGCCAATCCTCTTGTCTTGATACTATGGTCACAATCAAACAACAATGTGGAGACATGACAATGATATCCAAAAATTTCCATTTCGTAATTACCCTAATTGCGCTCACTTTTGTTGGCTCAATTGCAACAACATCTTACGCCAGCGAAGATCAGATCAAATACCGCAAGGGTGTAATGAAAGCAGTTGGTGGCACAATGGGCAGTCTCGCAGCGATACTTAAAGGCAAAGCGCCTATGAAACATGCCCCCGCATTAACAACAGCCATGGTGCAACTTTCGGTCGTTGCCGCTGATATATTTCCGAAAGGCTCAGGCGGAGACAAAACCGGCGCAAAAGACAATATCTGGACTGAAGGCGTAAAATTTCAAGCTAGCGTCAAAGCGTTTCAGACAGCAGCACTAAATATTTCCAAGGCATCGGGCGACAAAGCCGCATTCGGCGCTGCATTCAAAGCCCTTGGCGGGTCTTGTGGTGGTTGTCACAAACCTTTCCGTAAACCAAAGAAGTAAGTTCACCTTCCTAAATGTCGGCAGATTTGCCTCTACGTTGGGCCAGCGTAACTGCGCTTAGTATCGCGCTAGCGCTGGCCATCAGTGCATCGTCCGTCGCCGGTGATTTCAAGAATGGCGCTTATGTGTTTAAAGCTGCTGGCTGCACTGGATGCCATACACGCGAAGATGATCGCAAAAAAGAAATATACCTTGCTGGCGGGCGGGCATTCAAAACGCCCTTCGGAACGTATTTCAGTCCCAATATCACACCAGATAAAAGTGGAATTGGGACTTGGAATGAATCTGATTTCAAATCTGCATTGCGCCATGGCATCACGCCAGATGGTGACAATTATTTCCCAGTGTTTCCGTATTTATCGTATACAAAAATGTCAGACGAGGACATTTCAGACCTGTGGACTTATATGAAGTCTGTGGCATCAATTAAACGCGAAAATCGTGACCATGATGTCAATTTTATATTTAGCTCTCGCTTCTTGATAACATTTTGGAAATTACTTTTTTTCTCCGAAGGTGTTTTACAACCTAATCAAAAACAACCACCGGACTGGAATCGTGGTCGATATCTGGTAGATGCCGTCGGACATTGCGGCGAATGTCATACCCCACGAAACTTTCTCGGGGCATGGAAGAGCGATATGTATTTGGCAGGAACGACGAGTGGACCTGATGGCAAATCTGTCCCAAACATAACACCCGATTTAAAAACAGGTATCAACGGATGGAAATTTGACGATTTCGACTCATTGTTATCCATGGGCATGCTTCCCGACGGCGATTTTGTCGGTGCAAGTATGGGAGAAGTCGTAGAGAATACAGAAGGTTTGATCGATTCTGATCGTAACGCGATTTCCACTTATCTTCAGTCAATTCCAGCAATTTCACATAAGGTCACGTCTTTGCCGCCAAAATAATAAACCATGTCGATTCGCTCGAATTTGTTTATTATGCGGTTATATTGGTTATCAGCCAACGCTCTTAATGGCAGGAAATCCCTTGCATTCAGACTCTTTCTTTGGAACCAGCGTGCGTTAACGCCAGACATGTTAAGATAATTCATCATGCGAACATTAATCATTATGGCGTCAGTTGGTGGTCTTGCCGTTGCAGCAGCAATTGGCGTTAATGTACTCACATGGGAGCAAGAAGCGGCTCAACAAAAGGCCGCGCCTGCCGCACCTATAGAAGCACCAACCGTTGTCGCCCCCGCCCCCGTGTCGACAGCTTCATCTCCGACGAAACAAATGGAGACAACAACGACACCACCATCCGACCTTATTTCGAGTGCTAAAGCGCCGGCTACGGTCGCTCAACCAAAAATTGCTTCGGCTGCACCGGAAGCAATATCACAAGAACCACCTTCTCCGGTATTTGATATTGTTCGATTAACCCCAGGTGGTGACGCCGTTATTGCCGGACGGGCGGAACCTGGTAGTACCGTCATAATTCTCGATAACGGACGGGTGATTGGTACCGTAAAAGCCGATCACCGAGGGGAATGGGTTTTTGTATCCGAAACACCATTTGCACCAGGCAGTCGTCAATTAACTCTACGGTCAGAGATAAATGGCGGCGAGCCAAGACCATCTGAGGATATTGTTGTTTTGGTCGTTCCTGAACCTAAAAAAGATATTGCCGGACGGAAAACTGACAAACCAGCGCAGGCGCTTGCCTTGAAGATCCCTAAAAAAGGTGGGCCGAGCACGATTTTGCAAAAACCTACTGATAATTCTGAAATAGGAAAACTGAACGTAGACACAATTGATTATGATGAATCTGGCCAACTTATAATCAGTGGCCGGGCAGGCTCAGGCAGTCAGGTATTTGCTTATCTAAATAACGCATTTATTGGCCAAACGAGAACGGGAGAGATTGGCATCTGGTTGCTTCGTCCAACACAGGCAATTGAACCCGGAATATATGATTTGCGCGTTGACCATGTCGACAATTCTGGCAAAGTTATTTCACGCATTTCCATGCCATTTTCAAGAGCTGCACCATTTGATGAGATGCCGCCGGAACCCTTTATTATCGTACAACCAGGCAACAGTCTGTGGCGGCTGGCGACCAGAACCTATGGGTCGGGGTTACAGTACACTACAATATTTGAAGCCAACCGTGATCAAATCAAAGACCCAAATTTGATTTTCCCAGGTCAGATATTTGCCGTCCCAACTAATTAACAACTGCACCTAACCTTCCGGATACCTTAATCCAAGATATTCCTAACCTCTAGCCTTACCCATTACGAGCATAAGACCTGTTCCCACACTTTCTAGATGTGAGCGCATGGCTTGCTCAGCGGCAGGCGCGTCCCGTTCGGCTATCGCTTCAAAAATAGCGTCGTGTTCCCTAAAACTGTGATGGTCATGTTTTCGCGCGAACGGCGTGTTTCTAGGCCGTGACCACACAACCGACTGCTGGATGGAATTCAACATGTTAAATATTGCAAGCAACGGCATATTGTGCGCGGCCTCAGCAATCGCCTGGTGAAGTTTGTTATTCCAAGCTTCATAAACCCGCCAATCTGGTGCTTTTCTCGTTTTTTCAATACAGTGTGCCATCGCTAGGATATCTGCTTTAGTCGCGTGTAACGCGGCCAACCCAACCAATCCGGGCTCAACCAATAATCGCGCTTCAATCAACTCGCGAGGCGTCGTCCTGTGGCTAACTGAATCTGCATCATAAACATTTTCAACAGGTCGGGACCCGATAAACGTACCCTTCCCGACATGACGCCAAATTCGTCCTTCCGATTCCAATTTTGCTAACGCAGACCGCAATTTGGTTCGAGATATGCCAAGATCTTCAGCAAGAATTCTTTCTGCGGGCAAGCGACTATTGAGTTCAAAATTTTGTTCTTTGAGGTAGGTTTTCAGCCGCTCAGCAACGCTCAATTTAACAATTTCGTTCATATTACCAATTTCCTTATTGGTTGACTATATTGGTTATAATCAATTTTTAAGGCCTTGTACATGTTGACTCTTTTAATTGGTTCATCATACCATTTCGATATTGGTTGTAAATTGGTTGGCGCACTTGAACGCTAATGCAGCCAAATTAAAACAATTTAACAGGGAGGTTATAATGTTTAGTCCAAGAAAGATTAGATCTTTTTGCCTAACGGCAGCCATCGCGCTTGGGGTTGGAATTTCTTCCGCACCAAGTAACGCTGATATGGGATCAATGCACGTTGCCTTTGGCGATATTCCAGGTGCAGACATGCTGAATTTCATGATCGCGGTAAAACGTGCTGAAGCGCGCGGGGTCAAAGTCAAAATAAGTTTTTTGCAATCTGAAGACTTGGCGTCACAAGCCATCGTCTCTGGTCAGGCCGATATTGGCGTGGGTACGCCGTATGCGCTCATCCAGAAAGTCAAAGCGCCTATCCGTATGTTCTTTCAGTTAAGTAAGTTGGCGTTTTTCCCGATCGTTAACGCTGAGAAATTCCAAGGGTGGAAAGATCTCGATGGGCAGCCGATGTACACCCATGCACGTGGTTCAGGCACTGAAGCCATAATGAATTTGATGGCAATGAAAAATGGCATCAAATATGAATCCATGAGTTATGTCCCAGGGTCTGCCGTTCGCGCAGGTGCGATGCTTCAAGGCCGTATTCACGCAACGATCGTAGATGCAGAACGCCGCACACTGCTGCTTAAAAAAGGCAAAGGAAAATTTAAACTGCTTCCCATGCCAAAAATCGATGGCAGCGACGAAGCACTCTATGCAAACACAGCTTTTATGGACAAGAACGAAGAGTCCATAAATATTCTACTCGAAGAACTGGTTGGGACTTGGCGCGATATCGTAAAAGACCCGCTGTATGTATCAAAAGCGCGTAAACAGTACAATCTGCTACCAGATATGCCGCCATCTGACGCCGAAGAAATTGATCCATATTATCTGGAAGCAGTCGCCACGAAAATTTTTGACCAAAATGGCGGCGGCGAAAAAGCGGTTAAGGGCGACTTCGAATTTTATGGATTTGCCGGCACCATCAAAGGTGACACTGCCAAATTGAAAGTTGAAGATTTTTGGCATCTCGCGCCACTGAATAAAGCGCTCGATAAATTGGGCCGTAAATAAGTTCTAACTCCCCTGGGCTGGTCCGGATAACATTTCGGGCCAGCCGCTATTTTTCAAGTCCATGAAACGATTGAATAATATGTCTACGACAGCTCTTACAAAATCCGTCCAACGTTCCTCCGGAAAGGGTACCTATTTTTCGCCAATATTTTGGTGGAAAACCCTATCCGTCGTTATTCTATTTTCTGCTTGGGAAATCGCAGGGCGTATCCCAGTCAGCATAGCCTTTCCAACATTTATCGAAACTATGACAGCATTTTTCACCATGTGTATCGACGGGCGTATGGTTGGCGCCTATACAGAAACGTTAAAACCATTAATCGTTGGCGTTGGGATATCAGCCACTTTTGGTGTCATTTTTGGTGTTTCAATGGGCCTGTCGCGCGGGTTCCAATGGATTGGTGAGCCGATCTTTATTGTTATGCAGGCGGCCCCAATGGCCGCATTAATCCCACTCGTCACCTTTGTATATGGTATCGGACTCGCAGCAAAAGTTACGGCCGTAATTATTTTGGCCTTGCCTATTATTGTTTTGAACGCTTACAAGGCGGTTCGTAACGCAAACCCTTCACTCATACAAATGTGCCAGTCTTTTCAGGGATCTCGGTTACAACAAATTGTGCGCGTAATAATTCCAGACGCCAGCCCAATGATATTTGCTGGTCTACGTTTAGGTGTCGCTGCCGGGTTTATTGGCGTGATCCTTGCCGAATTGTTAATTACGCCAACCGGCATCGGAGACTTGATTACCTACCACCGCTCGATCGCCGAATACGCAGATATGTACGCTGCAGTATTTTCGATCATGCTGTTTGCCGCCGTCTCAGTCGGATTATTAGAACGCGCTGAAATTGCATTTTTCCGCCCCGAACGGAAAAAGAAAAAGGAAGACTAATGGCTACCATGGAACTTAATTCACCAGATACGTCCGTAACCAATTCTCCTGATACAATTGTCGATGTAAAAGGCATTGGAAAGGTATATCCAGGCGGCATCGTTGCGTTAAAAGGCGTCGACTTGGCCATCCCCAAGGGCAAGATGACAACCCTGCTTGGTCCATCAGGTTGTGGCAAAACGACTTTACTGAAAATCATTGCAGGATTGCTGGACGCTACCGAGGGTGTTGTTGAAGTTAATGGCAAACAAGTTATGGGCCCAGGACCTGAACGCGCATTTGTTTTTCAGGACTTTGCCTTACTGCCTTGGGCAACCGTACTTGATAACGTCGCGTTTGGGCTTGAGATGCAAGGAGTTGGTAAAGCGGAACGTGAAGCAATTGCTCATACCAAAATTGAAAAGGTTGGTTTGGCAGGTTTTCATGCAAATTATCCACATGAACTATCAGGAGGAATGCGGCAACGCGTTGGCTTAGCGCGAGCGTTATCCGTTAATGCCGAGGTCTTGTTAATGGATGAGCCATTTTCGGCGGTTGACGAACAAACACGTCGACTGTTTCAGGAAGAATTACTTCGGTTACTTGCAACCGAAAAAAAGACCGTCATTTTTGTAACGCATAGCATTGAAGAGGCGGTTTATGTATCGGATCAGATTGTATTGTTGTCGCCCCGACCAGGGCGGATTAATCGAATTGTGAAAACCGATTTTGGGCGTGACGGTAAAACAGCCGATGAAATTCGCAGAGATGAAGCCTTTCTTGATACTGTCGAAGACATTTGGAGCACGCTTAAAAAATACTTGTCCGCGGAAAGGATGGTAGAATGACAGTTTTCGGGTGCCGCATTCCCGCTGCGTTTTCATTATTGATCTGGTGTGTTCTATGGGAAATTATAGGGCAAATGGAAGCAGTATTCATTTTCCCTCCTTTATCAGGTGTTTTGGTTGCCCTTGTTGGAATTCTTCAAACAAATCAATTTCATAATGCCGCGATAATTTCGCTGCAAGCGTTCGCAGCCGGCATGTCGCTTGCCGTTGTTGTAGGGGTGTCTCTTGGGTTTTTGATGGGACGTGTAGAAACCGCCAACAAATTGCTTGGTATGTGGGTTAATATCATGGCGAGTGCGCCTCTTTCTTCGTTGGTTCCAGTTCTGATGTTGCTTTTTGGGTTCGGTCAAACAACGATTATCGTTACCACATTTCTCTTTGCTGTCTGGATTATAACACTCGACACCTATGCCGGGGTGCGCCATATCAATCCATCACTGTTGGAAATGGGGCGCTCGTTCGGGGCGTCACGGGTTCAAATGTATGCGAAAATACTGTTCTGGGCGGCTCTTCCCGAAATACTGGCGGGCATTCGCATGGGATTAATTCGCGCCGTAAAAGGTGTCGTGATTGGCCAGTTGCTGGTTTCTGTTGTTGCCTTGGGTCAAATGTTTTCGCGCTTTTCCAGAAGTTTTCTACTCGAAGAATTTTGGGGGTTAACACTAATTCTGTTCGTCTTCGCTCTTGGATTGTCCGCCCTTGTGGGCCGGGTCGAAAAATCTGTTGAATACTATGCCGGTGAACGGGCTAACTAAACACACACACACCAATAAATTTGTACGTTATTCACTACTAAATAGGAGTTATCTATGGGATTCATCTTTCAACTCAAACAAGCGTCATTGCCCATTGTTGGTCAAGAAGACGACTTTCCCATTCGCAGAATTTATTGCGTAGGACGAAATTATCTTGATCATATTCGGGAAACCGCTGGCGCTGACGAACGCGAGCCACCGTTCTTTTTCCAAAAACCTTCCGATGCAATTTTACAAAATGGTGGGGACTTCCCCTACCCGCCCTTATCAGAAAAGGTTCATCACGAAATTGAACTGACTGTCGCTATTGATAAAGGTGGGAAGGACATATCCGTAGAAAACGCGCTTGAACATGTTTATGGCTATGGTATCGGTATTGATATGACACGCCGCGACTTGCAGGGCGTGGCAAAAGAAATGCGCCGCCCATGGGAAGCCGGGAAAGCCTACGACCACTCAGCGCCGTGCTCGGCAATCGTCCCGGCAAGTAAAATCGGGCATCCAGACAAAGGTAGAATTTGGTTGGCCGTCAACGGTGACGTGAAACAAGATGGTGATCTGGCTCAACAGATATGGAGTGTGCCTGAAGCAATCGCCCATCTGAGCACATTATTTGAGTTGGCCCCTGGTGACCTGATTATGACGGGTACGCCAGCTGGCGTTGGTCCAGTGTTAGCGGGAGATAAAGTTACAGGCGGAATTGATGGCGTGGCCGACATTGGTATTAACGTCATCTAATTCGATTTTAAGGTGACCGCAAAATATACGGTGTTTCAGAATAATGGAGCACCGTATATTTGTTTAATTTATTGGAGCCGTGAAAATCGACTACGATTTAACGGTTTGTTGATGTATTCAGCCAGCATCGTCAAACAGGGTTTCGCCGTAATTAACAGCGTGACAGTTTTGGACAGCAGCAGGTTTGGAGTCAAGGGTTCCTCGAACCAAAACTCATCAACAAGCATAATACGTTGTTCAGCAGATATTTTAACCTGCCCGCCCAACATGGACCCTGCGAAATTGACTATTTTTACCACTTGTGACCGACTTATGGCACTTTCCGATGTAAATGGAATGTGCCCCAAATTAGCATGAAACCGCATTTTAGTTTTACGGTTTTCGGCGGACGCCTTAACAGCAAACAGGAAATCAAGATACTCAAAAGAAAAGTCAAATGTCCTACTTTGCCCAGCCAGATCAGCAAAATTCCCCAAGCCAATAGGTCCGTCTCCAACCTTGGTCATGACTTCAAGCAACTCTTTGGTCGTAATCGAGGCGGTATTTGTCACGTATTCCTCCGCTATTGGGTATGTGTCAGTTTACCACGACAGCGCCCTTACCGAAAACAGTGAATCGATCTATTTGTGACAAAAGGTTGAGATTGTAGAAAAATCCTGCGACAACAACGGTTATTAAAAAGGAACCAATTCCCTATGCTAAAAATCGTTCTCATCCCTATACATCCGGCAGGATGGCCGTTTATTGCAATTTTTGCCGTGGCGACGGTTGGTATGTGGATGTATACACCGCCACTAAGCTTTGTCGGAATTGTACTGACGGCGTGGTGTACATATTTTTTTCGCAATCCTGACCGTTCCACGCCGACGCGCGAGGGACTTGTGATCAGTCCGGCAGATGGTGTTGTGCAAATGATTACGGAAGCGACCCCGCCAGAGGAGCTTGGCATGGGCCCCGAACCCAGGACGCGCGTCGCTGTATTCATGAACGTGTTTAACGTCCACGTAAACCGCTCCCCTGTTAGCGGAACAATCACCGGGGTCAAATACCATCCCGGAAAATTTCTTAACGCCTCTCTTGATAAAGCCAGCGAACATAATGAACGCATGGGCCTTAAAGTCGCAATGGAAGATGGTACTGAAATCGCCTTCGTTCAAATCGCAGGACTGGTGGCGCGCCGAATCCTGTGTTTTGTCAAAGAAGGTGATACACTAAAAACTGGAGAACGATTCGGATTAATCAGGTTCGGCAGCCGCGTCGATATTTATCTCCCAAAAGGTGTTTCTCCGCTGGTTAGCGTTGGACAAACCGCGGTCGCCGGAGAAACAGTGATCGCAGATATGCAGGCCACTGAACCACCGCGAAGCGCAGAGACACGATAAAACGGGACTACGAATTCATGGACACCTCAAAATCCGATAAACCGGATAAGAAACGCCGACTGCGTGGCCTGACCATAAATACCATGATCCCTAATATCTTGACGCTCATGGCATTGTCCGCCGGATTGACCGCGATGCGTTTTGCTATTGAAGAACGCTGGGAACATGCTGTTTTGGCGCTTGTCGCTGCCGCGATACTCGATACGCTAGATGGCCGCGTTGCGCGCCTTCTCAAAGGCGCAAGCAAATTTGGCGCGGAGCTGGATTCACTTTCAGATTTTGTCTGTTTTGGCGTCGCACCAGCAATCATACTCTATCTATGGTCTATGCAGGTCGTGGGCAAGTGGGGTTGGATTCTGGTGATGTTATTTTCCATGTGTATGGGACTTCGTTTGGCCCGCTTTAATGTCGCATTGGAAGACGAGAACGCCCCGGCCTGGAAAGCCCATTTTTTTGCTGGTGTTCCTGCACCTGCCGGAGCGGGCCTAGTTTTATTACCGATGGTTATATCGTTTCAAATAGGCGATGAAATTGTCCGCAACCCATGGGTTGTCGCCGCTGGATTATTGATCGTCGGAAGTTTTGTTGTCAGCTCATTTCCGACATTTTCGTTCAAGAAGGTTCGCATAACGCCGCGTTGGTTGCTTCCGACAATGTTGATCGTCGCTGGGTTAGCAGCGTTTTCTGTTAGTGTTCCCTGGTTGACCCTGTCGACGGTCCTGATCGTCTATCTGGGAACATTTCTCCTGAGTTATCAGGCCCATCGGCGCTTTGAAAAAAGAGGCCGTTCAGATGCCCCTGAAAATGCCAACTGAACGGTTATTTAATTAGCTGGCCAGCGCAAGTTTTTGTTCTTTACGTTGCTGATTCCAATTTTTGACGTTAGCCCTTAACATCAGCGATGCAGGCGTAACAACCAATGTCAAAATCGTTGCGTAACCAAGACCAAACGTAATCGACGTTGCCAACTGCCCCCACCATTGCATGGCTGGGGCACCAACCGTTACGTCACGGGCAATGAAATCAATGTTGACGGCGAGAACCATCGGCATCAAACCCAACATTGTCGTAATCGTCGTCAACAAAACCGGTCTTAATCTCTGGGCTCCAGTTTTAAGAATAGCCATCCGAGCATTGGGTTCTGTTTCGCTCAAACGATCATATGTATCAATCAATACGATGTTGTTGTTCACTACAATTCCAGCCAGGGCAATTACCCCGATACCATTCATAACAACCCCGAACGGCTGACCGGTTATCATCAAACCAATAAACACCCCAATGATCGACATTATGACCGCAGATAATATCAGTAATGCGGAATAAAAACTGTTAAACTGCGTGATTAAAATCACCGCCATCATAAACAGGGCAACACCAAATGCCTTCATGAGGAAAGTTTTTGATTCTTCTTGCTCTTTATTCTCACCCTTAAATTCCACGCGAACGCGGGGGTCCAAATTTGCTGTTTTAAGCCAAGCCGTTATTTCCTTGATTTTGTTATCAGGCAACTGCCCTTCCACGACATCCGCCTTGACCGTCATAACACGTTTGCCATCGGTTCGATTTAACGTCCCAGTATGTTGTTTCGCGTTGCGAACGACAAAGTTGCTAATTGGAACTTGTCCTGCAGACGTAACAACGCGGATGTTATCAAGCTGCTCGATCGTTCTGTATTCTCTCGGGTACCGTGCGCGGACATCAAGCTCTTCATCACTATCGTTGGGGCGATATTCCGCTAATTTGATGCCTGTTGATACCAACTGAACGGCGCGTCCGATTAAATCGATGCTGGCACCAAATTTGGCGGCCTGTGCCCGGTCCGTCACAATTTCCCAATCAATTCCAGGAATAGGGCGGCTGTCTTCAACGTTAAGGAAACCGCCTATTTCATCAAGACCATTCCGAATCTTTAGAACAGCGCCTTCGATAATTGACGGGTCACGGGACGAAATTTGAATTTGAACGGGTTTTCCGGTTGGCGGTCCAGACTCTTCTTTTCGTCGATCAATTTGAATGCCTGCAATATCCTCAGTTCGTTTTTGCGCTTCATCAAGAATTGCATCAGCCTTCCGGCGCAACTGCCAATCGACAAATTGAAGAGAAATCGTGCCAATAATATCTTCTGCCTCTTGAGAGTTTTCCGCCTTTCCCGTACGGGTGTAGATACTTTCAAATTCATGATTATCATCTTGCATCGCTAAGATGCGTACTTCCACTTCCCGAACGAGAGCATCCTGTTCGTTAACAGAGAGATTACCCCGCGCTTTGATTTGCAATTTAGCAAATTTGGGTTCGATTTCGGGGAAAAATTCCACACCTTTTCCAACCCAATTAAATACCATAACGGTACCAATCAACATTGTTGCTGCGAGAACCAAAACCTTACTCGGGTGACGTATCGCGAAATCTAGAAATCGCAGATATCTACCCGTAAATCCCGATGCATCGGTTACTTCCATATCGCTTTGAGCGGATAATTTTTTCATGGCTTCCGCGTCGACATTACTACCGGACTTTCCGAAACAAGCACCCAGCGTTGGGACAAAAATTAATGCCATAAATAAAGATGCGGTCAGGGTGAAAACCAGCGTAATAGGCAGATACTTCATGAATTCTCCGACTACGCCAGGCCAGAACATCAACGGCAAAAATGCTGCCAGCGTCGTCGCAGTGGACGCGATAATTGGCCATGCCATACGTTTAGAGGCGAGACCGTAAGCCATAAGCGTCGATTCGCCCTCCATCATCTTACGGTCGGCATATTCCGTAACCACGATCGCACCATCAACAAGCATTCCAACCGATAAAATCAGTGCGAACAATACGACGACATTAACCGTGAACCCCATCGATGAAAGCACGAGTATTCCGGTCAGAAATGATCCGGGAATCGCTAAACCAACCAACGATGCTGAACGCACCCCAAGAGCCCAAATCACGACGATCATGACCAGTAGAATGGCCGCGATAACGTTATTCTGAAGGTCACCCAACATGCCTCGAATATCGTCAGATTTGTCTGAATTATATCCGACCTGAACGACTTGGCGCAAGGTCTCCGGCCAAGTGGCCTGTTCTGTTGCAACGATACGGCGGACATCGGCGATGGTATCGATAATGTTTTCGCCTGTTCGTTTTGAAACTTCCAAGGCAATTGCGGGTTTACCGTCAACCCGGGCAAAACTGGAACTGTCTTTAAATGAACGCCGCACCTCTCCGATATCCCCAAGGGTTACAACGGCGTCACCGTCGGTTTGGATAGGCATATTGATGATATCATATACGGTCTCAAACAACCCAGGTACTTTAAGGCTAAAACGTCCCTTACCAGTATCCTGAGCGCCCGCAGCGACAAGTAAGTTTGACGCACGAATGGCATCGACGGTATCGATGGGTGATAGCCCATAACTTTCGATTTTTACGGGATCGATCAATATTTCGACCATTTCTTCGCGGTCGCCAGCAATCTCTACTTTAAGAACGGACGTAATACCTTCGATACGATCTTCCAGATCTCTCGCTAATCGCAAAAGCGTACGTTCCGGCGCGTCCCCTGCAAGCGTGACAACAATGACCGGGAACAAACTGAGATTAATTTCGTGGACTTCCGGTTCATCAGATTCGGTTGGCAGTTCCGGCTTAGCAAGGTCAACTTGCTGACGTACATCATCCAATGCCATGTCTGCATTAAATCCGGCCTCAAATTCCAATGTTACGTTCGCGCCGCCTTCATAAGCGATAGCGCGCATTTCCTTAATTCCTTCAATAGACCGCAGTTCCTGTTCCATTGGCCTGACCAGGAGACGTTCGGCATCTTCTGGTGAAATACCGTCATGGCTCATTGAGACATAAATAATTGGAATATTGATATCCGGATCGGCTTCCTTTGGAATATTCCGATACGCAAACGATCCCGAGATCAATATCAGTACGAGCAGTGAGAGAATGGTTCGTGAATGCCCTAGCGCCGCGTCAATTAGTGCATTCATGAGGAAGGTGCTTCTGATACAGAACTGATTTCAGGAGATACGTTGGTTTTCTCTTCAGATGTACGAACCTGCTGTCCCGCCCGGACGAACTCCTGCCCAACAGTTATAAGACTTATTCGGTTTGGCAGACCACCAAGCCAGACACCCTGTGTCGAGTCAGATATGATTTTCACGGGGGTAAATCTAACTCTACCATCATCAACAGTTTTAACCCCGACTGCACCTTCTTCATTTAACGTAAGGACTGCTGGAGAGACGAGATGAGCAATACCCTGCTCCGTCGGAAGACGCATATCCGCCGTCAGGCCTTCCGAAATTAATCCGTCATCATTATCGACCCACACGTCTACGCGGAAGGTGCGTGTTGTATTTGAGCCAATGCGTGAAACGAAGCGAATTGTTCCGGCAACCTCTTGCCCGTTAGGCAGCCTGGCATGAGCCACTTCGCCCTGGTGAATTCTCGAAACATTTTTTTCCGAAACCTGCCCGACGACCCTTATCGGGTTTAAGTTCACAACGGAAGCAACCACGTCACCGGACTTTACATAATCACCAACACTCAGTCCCAATTCATTAACAAAACCAGAGATCGGTGCTCGAATAATGGTACGGCTGATCTCAATCTTTATCATCTTTAAATTGGCTTTTGCTTTTTCAAGTTTCGCCAATGATTCCGCCAATTTAACACGAGACTGAAACTGTTTGGTTGAAAGTTTTTTCGCCGCATTGTAAGCGATTTCCTGATAATCGATATCGGCTTCGGCTTCTTCCAATTTGGCTCGACGATCATCAATATTAATGGTCAGAATGATGTCGCCTTTTTTGACAAATATACCTTTTTCAACTGACTTTTTAACAATCCGACCCGAAGTTTCTGCCGCAATATCAGCTTGGTTTACAGCTTCAGTCCGGCCAAAAAGTGAAATTTCACGCACTCTAGTTTGAGCAATAGACGTGCGGACCCTGACGAGAGGTAGTACGATCTCATCAACCGTTTTTTCTATCTCAACACTGGCGGGTTGTTCTTTGGCGACCATACCCGACGCGACCCACAAAAAGGCGCCAACGGCTATCGCCACGGCAAAATAATGAGAAAATTTTGGGCGCCAACCCTTTTTAGTTTCGCTAGTCATTTCCAGTTCCTACCTCTAGGTCAGTTTTAGCAACGTTCGCCGTTAAATTATTTTCGTTTTTCATTGATTCGAAAAATTGATCACGGTTACGTTCCATGTATTGTTCCGCACCTTCATAAAACGCCAACCCCAATCCACACGTAAATCGCCGTCCTGTTGAAAGAATTTCTTGTTCAACTTCGCGAATTTTATTGGACATTTCACGCAGTTCATTGAGATAGCTGTCATAGACAGATTGCAGGACGTCTTCATTTATATGGTCGGCAAAAAATAGTCGGGCAACATGTTCAGACCGGATCTTGTCGCGGACAGGGGGCTCTACCAACGCCTTCTTAAAGACCTTCATACCGCTGTCAGTCAGGCTATATACTTTTTTGTCAGGGCGACCATCTTGAAGCATTTCAATGACATTAACGTGCCCCTCAGCTAACAATCGGCCAAGCGCTGGATAAATAGATCCGTAACTTGCATCATAGAAACGAGAGAACGGTCCTTCAACAAACTGCTTCCTGATTTCATAACCAGAAGCATCGCCTAATGTAAGCACGCCCAAACACAGTGTTTTCACGTCCATATATGTAGATTCCAGTTTACCCTCTAAGGTTTAATTCGTGCAATAATATCATGTTGTTATATCGAACTGATATATATCATTGCAATATATAATTTCAAGCCCCTGCTATGCGTCAAACGCATAAATAAAAATTGTTCAACCTTACGATTGCAATCTTTTCGAATTTTCAACATGGTGTATGCAACTGATACAAACCGTTTCGTCAGGAGTGAATAATGAAAGTTGGCTTCATCGGACTTGGTAATGTCGGCGGAAAGCTCGCCGGAAGCGTGCTACGGAATGGTTTTGATCTGGTCATTCATGATCTCGAAAAAACTGCCGGCAAAACCCTCTTGGACCATGGCGCAGAATGGGCTGACACTCCCAAAACTCTTACCGAACGCGTCGATGTTGTCATAACCTGCCTGCCCTCACCGGCGATCAGTGCTGCCGTTATGGAAGGACCAGACGGCATACTTTCTGGACTGAATTCCGGCAAAATATGGTTGGAAATGAGTACGACGGATGAAGCAGAAGTGAAGCGACTGGCGAAACTGGTTGAAGCCAAGGGTGCCAGTGCAATGGATTCACCAGTTTCTGGCGGATGTCACCGTGCAGCAACGGGCAATATTGCAATATTTTCAGGCGGACCACGGGATATTTTTGAGCGCGTTCTGCCCGTTCTAACCGTCATGGGGCGCCAGGTCCTGCACACTGGGTCTCTCGGGTCAGCTTCCGTTTTGAAAGTCGTGACCAACTATCTTGCTTCCGTGCATCTGGCTGCTCTCAGCGAAGCATTAATGGTCTCCAAACAGGCCGGGATGGATCTCAATACAGCATATGAAGCGATACGGATTTCATCCGGAAATTCATTTGTCCACGAAACCGAGAGTCAGGTTATTTTGAACGGCAGTCGCGATATCAATTTCACCATGGATTTGGTAATCAAGGACATGGGGCTATTTGATTCTTTGGCTAAACGATCAAACGTTCCAGTAGAAATCAGTTCCTTGGTGCTGGATATTTTCCGTGATGGTCAAGATCGGTACGGGGCACGAGAATGGTCACCCAATATCGTCAAACGCCTGGAAGAAGCTTGTGGCACTGAATTACGCGCTCCGGGATTTCCATCAGAAATGGTTGACACGGAACCAGAAGAACGCGGCGCTGAAGTAATCGTCAAAGGCCGGTAATTTATAAATTACGCCGCGTTAGTAGCTTCAACGCTCTGCCAAAGCCAGCCGAGCACCAAGAATGGCGAAGGTTCCAGAAAAAACCCGCCTGACCCACATCATAACGCGGGGTTTTGAGACAATATGACTGCGTACAGACGCAGCGCAAAGACCGTAACCAATGAAAACGATCAGTGTCATCAGCATGAATATTGCGCCCAAACCTGTCATTTCAAGCGCAGCATTTTCTACCCCAACGGGGATAAATTGTGGAAGGAACGCCAGGAAAAAGATCGAAAGTTTTGGGTTCAAGATGTTGATCAAGAACCCTTTGACGATAACGCCGCGCATAGAACGCGCATCAACTTTTTCTTCTACCGACAACGCACCTTTTTCCTGCAAAACCCCCCATGCCATATAAAGCAAGTACAGAACACCGGCAATTTTCACTACCTGAAATGCAACCGCACTTGTATGCAGCACCGCAGCCAATCCGAAAACAGCTGCAGCAATGTGCGGAACAATTCCAAGAGTACAGCCGAACGCAGCAACGCTGCTCATCAATCCTCCGCGTCCCAAACCGGTCGCCAACGTATAGATAACACCCGTACCTGGCGCCAAGACAACGACCAGTGAGGTAATAAAAAATTCGACACTCATAAAATTATAATCTCCTCGTCAGGTATCCAGATTAAGTGGGTCGATCTCAATTAACGGAAAGCGACCCCATCTTTATAAACGGCGCGGTGATTCTTGCAGTCGGATGCCATTGTTATATCATTGACCGGGTTGCCGTCTACGATCAATAGATCGGCACGTGCGCCCTCCCCAATGTACCCCTGATTTGGAAGCCCCATCAGGTCAGCACCGTTGAATGTAGCACAAATCAGAGCATCATTTGGGGTCATTCCATACTCGACCATGAATGCCAATTCCTGGGCGTTCTCACCATGAATGTTATAGGGAGTTCCCGCATCTGTCCCCATCGCAATTTTGCCGCCCGCCGCATAAAACGCTTTAAAAGATTTAAGGTGGTGAATTGAAACGCGTTCAGTCTTTTCAGCAGCATACGCGGGCACGCCATTGTCAACATTGGCCAGTATATTTTTTAATGCTGAAATTGTCGGCACCATATAGACACCATCCGCCTTCATTTCCTCTATACACGTCTCATCCATGAAAATTCCATGTTCAACAGAATGTATGCCAGCACGTACCGCGTTCAATATTCCATCCCGGCCCTGCGCATGACTGGCCGTACGCTTATGAAACCGCCGTGCTTCCTGCACACCAGCGCGCATTTCTTCCGGCGAGTAGTGGGCGTCTTCAGGATTTACGCCCGGTGTCATCACGCCGCCCGTCGCCATAATTTTGATCATGTCACAGCCGGCATGAATTTGTTCTCTGACACCTTTAATCACCTCATCACAGCCGTCCGCGACACGTCCCATTCGATTGCCATGGCCGCCGGTCATACAAATCATTTTCCCGGACGCATGCATGGTCGGCCCTTGTATGTCTCCACGCTTGATGGCATCACGGATGGCAAATTCCAGATAATCTTTACCGCCGCAATCCCTAACCGATGTAACCCCGCCGCGTAATGTCAATTGGGAATGCTTGAACGCCATCATTGTCAGGGCAGCATCTGACATTTTATCCATTGTGGTTTTTGGATCACCCGTGCCTGGCAAACAAAAATGTACGTGACAATCGGTCAACCCAGGCAATAACGTCCCACCAGTCGTATCAACAATTTCTTCTTCAAACCCTGAAAATTCACCCTCCGGTGCTATTTTTTCAATATGGCCTTCTGAAACCAGTACGCCATGAGATTCGAGGGTTATTCCCTTTCCATCGAATACCAATCCACCCTTAAACAGAACAGCCATCTTGTCGTCTCCCCCACTATTATATTTATCTTATAAGGCCGAGAGCACCCAGTTTGCAGCACCGCTCATCGCCCAATCCGTGCACCTATTGAGCGCACGGTATATTGCCAGATCGTGGTATACAATATGCGTGAATTAAATGTTCAATGGCCGCAACACGGCCCGGCCGACAATCTTTCCCCTACGCAAGTCATCAAGCGCCTGCTGCGCCTGATCAAGTGGTCGTTCTTCAATGGGAATTGATACGCCGCCAAGAGTCCTGACCAATTCAAGTAATTCTATGGCGTCCGCCAAGGTGCCTGCGTAAGAGCCGGTGATAGACAATTCTCGAAGGGCGAACATGGGAACGGGAAGGCTAAAGCGACCGCCAAACAACCCCACAACAACAACCTTTCCACCTTTCCGTACAATGCGTTGAGCGAAATTCAACGATGCTTCTGATCCGACGAAATCAATTGCAACATCGATACCGCCATCACTATCTCTGATAATTTGTTTGGCTGCGTCTTTATTTGACGAATTGAATACCTGATCTGCACCATTTTTTAATGCTGATTTAAGTGTTTCCTCAATTATGTCAGCTCCGATAACTGAAACATCCGGAAAGAGAGCGTGGACAAATTGCAACCCCATAAACCCGAGCCCCCCCAGACCAACAAGGGCAATGGATTGTCCATCAGTCAATGGAGCGGATTTTTTGAGCGCACTATATGCCGTAAGCCCGGAACACATATATGTCCCGGCCAATCCATCAGCGATACCATCACAATTTAAAAGATAACGAGAGTGGGGGACCATAACTTGCTCGGCATAACCACCGTTTACGTTAATTCCGATCGCTCGGGGACTGTTACAGAGATGGCCATTGCCAGCTTTACAGGTCAGACATGTTTCACAGCCGATAAATGGATAGACGACCCGGCGGTCACCCGGGCTCACATCAGTAACGTCTGGACCAACCGAAATGACCTCTCCCTCAATTTCATGGCCAAGCGTAAGGGGTAAAGTATGGGCGCCACTGAGATCCAGTTTTTTATCTTCACCAAGATCAAAATAACCATCTTGAAGATGAATGTCAGAATGGCATACCCCGCAGCTTAAAATCTTGAGCAAAACTTCCGAACCCGTTGGTTTTGGTAACTCAATTTGGAACTCCACAAGTGGTTCGCCGTAACTCGTAATCGCCTGACATTTCATATTGAGAGCTCCAATGTTTTACTGATCCCAGGGAGGAACGGGTACAAACGTATCGGTAAGTAAATCGATAAACGCACGCACTTTCGGGGACAGATGCCGGTTATGAGGATATACCGCGTATATATTAGCGTTACCTTCGGTTTCATAATCTTCCAACACCGGCAGCAATTTTCCGTCTCTAATGTCAGGGGTAACAATAAAGTTAGCCGTGCGTATGAGGCCAAGGCCGGCGATTGCCGCCTCATGAAGCGCCGTAGCATTATTGGTTTCGAAATTTCCGGAAACCCTGATTCGCCGCGGCCCGTCTGCCCCTTTGAACTCCCATTGGTTTAGCGACGTTTCAAAACTCAACGTAAGGCAATTGTGATCGACTAAATCACCTGGAGTTTTTGGAACACCATATTTTTCAAGATACGCTGGCGATGCCGTCACCATTCGGCGTGCGGGCCCGAGTTTTCTTGCGATGAGTGAACTATCTGGCATATCGGCAATTCGAATGGCAACATCAACTTCCTCCTCTACGAGGTTAACCAAACTGTCAGACAATGTGAGTTGAATACGCAAATCGGGGTATTTGGCCAAAAATTCTGGAATTAATGGCTCGATATGATACTGCCCAAATGCGGTTGATGAGTTTATTTTCAGAAGCCCCCGCGGCTCAGCATGGAGTTCCGTAACGGCGCGCTCTGCTTCACCAATTGCCGCCAAAATTGGCACACAGCGCTGATAAAACGCATGCCCTTCTTCCGTCAAGCTAACCCGCCTGGTGGTGCGATTAAGCAAGCGCGCACCAAGACGGTCCTCCAATCTGCCTATGAGTTTACTGACAGCTGACGGGGTCAATTTCATGTTGCGCGCTGCAGCAGAAAAACTTTCGTCTTCAACGACACGGACAAACACACCCATTTCACTTTGCCAGTCCACTTAGATAATCTCCCGAATACGAATTTATGATTTAATTTCATCAATTTTAATCTGTCCGTCGTCATATAAATTGGAACACATAGCGGCTTGATCTAAGAGAGGATCTGGCTCATCTGGTTCAAGATATTAAGCGGC
>WASW01082342.1_pt1 | contig 22299 bp, 20 predicted proteins | sample 5698521 | NCBI WGS metagenome assembly WASW01 (sample SAMN11175560, study PRJNA528189) | sponge metagenome | isolation source: marine sponge | host: Leucetta | place: Antarctica: Western Antarctic Peninsula, King George Island | collected 2013-01
ACGTGGCGTCAATTGTGTTTGGCCGGTACGGCGGACTAATAGCGCGCTTCACCAAACAGAAACATCTGGAATCTTAAAGCAAAACTGGAGCGAATGGGTTTGTTCTCAACCTTGGTGTTACGGTAAATTCGATACGGCAGGGCGTAGCTAAAGGCGGTCATCGTTCGGTTTGTCCAAATCCCTGCAATTGGGATATCATTAATGGCCGCTTCCCCTTGAAAGCAGGCTCACGAAGAGAATTCACAAGTAGTGAAACGTGTGCCCGAATTGGAACTGGCTGATCGAAAGTTGAGGGGTCCTCAGTAAGGTTACTGGCTTCCATTCTGTTCCCCGATCTATTAGAATCCCACTATTAGCTCGTTCATAGCGACACAGGAACTCAGGGAACAGGTGGTCTATTCCATATCGTGCCATTAATGGGTGTTACAGGCGCAAAATAACTGAGCATGAGAATTACAGCGGACATGTATGACCCAAAAGGAAACGGTAAAGAGAAAGCAGTACAATCCGTACAGTTCGTCGAGGTAGAGCCTCCCGTTCATTTGCGCGGAATAGTACATCGATTTTTGGAACTTAAGACAGAAGGTAGGCTGTCGGATGACTATCGATTTCATGCATTGCCAGATGCGTGTACCTACATCGTCTTTGACCAATTGAATAAAAAGATCGCGGGGGTGACCAAATTGCGTGCCGCGTCCGAGGAGTTCAACTTGGGCAAGACATTTCACTTCGTGAACATTCGGTTTTTGCCCGGCGTATGGCAAGGTGACCTCGATCAGATTGCTTACGGCATGGTGGATACTCCATACTCAGGCTACCTGCCGCTGATCGATACAAATGTTGAACTTTCTAAACGAGACTTTGTGGATCAGCAGTGGGTCTTGTCAGAGCTCGTAAAAGGGCTGATTGATAGTAAGCTGGTCGTAGCGAACCCCGTCACTGAAAAGATATTACAAAACCTTGACGAGATTCGCAAAGTTTCTGACATGGCAGCTTTTTCAGATCTGTCGCCACGCCAGCTACAACGAACGTTAAAACGAACAACCGGATTTTCTCCACACGACTTTCTCAAGGTGTTGCGCCTACAACAGGTTTTGAACGGCAACGATATATGGTCTTATGCCGACCAGTCGCATTTTATACACTCGTTTCGTAAAGCCACAGGCTACACGCCGGGGAAATATTCTCGAAAGTTTGATGTCTGATATATACAATACACACCAACTGCGGCCTGTTAGGTAATAGTCATAATCAACAACAAAGAGGAATTGACTATGACAAAAATGAACGCAGTTGCATGGTTTGACATCTATGTAAATGACCTTAAACGGGCAGTTGCATTTTATGAATCTGTACTGGGGCAAAAGCTTGAAGAAATAGTCGATCCAACAGGTCAGTCGCAAATGATGAGTTTTTCTACTGACATGAATTCATACGGCGCATCCGGGGCTTTAACAAAGTCAGAACATGCTTCCCCTGGAGTAGGCGGTACGGTCGTGTATTTTGCTGCAAAAGACTGTGCGGTGGAAGAATCACGAGTTGCCGAAGCTGGCGGTAAAGTCGTTAGGCCAAAGTTTTCAATCGGAGAATTTGGCTGGGTAACACTGTGTCACGACACCGAAGGCAACATGTTTGGTCTTAATTCTTTGAAATAGAATTCCTTTATTTGGCAGTGCGTTAAGAGCGCCATATATGGCGTATATTACGAATGCACGGGCAGGCCGAAAGGCTGCTCGTGCCGCGCATGCAGCCCCCTCAAGACCAGTTTAGCCTAATTTTTTCTAAAAGCGCCCTGTTCTTATCAGCAAATAACGAATCCATGGCGGACTTTGCTTAGAGTTTTGACCGCTATTGGGACGTTTGGATTTACATTTAGCTGATGCGGTGTTCCCGAAAGCGGCCATTGCCCCAATTGAAGGCAAGGGCACTTTGTCCGCGTTGCTGTCGTTCTACTTTGGTGAAGAGTAAGTCCGCTTTGTCCCAGCAGCAGCCATAATCGTTATAGTATACTGATCATCAAATTAAGAAGTTGGAATGGCTGAATTGGGTCAACTTCCGCCGAAATGACGAAACCAAAATATAGTCACCGATGCGTTCAGCAACGGCCATCAAGCACAGGCTGAGTTAACGTCGTTATTTAGCTGCAATATCTATAGTGTTAATACACAATTGCGCCGTCGTAAATTGCGCCAATTTACGCGGGAATTTCTCTAGAATACTGGAAAGAAAAACGCCTTATCGATGGCCAGAAATCCGAAGATCGCGAACAGATAGAAAATCGAATAGAAGAACAGTGGCCGCGCGCTATCAATGCCGTCTTCTTTCCACAGTTTCCAGCACCGACGCCAAAACTCTGCGCCCAGCGCAATAGCGGAAATAGCATAAATCAGGCCTGATGTGCCCGTCCCGACAGTGACCAGCGTTGAGACAATCATCAGCACTGTATAAATCAGCATCTGACGTTTTGTCTCAGTCTCGCCGGCAACGACGGGCATCATGGGAACCCCGGCAGCGGCATAATCGCCGCGGCGGAACAACGCCAATGCCCAGGAATGCGGCGGCGTCCATAAAAAGATTATGCCGAACAAGGCAAGCGATCCTAAACTGACATCGCCGGTCACAGCCATCCAACCGATCATGGGTGGGAATGCACCGGCCGCGCCGCCAATAACAATGTTCTGCGGGGTGCGGCGTTTAAGCCACATGGTGTAAATAAAAACATAATAGAGGATGGTAATCGCTAGCAAGGCCGCGGCCGGAATATTGACCAGCCACGCCATGACACCAACAGCAATAATGGCCAGTGCCATGCCAAAAAATAACGCTTCTTTGGGGTCCATGCGTCCCGCCGGAATTGGGCGGTTCATGGTTCTGGTCATGACAATATCGATGTCTTCATCATACCACATATTGATCGCGCCTGAGGCGCCAGCGCCAATGGCAATGCAGATCACGGCAATGAAAGCCGTTTTGGGATCGATTGACCCAGGCGCGAGGAGAAGCCCAACAAAGCCTGTGAATACAACCAGTGACATAACCCGCGGTTTCAAAATCAGTGCATAGTCCTGCAGGCGGAACCGTGGTTGCGCCGTTTGGACCTTAGCATTTTCTGATGTATCAACGTGGTTATCAACGGTCATTCCGGTGGCCCTCCAGCCGAATTATTGCGTAATACCCTGATCGCTGGGTCCGACAATAGAGATTTTTTCAAGTCAGAGACAATCAATTTATATAATGTATAGTGAAACAATAGGGGTAATGAAATATGCATGTATGCTCCGCCAGTCCTTGATCAAGATCAATGCGCCCCCTGATTTAACTGTGCAGAGTGCGCCGCGACAGCGCCTTTAATACAATCCAGATAAACATAATACCGCCAATTACAGCAACCAGCGCGCCTATACCCATAAGGTAAAGACCGATTTTTGCACCGATTACCTCCATACCCTGGTCCGCGCCGGCCGTTTTGCGCGGCGCGCCGTATCCGCCTGCCAAAAACAAACCGAGCGAATGGAAAGTCTGTCCAACCGCATACAACCAGATCAACGTCAGGATAGGTTTCGAGGTTTTGATAGCGCGCCCCATCAACGGCAGAAACATTGTTATAAACAGGCCCATGAACGCCAGATTAATGCCGCCGATAACGCCGTGGTAATGGGCTGGCGTACGGGTGTCGGCACCGTCAACAAACAGTCCAAGGAACCCGCCAATACCAAAAACCGTGACAGACAGGACCAAACAGAGGAACGCCGCATCGCGCCAGGGCCAGTTTCCGGTCTGCTGATGGAATTTTGAGGCGGCCGAAATCATCGCGCCACTGATTAGAAGCGTGGGCGGGGCTAACCCGTATTGCATCCAGGTAAAGGCATCTCGCTGAGCAACACTAACGGGCTCAAACAGAATATAGAGGGCGGGCAGGACAAGGGATGTCAAAAATATGATGCCAAGCACCACTCTGAAGAAACGCGGATCAACAACCGGTTGGTTGAACGCTATGCCGCCCAGAATATACCATGCGACCAGCATCAGGACTGTATTCAAATACTGCAGCACATGCCCGCCGCCCCAGAACAGATCTTCATTATAACCGCCATTAATTTCGCCGCCGCCTAAGGCGCGCCAGGATAAGGCAAAACAAAACAGGGCGATTAACAATATGACACAGCCAATAAACGTGCCTTGAGACACGGGCTCAAACGGTCCGGTGCGGACAATCAGGTTGGCGGCGAGACGTACGACCAGTAAAATCAGGCTGACGGACAGAATGATCAGTCCCCAATAATAAAGCGGATCAATGATTACCGGAATGTAATTATTGAGGGAGGGCTCGCCGCGGTCCATGAACCCCGGAACAAACAGAAATACAGATGCCAAAAATGCGAGCCATATCGATAGTGTACCCGCCCAATTAAGCGTCGGCTCACCATTTCGAACACGGTGAAGGGCAATGACAGACAAACATCCAAGCACACTCAAAAACCAAACCACAAAAGAAAAGATCACATGGATGACCAGTCCTTTTTGGAAAAACTGCAGCGGCCAGGGGAATACGTCCTGAATGCCCGGAACCCGCGACATGGCTAACAGCAAGGCAAATACGCCCGCGATTGCAAGGGATAAAATGGCCAGAACTGACCAGCCGCGCAGTTCATTTTTTGCTGAAGGTGCCGCCATCGCCAGCTGAAAACCGCCAAGCAGGTTCCAGCGCTGCGCCTGCGCGCCTGCAAACGTGGCTCGAGTGCCCGGCTCAGCCATTGGGATTAAACCGGAGCATAGGGATACAAGTGCACGGCCATAACATAGACCACGACGCCGGATATACCGACAAAAACCCAGATGGGCCACGTCCAGCGGGCAATTTTACGATGCCGCCTGAAGTGTCCTGAAAGGGCGCGGTATAGAGTGTAGGGGACAAGCGGCAAAATCGATATTGCGCCGATCACATGAATAATAAGTATCGTGAAATAGATCGGCCGGATTACGCCTTCGCCGCCAAATTTGGCAAACCCGGAATTGGCTTTGTAGATAACATAACCAACGAGAAAAAGGGCTGAGACACCAACCGCAATCAGCATACATATCTTGTGTTTCTCAATTTGTCCGGCACGAATGTAACGATAGGCCAATAACAAAAATACCACTGATATGGCATTCAAAGCGGCGTTGACGTGGGTAAGGTCCTGAATGTCCACGGATAAGTCCACAGGTGCTACCAGAGCTTAATCATAAAAGAAAAATACATGAAAATGGCGAGCGCTCCGAGGGCAAGGCCGAACAACTTGATTTTCATCGAATCGACTTTCTCAATGTTTGTCTCAACGTTTGTCATTGAACGGGTACATAACGCTCATCGACGCCGGATGCAATCAAAGTTCGCGGGGAATGTTGTTTCTCGAATTATTAATCAATAACGATAACAAAACTGCGCTCTAACGGCAAAAACCCTAACAATAATGCGTGTTTTTTTTAAATATTGACCATCTTGCGATCTTGTTTCATCAAAAAAACTTGAACGCGTAAGCATCCAATACTTGCCACCATACACGCGGATGGATAAAAAGAGGGCGATTAAGGCGCAATTGTGTCATATTTTACTCTGTCGCGCCTTGGACTTTGTTAAGTGTTTTCGCCTTCGACTAAAATTCGGATGGAAATAATGTTGAAAAAATTCTTCGCTCTGGTTGCTGCTGGCGCATTTGGGCTTATATCAAACGTTGCCAATGCAGATGTCGTCATGCGCTCAAAACCTTGGCAGTTGTGGCTTCAAGACCCCATGTCACCGACCGCTGAAAAAGTTGCTGACCTTAACTGGTTCCTGTTGTGGATAGAGATCGCAATTGTACTTTTTGTAATGGGTTTGATGGCCTACATCCTCATCAAATTTAATGAAAAAGCCAATCCAGTACCGTCCAAAACCACACACAATACAATGATTGAAGTGATCTGGACCGCCCTTCCAATTGTTATACTGGTGGTGATTTCAATTCCGTCACTCAAAACACTGTATTACGCGGATCATACCAAAGATGCAGAGATGACCCTGAAAGTGGTCGGAAACCAGTGGTATTGGTCCTACGCCTACCCGGATCACGGTGATATCGAATTTGACAGCACGTTTATCGAAGATGAAGACCTGGAACCTGGCCAGCCGCGATTGTTGTCGGTTGATAATCCGGTTGTATTGCCTGCTGGAACCAATGTCCGCCTGCTGCTGACGTCTAATGACGTGATTCACAACTGGGCAATTCCAGCGCTGGTCATCAAGCTTGATAATACCCCCGGCCGGACCAATGAAACATGGGTGCATATTAACGAAATTGGCGACTATTACGGCATGTGTTCGGAGCTCTGCGGTGTCAACCACGGCCGTATGCCGATCCATATAAAGGCCGTTTCTAAAGCGGACTTCGCCAAATGGATTATTAAGGCAAAAGAAGAATTCGCCGGCATCGATACGCCTGTAATTAATACGGTCCGCCTTGCTCAGGCAGACGTCGTGGCCCGCTAAGCGCGGCCGAATAAAAGCTTTTGAGAGGAACCTGCAATGTCTAACGATGCAGCAGCCCACGACCATCACGATCATAAACCACCGTTCTTCACACGCTGGTTCTGTTCAACCAATCACAAAGATATCGGCACGCTTTATCTCGCCGTTTCCATGATCGCGGCGATCGCCGGCGGCGGCATGTCATGGTACCTGCGCCTTGAGTTGGCAGAACCGGGCATTCAGTTCATTGATGATTTCCAATTCTACAATGTTCTGGTAACCGCGCATGGCCTGATAATGGTGTTCTTCGTTGTTATGCCGGCGTTGATTGGCGGATTTGGCAACTGGTTTATACCTTTGATGATCGGCGCGCCGGACATGGCGTTCCCGCGGATGAATAACATCAGTTTCTGGTTTCTTGTGGCCGGATTTATTCTGCTTATCCTGTCGGCGCTTGTTGGCGATGGGCCGGGAACAGGCTGGACGGTTTATCCGCCCTTGTCGTCCGGTGATTATCATCCCGGGCCATCGGTTGATTTCGGAATTCTGGCGCTGCATGTCGCTGGCGCCTCTTCAATTTTGGGCGCGATCAATTTGATCGTCACGATCCTCAATATGCGCGCGCCGGGGATGACCATCCACCGTATGCCGTTGTTTGTCTGGTCAATCTTGATTACCGCAATTTTGCTTGTTCTTGCGCTGCCGGTTCTGGCTGGTGCACTGACCATGCTGTTGACGGATCGTAATTTCGGTACGGCTTTCTTTGATCCGAGCGGCGGTGGTGATCCGGTCTTGTGGCAGCACCTGTTCTGGTTCTTTGGCCACCCGGAAGTATACATTATTATTCTTCCGGCATTCGGCATCATTTCGCAGATTGTTTCGACATTCTCGAAAAAACCTGTGTTCGGTTATCTCGGTATGGCCTACGCGATGTCCGCAATTGGCGTCGTTGGTTTTGTTGTATGGGCCCACCATATGTATACCGTTGGCCTGAATGTAGATACGCGGGCATATTTTACCGTGGCGACAATGGTTATCGCTGTCCCAACGGGGATCAAGATCTTCAGTTGGCTGGCAACCATGTGGGGCGGCTCGATCCGTCTTGAAGTTCCAATGCTGTATGCATTGGCCTTCATCTTCCTGTTCGTTGTCGGCGGCGTCACCGGAGTGACATTAGCAAACGCCAGTGCCGATCTGGTGATGCACGATACCTATTATGTGGTTGCGCATTTCCACTACGTTATGGGGATTGCTGCTGTCATGGGTATGTTTGCCGGGTTCTTTTACTGGATTGGCAAAATGAGTGGGCGGGCCTATCCGCGCGGTCTGGCCAAGCTTCAGTTCTGGGTGTTTTTCATTGGCGTCAATGTTTTGTTCTTCCCGCAACATTTCTCCGGTCTTGCCGGTATGCCGCGGCGTATTCCTGATTACCCGGATGCCTATGCCGGATTTAACTACGTCAGTTCAGTTGGCGCGGCGATTACAGCGGTCGGAACAGTGTTGTTCTTTGTTGTTCTTTGGCGCACCTTGGCCGCTGGTGATAAAGTTGCGGCTAATGAGTGGGGCGAAGGCGCTACAACGCTGGAATGGACGGTCGACAGCCCGGCGCCGTTCCACACCCATGAAGACCTTCCTGACATGACCGGGAAAGCCCCGGCCGAGTAATCGGCACGATTGGTCAAGGATCGTATAAATGGCAAAACGCGAGATGGCAAAACGGGGGCAACATAACGGGCGTACAGCGTTCATCCTGTTTACCTTAGTTGGTGGTATGGTTGGCCTGTCGTTCGCGTCCGTACCGCTCTACAAGTTGTTCTGTCAGGTCACAGGGTATGGCGGAACGCCGCAAATATCCAAAGATGCCGAGCCGACCAAACTGTCGGAGCGGACCATCACCGTGCGGTTCGATAGCAACACCAATCCCGATCTACCGTGGCATTTCAAACCCGTGCAGAAAGAGATGACGGTGCGGCTTGGTGAGCAGGTATTGGCGTTTTATGAAGCTGAAAACAAGTCTGACAAAAAGACCGTGGGGCAAGCGACGTATAACGTAACGCCCTATAAAACGGCTATCTATTTTAACAAAATAGACTGTTTCTGCTTTGATGAACAAACCCTGATGCCGGGCCAGTCCGTGTCGATGCCTGTACAGTTTTTTGTTGATCCGGAAATATTTGATGACCCGGGCACCAAGGAAGTTAAAACCATAACGCTGTCGTACACTTTCTTTCCGGTTAAGGGTGAGAATGACAGTAAAGGCAAAACGTCAATTAAAGTATCTGGCGAAATAGCCAGTCAAAACCAGATTAACTAGATTAAACACCGATTGGAGACATTTCATGTCAGCAACTGAAAAATCCCATCCCTTCCATATGGTGGAGCCGAGCAAGTGGCCATTTGTTGGCGCTGTCGGTGCCCTTACCGCGGCAATTGGTGCAGTGATGTATATGGACGACGGATCTTTGTGGTTGATCGCTCCCGGGTTTACCATAATTTTCTACACCTTCTATGCTTGGTGGAAAGATGTGGTTCAAGAGGCCAACAATGGTGTTGATCATACGTTAACGGTACGCCACGGCTTGCGGGTCGGTATGGTCTTGTTCATTGCTTCTGAAGTGATGTTCTTTTTTGCATTCTTCTGGGCCTATTTTAATGCGTCCGTGCCGTTTCTGAGCCCTACAGCATCAGGCGTTTGGCCACCGGAAGGGGTTCTGCCGCTAGAAACCTGGCATCTGCCGTTCCTCAATACCCTGATTCTGTTAACATCAGGCGCAACGGTGACGTATGCGCATCATGCAATCATGCATGGCGATCACAAAAAATGTGCCAAAGGGTTGTTATTAACGGTTATCCTTGGTGTCATCTTCACCATCTGCCAGGCGTATGAATATTCTCACGCGACGTTTGGTTTCGCTGATGGAATTTATTCTTCAACCTTCTATCTCGCGACCGGGTTTCATGGGTTCCACGTTATTGTTGGAACAATCTTCCTGTTCGTCTGTTATGTTCGTGTTCAAAAAGGTCATTTCACGGCTGAACAGCATGTTGGATTTGAAGCAGCAGCATGGTATTGGCACTTTGTTGATGTCGTCTGGTTGATCTTGTTCTGCGCCGTTTACTGGTGGGGTAGTGCCGGATACGATTTCAACACCTAATTGTAGCGGCAAAAAAATGTAACGAAAACGGCTCGCCATCAGGCGGGCTGTTTTTTTGTTTCACGATGTTGTCACGGGGCTGTCACGGGTAATTGAAATGGAGTGAGTCCACTTATTGATGATTTTCCCTAAACTTCATACTACTTAAGAGTTATATGAATGAGGAAGACGGAGAATTTTTAGAATTTGGATTTTCGACCGTTAATATCCAGGGTTTGCACGTATATTAATCTACTTGCATACTACCCCGGCAACGCAGACAACCGATGGAGAGACATGATGAAGTTATTTCTTAGTGCATTAGCAGTGATCGTTATGAGTTATGCGTCTCAGGCCGTTGCGGGATCAACTGTTGTCAATCAAATCAACAAAAAATTTGATCCAAAATCGGTCAATATCAAGGTTGGCGATTCGCTCGTTTTCAAAAATATTGAAAAGAAAAAACGTCGCCACAATGTGTATTCAAAAACCAAGGGTTTTGAATACGTAAAAATCAAGACCCAGAATCGGGGACAAAGTAACGAAATTAAAATCACAAATGCCGGTACATTTGAAGTTCGCTGTGCGTTTCATCCCAAAATGAAAATGACAGTTAACGTTAGCAATTAGACGTTGGCTCTTAAACTGGATTAATTTGTATGGCTATTCGCACCCGCTTGATCGTTGGTTTTGGAATTTTGATGATGATTGGCGGGAGTATGGGGCTCTATGGCTTATATACCATTCATTCCATTAAAGTGCGGGCCAATGATATGTATGAAGGACCATTGATCGCCGGGCAATTTTCGCAAGCAGCGCAAGCCCGGTTTCTGAAACTGAACCAGGCGGTAGAACTTTATCGGCGAAGCGAAGATAGCGAGATGAAAACCGAGCACATTGAAGCCATCGCATCATTGGAAGAAGTGATCAGGGACGACATGGTGACGGTCGCTGAACGGGCGAAGTCGGAGGACAGTCAGGAGATCATAAAAGAAATCACTGCATTGTTTGCGCAGTGGGTGGATATGAAAAATACAGTGTTGCCAGCTGACGGAAAGGGCAGCGAGGATTATCAGGAGCTGTTTGCCGAATTGGACGAAGCGTTTGAATTGTTGGTCGAATATTCGACTGAACAGGCGTTTTTATTTAGAGAAAGTGTGAACGAATCTGCTGATCGATCCTTAAATTTACAACTGATTGCGGCGGCATTCGCTGGTCTCATTGCGGTTTTTGTATTGTTTATTCTCGAGCGCGGTATAGGACGGCCCGTTAGAGGCATGACGAACGCCATGAGGCGATTGGCTGACGGTGAGCTGGAAGTTGAAATTCCGGCAACCGAGCGCCGTGACGAGATTGGACGTATGGCGGAAACCGTCGAAATTTTTCGCGACAACGCCGTACAACTTGCCAAAGCCGATGCCGAAAAAGAGGAACTCGAACGCCAACGTCAGGAAAGCCTACAGATGGAGATGATGCGGTTATCAGATGATCTGGACAGTGCGTTATCAACGGCGACAGCAGACGTCATTAAGGCGACTGAGGAAATGCGCGGCAAAGCCGACGGCATGCGCACAACCGTACTGGCTGTTGCCGGGCTGAGCGCAGAAATGGCCTCATCGGCGCAGGAAACGACGAGTAACGTCAGTTCGATCGCTGACAGTAAAGACCAGTTGATGGAATCGGTGAACGAAGTGACCACCGAAGTTGCTAAATCTGGTCAAGCGACCCGCTCGGCGATTGAGAAAAGTAAAATTGCGGCCGAGCGTATCAGTGGATTGGCGGATGCCACGGACAAAATTGGCGAGGTTGTGCAGTTGATTACCGATATCGCCGAACAGACAAATCTTCTGGCGTTAAATGCGACGATCGAGGCGGCAAGGGCCGGTGATGCGGGCAAGGGATTTTCTGTCGTTGCTTCCGAAGTGAAAAATCTTGCCAATCAGACGGCGCGGGCGACGGTTGATATTGGCGAACACATCAAAGCCATTCAGGACGGAACAAAAATGGCAGTTGATGCCATGTCTGAGATTGATGAGACGATTAATGAGGTTGGCAGTATTTCGTCGACTATCGAAGAGGCAATGAGCCGACAAAGCAGCGTGACTGATGACATAAATCGCAACATTGGCGAGGCGGCCATCGGGACAAGTAATGTCTCTGAACAAACGGCCAAGGTTTCTTCAGACAATGACGAGATCGGCAATATGGCGGAGGATATTCATACCAGATCTGATGAGTTATCCGAACAAATGCTTAGCTTCCAGCGGGCCGCCAAGGATATATTGCGTCAGTCCAGCGCCGGTGACCGCCGTGACGATGAACGTTTTGTCATCAGTCAAGCGACAACCTTGACGTTCAATTCAGAAAAACACGAAGCAATTTTGTGCAGTATATCAAACCATGGCATAGGGGTTCTGGAAACCGCTGGGTTGCCAACGATTGGAACGGCTGTTGAAGCCGATATTAATGGCATAGGTGTGCTAAACGGGCATACCGTATCCTTGGTTGACGTCGATCCTGCGCAAGACCCAGAATCAAATATCGGTATAAAACTCGATCTTACCGAGGCCTGCCAGGAAAAATTGACGGCCTTTATTGATCAATTGCATTAATGCCGATCGAATGATCCTCGGTATAGATACCGTATTATGTCCACACGCCTGCAGTCTATCAATCGCCATTACTGAAACAGGCCATCAGATCACGATGGTCGTTGTTTAGGTCTACGTTTAACCCTTTGGACGGACGTTAATTCGGTTCGTAACAGACAGTACGTTTTTGATGTCTGTTACGATTGAAACCGCTTTTCCCCGTTCGGTGGAAGACAACGCACGGCCAAATAGAAAAACATGACCCTGAACGGACCGCCAACGCATGTTTGTTACATTAACGCCTTCTCCGTCCAGTAATAAGGCGTTGATCTTGCTCTCAATTACGGTGTCATCAACAAAGGCTTCCGCAGCGCCCTTCTTTTTGTTCAGCGGTCTGATAACCAGCATTTCGTTGTAAACTTTTTTGACACCATCAATATTTTGCGTCAGAGCGCCCGTTCGTGCCTTGATTTCGTCCGTTTCGACGGCACCGGTCAACATAACGTTTTGCTCATAGACATCAGAGTTGATGGAAATAACATCTGCTCCCATCTTGTCGATAACTTCAGCCGTAATCTTCGCTTTGAGCTCAAGGTCCGTGGCAATATCTTCTGAACTGCGATCTTCAACGGCCGCTTCAACCAGACTTTTTATTGCAGATAATGGGTTGAGGTCGATAGCCAACACTGAATTTCCGTAAGTGACTGCAAAAATCAGTGTTAGCGTAATAAAAAATGGCTTAAATAATCTCATGACACCGCCCTCATTCCTTTAACTGTTTTTCCACTCAGGTTTACGTTTTTCAGCAAATGCAGCCATTCCCTCGCTCTGGTCATCAAGCGCGAACGCCGAATGAAATAGCCTCCGCTCGAACAAGATACCTTGTGCCAAGGTGGTTTCAAACGCCTGATTAACGGATTCTTTTGTCATCATCGCAACAGGCGTGGACATGCCTGCGATTTTTGACGCCGTTTTCATGGCCTCATCCAACAGTTCGTCAGCGGCAATGACCCGAGCGACCAGTCCGGCACTTTCAGCCTCGACCGCATCCATCATTCTACCCGTTAAACACATCTCCATTGCTTTTGCTTTCCCGATTGCGCGGGTTAATCTTTGGGTCCCCCCTGCGCCGGGCAAAATGCCTATGGAAATTTCCGGCTGGCCAAACATTGCGGTATCCGCGGCAAGAATGAAATCACACATCATTGCCATTTCGCAGCCACCGCCCAGCGCGTATCCGGCGACAGCGGCGATGATGGGTTTGCGGAATTTTGCCGGCGCCTCCCAAGTATCAGAAATAAAATTTCCTTTGTAGGCTTCCATATAGGACTTCGATTGCATTTCCTTGATGTCGGCGCCGGCGGCAAATGCTTTCTCCGACCCCGTTAAAACAACACAGCCAATGCCATCATCGTTAGAAAAGTCATTCAGCGCATCAGTTAACTCAACAGTTAAGGCAACGCACAATGCGTTCATGGCTTTTGGCCGATTAAGTTTGATCAGGCCAACATTGTCTTGGCGCTCGACAATGATGTTTTCATAGGAAGCCATGTGGCGTATCTCCAGTTCGTTGAGTTTTTTTGGGAATGTTCAGTCATCGTGTCGTTCAAAATCTATCGTGTCATACCGCCGTAGCCAAGATGTGATTTAGCTGGGCTGACTTAATTCGTCATCACTCAGCAACTCGCGTAGTTTTCTAGCCAAATCTGTTGTTTCAAAAGGTTTCGCGATGAAATGAAAATTCTCTTCAAACATGTCTGACTTATCAAATTGATCAGCGGTATACCCAGACGTGAACAAGACGGGAATACCTGGATTGATATCACGCATGTTTTTGACAATTTCCGGTCCATTAACCGATCCATGAAGAAATACATCTGAGAATACCAAATTGATTTGCGATCCATCACCAAACAACTCGTATGCCTCGTTATCGTCAGCCGCCTCCGCCGTGCGGTACCCAAGGCCGTGAAGAACGCTAGTCGTTGTCATCCGCACATCCGGATCATCTTCAATCACCAATATGCGCTCTCCCTTACTGATGAAATGATCCTCTGGTACAGCTGTGTTTTCGGGGTCACGAATACCTTCTTCGTATTCCGATGTTGGCAGGTACAGGCGGATTACCGTTCCGTGTCCGATCTCACTATATATCCTCAGATGCCCCCCCGATTGTTTAACAAATCCGTAGATCATACTGAGGCCAAGTCCGGACCCACTGCCGACTTCTTTGGTTGTAAAAAAGGGCTCAACAGCCCGGTCCAGAACGTCGGCCTTCATTCCGAGCCCTGTATCGCTGACCGATATTAAAGTATAGGTTCCGGGGTGAAGGTCTTCGTGCCGCTGGGTGTAATTTTTATCAAGAATAATGTTTTGTGTCTCAATATTTAATTGGCCGCCCTCGGGCATCGCATCGCGGGCATTAATGGCGAGGTTTAAAAGGGCATTTTCCAGTTGTCCCTTGTCAACTTTCATAGGCCACAGGTTATCTCCATAATTGGTCCTGATCTCAACGGTAGGACCTAATGTACGATCAAGAAGTTCGGTGAGTCCCTTGATCAGTTCATTAACATCAGCTGTTTCCGTTATCAGGGCTTGCCGGCGCCCAAATGCGAGCAGGCGCTGGGTTAATTCTGCGCCGCGGCGTGATGCGCGTAATGCTGCGCCCAATAACTTGAGTAATCGTTCATCTTCGATGCGGTCATTCAAGAGGTTCAGGCTGCCGACAATCACGGCTAACAAGTTATTAAAATCATGAGCGACACCGCCTGTTAACTGACCAATAGCTTCCATTTTTTGGGACTGCTGAAGGCGTTGCTGGGCGCTTTTAAACTCCGTCACATCGCGGCATGTCGTGACGCTGCCGCCGTCATGCATGTTAAAACGGTGAATGTTTAAATGGCGGCCGTCGGCCATGACCAAGCCGTATTCACCAATTTGATGGGTCCCATCGTGAGTCGGTTTGGATTTGGATTCAGGTGCATATTCCATATTTCCTATATTGGCGCCGGTTTCGGTTAGAAAATTCCTGAGCTCACTTCTCATGGCTCCCGGCTGCATCAAGTAGTCTGGGTAGGTCAACAGGCGCTGAAACGTGTTGTTCCACGCAACAAGCCGGTTATCTTTATCCCAAACACCAATACCCTCTTCAATCGCATCGAAAGATGCCTTCAAGATGTTGGCCTGCTCTTGATGCAGACGCTCACCTTTACGCAGGTCTTCGATTGCCCGAACACGATCTGTAATGTCGATTGCGGCAACAAAAAAACCGTCGATCGACCCGTGGCGTCCAAAATCTGGAGAATAGGAGACATCCATTCGGCGCATTTCATGATAGGTGGTGAGCGGTTTGGATAAGGAAATTTCAAAACGGACAAATTCGCCTTTGAGCGCCCGATCAATATAAGTTTCAAGAGACGTAAAGGAGTCCGGGTCCATAATCTCAATCGCTGGTCTTCCGGTGATCTCGCTTTGGGACGTTCCAAACCACTCAGCATAGGTCATATTTATCATCTGGAACCGAAGGTCGCTGTCGATATAGGCGAGCAGGATCGGGACAGCGTTGGTGATCAATTCTAACTGATGCTCACGTTGCCTTAGGTCAGTAATATCCGTTGTAACGCTAACGGTGTACCCATCAGAGGATCGCCCGCTTCGAACCAGCAACCATTTTCCATTACGATATACCTCTTTTGCATCCGCCGGTTTTTCGAGTTCGGCGAGGCGGCGGTTGATCCATGGCTCACGCCGTTCGACCTCTAGTGCGACCACGCCATGTTCAATCAGACCGCGCAGATAGGTTTCGTAATCTGTGCCCCTGACCAGCAAGTGCGCCGCAGCGCCGGTCTGACTTCGGAAAATTCCGTTACACAATGCAAACTTCCCGTCCGAGTTCCAGAACGCGATACCGTCAGAAACGTTCTCAATTGCGTCCAGAAACCGAATAGTGGTTTCGACGGCTTCCTCGCGGGCGCGCATTTCTCCGGTTATGTCCGACCCGGTCCCGCGATAACCGGCAAACACCCCCTGATCATCAAATACCGGTAATCCACTAAGACGGTACCATTGCTCAACGCCGTCTGGATTTGTTGTGGCAAATGCAAAATCCCTAAACGGTTGTTGTTCATCCAGGTTTCGTAAATGGTCGTGCCATTCGTCTTTGTCGACGTTGGTGACATTGAGGTTCTGTTGGGCCAATCCGATAAAAATTTCCGGTGTTAACCCTGAAATGGAGTAAAACCGATCAGATGCGTATTTATAACGAAGCTGATCGTCCATCTCCCAAAGCCAATCCGAGGCGGCATCTGCATAATCTGTCAGGCGTTGCTCGCTGTGACGTAAAGCGCGATAACTATGAAGCAAGTTCTCCTGCATCGCATTAATGGATCCGACCAGTTCACTCAATTCATCACGCCGTAGAAGACCCTCGCCGTCGCGGTTCAGTTCCAGTGGGGGGCGTTGTTTGTTCGGATCGAACTGTTGGGCATAACGGGTAATCCGCAACAAATGTCTGGTGATTGTATTCTGAACAAAGAAATAGATGAACATCGTCACTGAAAATACGGTAACCGCGTTCATCGCCAACAAAACTCCGAACTGCGTGAGCATTCTGGACCTAACGCCGCTCAGGGTTGCATATACCGACAGAGTGCCAAGGTTCGTCGTATTTTTGCCTTGCCGCAGGAGTTGAGGGAAATCTCGCGAAATATAACTTCCGGGCGGTTTTTCTCCCGCGCTGACGGTATCGCCATTGGGCCGCTTTAAAGATAGGTGGGAGACGTCGCGAATACTGAGGGCACTGTCTAGGACAAACTGAAGCGACTTGTTTCCCGGCAACTGGAGTGCGGTTTTGATGCTTTCCGCCTGAATTTGAGCGATTTCATTGATATGATGATTTACCATATGAATTTCGGTCTGATACCGAAGGTACATGTTGACGGTGGTCATCGCCAAGACGATGAAACCGCTGAAAATCGTCACATATATCATCAACCTTCGGCTGACCATCGACATTTTGGTGGATTGGTGGGTATCTTGTGTCATGAATTCCTTGGCGGATACTGATGGCAAAAGCCTAATTTATATTTGCAACATTAAACCGTAGAATACTGAACAGGTAACGGGTTTTATTGTATTCTTATTGAAACACTTTTTAAATATCGATGATCGTCTATTCTAAACAGAGGCGATAATTGAAAATGTCGGGGACGGGTGGGGCCAAATGAATGAACAGGGAAGAATTCTGGTTGTTGATGACGAACCAGATATTCGTATGGTTGTCGAATTTGCCTTAACTGATGCGGGATATGAGGTTCATACCCACGGTAGAGGGGACGGCGTTGTTGAGCTCGTTCAGGAAAAGAAGATTGATTTGGTTGTTCTTGACCTCGGATTGCCAGGAGTAGATGGCCTGACACTCACGCGAACGTTGAAAGAACGTTTGGACGTCGGTGTGATTATTGTCAGTGGCCGGGGGGAATCAATGGAGAAAGTGATCGGGTTGGAAGTTGGCGCTGATGACTACATGGCAAAACCGTTCGAGCCTAGGGAATTACTGGCCCGGGTCAGAAGTGTTATACGCCGCCTTGCGAAATCAACTGTGGTCCAGAGCGAAGAAACCACGGCATATGAGTTTGAAGGGTGGAAACTGGATATTATGGTCAGGATCGTGATATCGCCAACAGGTCAGCAAATCAGTATGTCGAGCGGCGAATTTAATCTACTTCGCGCCTTTGTCGAACATCCCAATCGTGTCTTGAGCCGGGATATGTTACTTGATTTCACCCATGACACTGATGCCCCGGCCTTTGACCGCAGCGTTGATGTGCAGATTGCTCGGCTTCGCAAAAAAATTGAAACTGATCCGCAAAACCCCGCATTCATCAAAACCGTGCGGAACGCCGGTTATATATTTTCTGCAAAAGTTACGCCGGGTTGAGCATCGCGATTCCGTTCTTTTTGGCGTAAAACGTACAGGACTATGGATTTTAAATTAACCGATACGCAACGGCAATTCCACAGCGCAGTAAGCGGGTTTGCGGGCCGCCATCTTAACGAGGGTGCATTAAGGCGCGCCCATGATAATGATTACCCCTCTGATGTCGCCAGAATGTTATCTGAGCAGGGATTAATGGGGATCACGATTGCTGAGGCCGATGGCGGGCAGGGTGGATCCTTGATGGATGCCGTGATCGCAATTCAGGCAATTGCGGCAGAATGTCCAAGAAGTGCAGACGTCATCCAGGCCGGGAATTTTGGTGCCATACGGGTGTTGGCGGAATTTGGATCGGGCGCTCAGAAAGAGAAATACCTGACGCCGTTGCTCGCAGGCGAGCGCATTATTTCACTTGGTATGTCTGAGCCAGAGGCAGGATCAGCGGTGACCGAGCTGAAAACCACCGCAACACCTGACGGAGACGGGTTTCGCCTTAACGGGACAAAGGTGTTTAGCTCTCATATCGTGCACGCAGATGTTGTTCTGGCCTATGTGCGGTTTGGTCCGGGAACAGACGGGATCGGGTCCGTGCTGATTGACCGTGATATGGAGGGATTTTCCCTTGGCCAACCGGTGCGTTATATGGGCGGAGATGAATGGGCCCAGATCTATTTGGAAGACGTTTATATTCCACCTGAAAACGTTGTTCTGGGTCCCGGCGGTTTCAAACGCCAGATTGCCGGCTTTAACGTTGAACGGCTGGGCAATTCAGCCCGCGCATTGGCGCTTGGTAAACTGGCCTTTTCGATAGCGAGAAACCATGCGCTTGAGCGCGAGCAATTTGGCCGTCCGATTTGTGAATTTCAGGGCCTGCAGTGGAAATTTGCAGACGTTCTGGTTGATCTGGACGCTGCTGAACTGTTGCTCTATCGGGCGGCGGTTAATGCCGATGCCGGGTTTCCGTCGGCCGAGGAAACCGCGATTGCCAAACTGGCCTGTAACCGGGCCGGATTTAATGCCGCGAATGAAGCCCTGCAGGTCATGGGCGCGGCGGGCTATAGCGAGGATAGTCTGGTTGAATATTGTTTCCGGCGGACCCGTGGTTGGATGATCGCCGGCGGGTCACTGGAAATGATGCGCAACCGGATCGCCGAGACAATTTTCGACCGACGGTTTGATCAACGCCCACCAAAACCGGCTGATTGATATTAACAATGCCTGACATTGATCTTGCAGAGGTTCTGTTCAGGCCGCGGACCATTGCCCTGATAGGCGGTTCGGCAGATTCTCAGAAAAACACCGGGCGCCCGCAACGTTATCTTAAAAAACACGGTTTCAAAGGGCGCGTGATCCCGGTTAATGCCCGGCGACCCGAAGTTCAGGGCGAAAAAGCTTACGCGTCTGTTACCGACATCATCGAGCCCATTGATCACGCGTTTATCATGGTCCCCACGTCTGCGGTTTTAAACGCCGTAGAAGAGTGCTGCGTCAAAGGCGTTGGTGCAGCGACGATTTACAGTGATGGGTTCGCCGAGTCCGGTTCTGGTGGCCAAGACCTGCAGAATCAAATCGTGCGGGTGGCTACTGAGGGCGGACTTCGCCTGCTCGGACCCAATTCGATGGGCGTGATCAATACCCACAATGGCATGACGTTGTCCGTTAATGCCGTGCTTGAGCTTGATCAGTTTCCAAAAGGGGATATTGGGCTGATTTCACAAAGCGGAACCATTCTTGGAACAGTGTTATCGCGCGGCGCGGCGCGGAATATCGGTTTTTCCAAGTTGATTTCTTTGGGTAACGAAAGCGATTTGTCCGTCGGCGCGCTCTGCAACTTACTCGTCGATGACCCGGACACAAAAACCATTGTTCTGTTTCTCGAAGGATTGCGCAACGCGGCAGGCCTGGGGGCGGCAGCGCGGCGCGCTTTTGAGGCCGGGAAACCCGTCATTGTTTATAAACTCGGTCGCTCTGACGCTGGCCGTGAACTGGCCGTCTCTCATTCCGGCGCGATTGCCGGAACGGACCGGTGCGTGCAGGCATTTTTTGACCATCACGGGATCATTCGTGTCAATCATCTGGAAAATCTTTTCGAGAGTCCGGCTCTTTTCGATGGGCGTAAACCCGCGGTCCGGAAACGTGTATCCGTTGTTACCACGACGGGCGGCGGGGCGGCGCTGGTTGCTGACCGCCTCGGGGAGCTTGGCCTCGAATTGGTCGGTCCGACCGATATCTTGCGCCAGCGACTTTCAACGCTTGGTCTTGATATCGGGGCGGGACCACTTGTTGATCTGACCATGGCCGGGACGCGCGAAGGAATTTATGGCGCGGCGCTGGATGAATTGCTCGGTAATGATACGTGTGATGCGGTTGTTGCAGTGGTCGGATCGTCTGGCCAGTTTCACCCCGATCTCGCCGTATCGCCGATTGTTGAGGCAAATCCGAACGGAAAATTCCTCGCCGCGTTTATTGCGCCGGACGCAAACGCCTCTCTTGCCGCATTGGCAAGTGCCGGCGTTGCCGCTTTTCGTACGCCTGAAGCCTGCGCTGATGCTGTATGTGCGGCGCTGAACTGGACGGAGCCGGCGGCCCCCGTATCGCCGACGTTCAATCTTGATCCGGTTGAGACACTACTTCGCGGTCAAACAACGTTCGACGAAAATGAGTCCAGCCGGGTATTTGAAACACTTGGAATTTCAAGGCCAAAATCCCGGGTGATAAAAAATAGTGAAACAGATGACCTTTCGGACATCTCATACCCGGTTGCAGTCAAGGTGCTGTCGCGGGAAATTGCCCATAAAACAGAGGTCGGTGGTGTTGTTTTGTCGGTTGCCGATGAAAACGCCCTGCGCAAGGTATGCCGGGATATTAAATCTTCGGTGGCCATCCATGCCGCGGGTGCAACACTATCCGGGTTTCTTGTGCAATCCATGGAAACGGGTTTGGCCGATGTCCTGATTGGATACCGACGTGACCCGGAAGTTGGTCCGGTTGTGATGGTCGGCATCGGCGGCGTTTTAGCCGAGATTTATGATGATGTGGCAATTCGTCCTGCGCCGGTCGGCAAGAAAACTGCTCTTGAGATGATAGTTGAGGTGCGCGGACTGGCGCCTTTAAGGGGATATCGGTCGCAGGAAATGGGTGATGTTGACGCGCTGGCAGATGCAATTGTCAGTGTATCAGCGTTGGCTGGTATTACTGGGTCCAGCGTATTGGAAGCGGAAATCAACCCACTGATTGTCAAGCGGGCAGGGCAGGGCGTTGTTGCCGTCGATGGGTTGATCGTCTGCGCCGAGCCTGACTGTTAAACCATATTTTTTGGGTTCAGCACCGTCACTTTCCGAATATCGCGGCTTTCAAACATGTGCTCACCTTCAATTGCGAATTTCTTGTAATGCGGTGTTAAGCGGTGGGCATCCAGTGCCGCTTCATTTGTATAGATCTCATAGAACATAAAGGTATCTGGATCATCGTTTGACTGCATGACATGGAACAGGTGGCAGTCCGGCTCGTCCCGAACGGCACCAATCGCGTTGGCTTCAATGATTGGCTTGAACACCTCCGCGTTGCCTGGTTTCAATTTGACGGTGACAAGAATTGCAAAACGGTCCATTGGTTATTCTTTCCTGATTGCGAATGATGTTGTGACAGTAACCACAATTGCGCTGTTTCAAAAAGCCCCTTAAGGTCAAAGCAATAAGAAATATGGGCGAGGTGGTCATGGGCGGGAACAGCACAATCATCAGAACAGCGGATATCTGTGATACGCATGAACAGGATGCACGGGTTTGTGAACTTCAGTTCAGGGATTTTGGTGGGCGGAACCATTTTCACGGCCGGGTGGTTACTTATCGCGGTTTTGAATCGAACAAGGGATTACGCGCGGTTCTTACCGAAGGCGGCGCTGGCAAGGTTCTGGTCATCGATGGTCGCGGATCCATGCGCCGGGCACTCTGCGGCGGCAACATTGCGGCGGAGGCACACCAGTATGGCTGGCAGGGTATGGTATTTAACGGCGCCATTCGCGACAGTCATGAGATGATCGATCTGGATATGGGCATCAAAGCCCTTGGTATAGCAAAACACCTTTAAAGTGAGTATACTTAGATATGACCTATTCTGTTGATTTCCGTCGCCATGTCCTTTCTGTCCGTA
>WASW01025526.1_pt1 | contig 22286 bp, 23 predicted proteins | sample 5698521 | NCBI WGS metagenome assembly WASW01 (sample SAMN11175560, study PRJNA528189) | sponge metagenome | isolation source: marine sponge | host: Leucetta | place: Antarctica: Western Antarctic Peninsula, King George Island | collected 2013-01
CGATCCGGTGCATTTTGCCATCATCATGAGTGTCAACCTCACAGTGGGTCTAGCAACACCGCCGATGGGACTTGTGCTCTTTGTTGCCTCTAGTGTTTCCGGGGAGCCTGTAGAATCCATTGCTCGCGCAATACTGCCTTTCCTGGCAGTCGAATTTTTGGTGATATTCCTGATCACCTTTTATGAACCTCTCTCGATGGCACTGCCAAGGTTGATGGGGTTTGCTTAATCCAACATGGCTTTTAAGAGCCGATATAGAAAGATACTATTATGGGAAAAAATAAGAAGACATTGTTATCCAAATTCGTAGGGATCGCTACGTTTGTCGCATTGGTGTTCAACGTCGCCATTGCAAACGCTGCCAGCTTCAATTTACGTGCAGTTGCTAACTCCAATGAAAACGATGAAGATTATGACGGTCTCGTTGTGTTCAAGGATTTCGTTGAGGCACGCTCTAACGGCAAAATCTCTGTCGAATTGTTTATCGGGACACAGCTTTGCGGTAATGGAACCGAGTGTATTCAAGCCGTTGAAGATGGTTCCATCGACATCTATATCTCAACTTCCGGGGGGGCGGCCAATATGTATCCTTATGTGCAGGTTCTGGATTTGCCTTACCTCCTGCGAGATGATCGGATTGCGGAAGCCGTCTTCAGAGGTGACTTCACTAGAGAAATGCGCAAAGCCATTTTGGCGGATTCGGACAATAAGCTCCGTTTAATGACGATTGGCAATACGGGTGGCTGGCGTAATTTTGCCAACACGAAGCGAACCGTTAAAACGCCCAATGATCTCAAGGGTCTGAAAATTCGCACGGTTGTCGCTGATTTGCCTCAAGCCCTCGTTAAAGCACTTGGTGCCAGCCCAACCCCGATTCCCTGGCCTGAACTTTTCACCTCATTCCAGACAGGGGTTGTCGAAGGTTCAAAAAACGGTATTACGGATATCATGGGAATGAAATTTCCAGAAGCAGGCTTGAAATATGTCACCTTAGATGGCCATGCCTATATGGGTGCGCTCTGGTATATGAACAATCAGGCATTTATGGACATGCCGGAAGATGTTCGTAGAGTCGTTGTCGATGGTTTCAGTGCCTTGCAACAGGCGACTTTTGCCTCTCCCAAGCGAAAATCAATTCAGGCATATCAGGATTTCATAAAGGCCGGTGGGACACTTTATGTCCCCACAAACGAAGAAAAAAATCAGTTTAAAAAAGCGGCTGATCCTGTTTACGATTGGTTTACAAAAAACATCAAAGACGGAAACAAGTGGCTCAATCTGCTCAAAATGGAAGCTGAAAAAGCCGAAGCATCCGTTGCCAGCGCTTATGCTAAAGATCTGAAGTAAAGGACAATCAGAATGTCTATTTGACTAATTTTGGCGCACCGTTTCTGGGTCTACGAAATACGCAGAACGGTGCCAACGGTATCAGTAAAAATGAGCAAAATTGTTTGTATCGGCGTAGCCGTCATGGATCAAATCTTCAGGCTGGAACAATTGCCTCTGACTGCCGGAAAATATTTTGCGGAGGACTACATTGAAGTCGGAGGGGGCCCCGCCGCGACAGCCGCGGTCACGATTGCTAAACTCGGAGGAGAGGTTGAATTTTGGGGAAGAGTCGGTTCTGATGAAATTGGGGAACGTATTTTGGCAGAATTGAATGAAGCTGGGGTCAATACTCAATATGTCAAAAAGATCAAAGCATCGCCTTCCTCTATTTCAGCAGTGATGGTGGATCAATTCGGAGAACGCTTGATTGTCAGCCGCCCTGTTCCAGAAATGGATCCCGATCCTTCATGGCTCCCGTTAGAGCGAATTGCTTCACAAGATGCAGTTTTGGCGGATTCTGCTTGGCCCAGTGGGGCTGAAATCATTTTGAAAAACGCGCGAGCCAATCAGCTGCCAGCAATTTTGGATGCGGATAGTAATCGAGATAACAAATTTTCCAAGTTGATCGCAGTCGCCAGTCACATCATCTTTTCAGAAAATGGCTTGAAAGCGTCTTCAGGTTTGAGTGAAATTGTTCCTGCTCTACAAAAAATTCGCAAAGCGGGTCATCGCCTCGTCGGAGTGACTCAGGGAGAGCTGGGCACTTTCTGGTTAGAAAATGATCAATTGCATCATCAAACTGCGTTTTCTGTGGAAGTGGTTGATACCTTAGGAGCCGGTGATGTTTTTCATGGCGCCTTGGCTCTTGCGATTGCTGAACAGCAAGCGATTCCGAAAGCGATTCAATTTGCCAGTGCAACGGCAGCCCTTAAATGTCGGTTGCCTGGAGGACGGGCAGGGATTCCTGATCGAGAAACCGTCGAAACATTCATCAAGAAAGAAACATTATGAAAGCTCCCAATATTGGCGTGCTCGCCCTGGCACGCTCTACATTTGATATGGATTTTGCAGAAGAAATAGTTCAGCAAGCATGGCGTAATTTACAAACGATTCCTGCTGAATTGAGAGGCTCCCCCCAATTGTTGACCGAGGATTCTGCCGTCCAAAATGCGCTGCAAGCCTTACAAGAGAATCCCTTAGATCTTCTGCTGGTGCTTCAAGTAACGTTTACAGATGCCTCAATGGTTGCGAGCATTGCCCAATCTATCGAAATCCCGCTGGTTTTGTGGTCTTTCCCGGAACCCCGTATTGGCGGACGTTTGCGTTTAAATGCTCTTTGCGGAATCAATTTGGCCGGACACACCCTTGGGAAAAATGACCAATCTTTTCATTATGTTCACCAACCTGCCAAGCAACCGGAGGCGACCGAAAAAATTGCTTTGCTGGCAAGAGCGAGTCAAGCCGTTCAACGTTTGAAAAAAACGAAAGTGGCGGTCATTGGAAAACATCCAGATGGCTTTGAGACATGCAGTTATGATCCTGAACAAACAAAAATGCTCTTGGGAGTTCAAGTGGATTCAATTCCGTTACCGGATTTTTTAAATCAGGCAAAAGCGATTCCAGATGAGGAAACCGCTCAGGTCTATCAAAGAGTCGATCAAGAAGTGACTAACCTCGCAGAAATGGAGCAGGAATCTTTACACAAAAGCCTCAAGGTTTATTCTGCCTTGAACCACCTTGCGAAAGGGCAGGACTATCAAGGTTTGGCCGTTCGCTGCTGGCCGGAGTTTTTCACAGATTATGGCTGTGCGGCCTGTGGGGCGATGTCAATGATGAATGAAGATCAAATCCCTTGCGGCTGTGAAGCGGATCTCAATGGGACTTTAACGACTTTGATTTTGCAATGGATTGGAGATAAACCCGCCTTTATGACGGATTTAGTGGACATTGACCCGCAAGATGATACAGGGGTTTTTTGGCATTGCGGGCTTGCGCCGAAATCCATGGCAGACCCCCAGGCGGAAATCCGTGCAACCATTCATACCAATCGCAAAAAACCGCTCCTGTATGAATTTCCTCTCAAACCGGGGCGGGTGACCATTGCGCGTTTGAGTCAAGCCAATCACAAAACTCAATTGGTGCTTGGCGGCGGAGAAATGCTCAGAGCGCCGATGAGTTTTACCGGCACTTCAGGCGTGATTCGCTTTGATTTACCGGCACAACAAGTTTTGGACACGATTATGTCTGAACGACTTGAGCATCATTTTTCCATAACCTATGGGGAACATCGCCCGGTTTTGAGAGAGTTTGCCCAGATGTTGAATCTGCCGGTTTTAGAAATCACTCAAGATTGATTTTTGAAAAATTGAACCTAGTTAAAAAATAAATTCACTTGATTTAATAAATATTGAGAGATGTTGATGAATAAAGGGAAGGAATTAAAGACTAAATTTTTTTCGGCTAAGAATGACATTCATCATTTACCGGAAAATGATCGCTATTTGTATGCGCCTGACAAACCCCAATACAAATTCAATGTGATCGGCGCAGGGATGATTGGCCAAGAACACATTGCAGTGACGATGCTTGAAGGGAGAGCCACTGTTCATGGCGTTTATGACCCCCAGCCACTCAGTATTGAACAAGCAAAAAAAGTCTTTTCGAACTGCTCCTCTGGTGAAGATTTAATGGTCTACCAGTCACTACAAGAAGCCTGTAATGACCCTGAAGTCGATGGTTTGATTATTTGCACTCCCAACTATACCCATCTTGATGTTGTCAAAGAAGCCATCCCCTCAGGAAAACATATCTTATTAGAAAAACCGATGGCAACAACGCTTCAGGATGCTGATGAAATCCGGCAACTGATCAAACATTATGAGGCGGTCTTTCAAATTGGCCTGCAATACCGCTATAAAGCCATTTATGTAGAAGCGTTCCACGAGGCATTTGAAAGAAAATCCATTGGTGATATTAAAACGATTAGTATTCTTGAACATCGACTTCCCTTCCTCGATAAAGTCAAGCAATGGAATAAATTTTCCAAATATTCTGGTGGGACTTTTGTGGAAAAATGTTGCCATTATTTTGATCTTTTCAATTTATTTGCCCAAGCCAAACCTCAAGCGGTCTATAGCACCGGAAGCATGGCGGTCAACTTTCTCAACTTTGAATATCAAGATGAGAAAGCCGATATGATTGATAATGCCTTTGTCACCATTATTTATGAAAACGGGATTCGGGCAAACTTCAATCTTTGCATGTTTGCTCCGATGTTTTATGAAGAAATCATTCTTTGTGGCGATGAAGGGCATTTGAAAGCTTTTGAAAATGAAGACTTTCTGCCCGCATCAAAAGCCAAAACCCACTTGGAAGTCCGTTGCGGAGAAAAGATGCCTTCCAGAATTACCACGCCAAGCTACCCAACATTGATTGAGGAAAGCGGACACAATGGTTCCACTTACATTGAACACGTCCACTTTATTGACAACATCGAAGGAGCACAAACAAACACGTCTCAAGCAGAAGAGGGTTTTTGGTCGATTGTCGTTGGGGTGGCCGCAGAGGAATCCTTGAAAACAGGCAAGATTGTGCAGATCCATGATTTATTGAAAAATCTAGGGTAAAAACTTCAAGTAGATCTATCAACCAAAATTGCGATTGAATGAAATTATTCTTAAATTTTGTGATTTTAGTATCTATCCTGTCTGTCAGTTGTAACAAAGGTTGTTCAAAATCATTAACGAGTCAACAAAAAGCACCCTCAGCAATCGGTCAACAAGAGGCAGCTTTAGGGATAGAAACAGTACCGACCTCATTAGGAGACGATTATGTTGACAGTTTTAATCGCTACACCAAGATAGTCGCTCCTAATGGTCAATCAATCCATATTCTAGCCCAAACTCAAATTACAAATGAACAGATTGTTCGCGCCAGAAATGTTTTGGAGCATTACCTCACCAATCTAACTGGGTCACTTTACGGTTCAGATAAATCAGCGATTGCCAATAAAATGGCAGAAAATGAGGCGATTTTATTACTGCTCAATGGTTCAGATGATGGAACGAATTCCGCGAGCAATCTTGGGGGACAGCCTTTATATCAGAACGAGATTCAGGTTGAAGGCCATCGTTGGTATATCAATCAAAACTATGAGCATCGGGATGCTACCTTTGAAGAAATACTGCATCTGGTTCATGATACCGGCATTGGAGTCGATCAAAATCCTAATTTCGCAGGAGCCCTTCCAGAATTTCAAACAGAAATTCGAGCGGCCCAACAAAATGCCTTATCCGCAAACCTTTGGGGAATGGGGCAAGCTGGTTGGATTAGTGAATTGACTCAAGAAAACAGTTTGTCGCAAGAATATCTTGCCGCCGTGATAGATTCTTATTATGGGCTTTGGGGAGCATGGGAAGAAAATTCTACTCATGGTATGTGGGGAATTTATCTTCCAAAAACAAGAGATGAAATCAGCACCGAAGATCCAATGGGATCAGCATTGATGAATAACAAATTTTTTCATTCTTACCTCACCTATAACGCACGAATAGATGCCAGTTTTGAAGGAACTTTTTCATTAAAGTTTGACCAAAATTTATCCTATACTCATCATTCGCAATACCTCAAAAAAATCACCCTGACCGGGAATAAAAATTCAAATGCCAAAGTCAATAAATTTGATAATCAGATCACTGGAAATGCGGGAATAAATACCGTTATTTTTTCAGGAAATTCTTATGAGTACACGATCAATCAAAATAATCCAGAAGTAGTCGTCAGCGATAATCAGATTCAGAGAGACAGAGCTAATACTTTGATTGGCATTGAAAAACTACAATTTTTAGATCAAATCATTGAATTATAAAAACGGATATGAAAGTTTTAAAATGGTGTCTCAGTGGCAATGAAAAATCGAACCATTAAAAATAAGGATAAACCATGATTGATCTTTACTTTTGGCCGACGCCCAATGGCTGGAAAATCACCATCCTGTTGGAAGAATTGAATTTACCGTACAATTTGATTCCTGTGAATATTGGACAAGGGGATCAATTTAAACCGGAATTTCTCAAGATCAGTCCGAACAATCGGATGCCGGCGATTGTCGATCATGATGTCGAGGGAGAGCCTGTCGCAGTTTTTGAATCAGGCGCAATTTTGATGTATTTGGCAGAAAAAACAGGAAAATTCATGCCAGCCGATTTGAGAAAACGCTATGACGTGATCCAATGGGTTTTTTGGCAAGTCGGGAACTTAGGCCCAATGGCTGGGCAATTGAGCCATTTTGTCAACTATGCTCCAGAGAAAAATCCTTACGCTCTTGAACGTTATGCGAATGAATACAATCGTTTGTTTGGGGTGATGGAACGTCAACTGGAAAATCGAGAATTTTTGGTCGGAGAATATTCCATTGCCGACATGGCTTCTTTCCCTTGGATCATTCCGTACAAACGCTTTGAACAGAGCTTTGAAAACTTCCCTCGATTGCGTCAATGGTTCGACACGATGAAAGTTCGGCCTGCTGTGAAAAAAGGAGTGGACACCGGAAAAGCGTTGAAAGAATTGGACAAAGGCAGGGATGAAAATTCCCGAAAAATGCTCTTTTCTCAAAATGCTCAATCCGTTGCTGAAGCCATCAAAAAAGCATGAGCCTCCTCATCTAAGATGACCTTATCGGCTCCAATTTCCTGCCTTTTCGCTGGTGAGTTGAGAGAAATTTAGCCTTTACTCAGTCGTTTTTTGTTTCTTTGACCATTTAGAACAAAATTATGTCGATGCCCGCTCTTTGCATCTTACACAGAGGGGGCTTTCGGGCATCAGCATCAAACGCTGGAGAGGGATCGCTTCTTCACACTCAATACAAATCCCGAAATCTGGATCATCCACTTGTTTGAGGGATCTTTCCAATTGCCCTTGTTTTACTTTCGCATTTCTCAAATTTTCTTCATTGATACTTTTGGTATTGATGGCATCCATGCGGGTTAAACGCCCAATTGCATCGTCAGGCACAATCGGTTTAGTGGCTTCCTTCAAAAGGAGGACACTGCTTTGAATTTCCGCAAGCCCTTCTTGCATTTTTTGTTTTAATTTGTTGCGCTCTGCTGGGGTCATAATTTTTTTTATGCGGGGTTGTTCAATTTGAAACTTGCGACTTTTCAGAGGTTTCAAGTGTTCGGACATGCTTTTCCAATTCAAAAACATGGTCATCGCTCACACCGATCAAACGCAAACCTTCAGCCAATTTCATCAAATATTCAATGTTAGGACCGCTAAGGCCGGTCGAACGATGAATCTGCTTCGCCATTTCGGAGATCTCAGCAGGGCCAAGATAATTCGGATTATCAGGTTCCGCTACATAGACAGAGACATTGCAGGAAGGTTGTTGCTCATCTGTTTGATAAAATTCGAGGGAATACCGACTGAATCCGCCTTTTTCTCGATAATCGAGATAGGAGAAGACAGCTTCTAGAGCGTGCTCCGGCACTCGATAGGCCATCCCCCAGCAAACCATTTCTGGGTCAGTCAACAGCGTGACCACTCGTCCGGGAGAGCCTGGCATGCCGCGATGGTCAGTCGATCCTTGATAAAACCGCCGTGACCATCCTCGAATATACCCAATGCGTTGCTCCGCAAAAGAGAAACCAGGTTTCCATATCAATGAACCATAACCAAAAATCCAAATTTCATCATTCATCTTTGCTACTGTTTCTTTGGAAGGCGTGTTTGAACAAATAATAATCCTGATGGATCTCTTTTTAAAGTCAGTCGAAAGATACTATTGATTCGGACAATGATCAATCCAATCAACGGATTTTTGATCCTTTCTTGACAACCGGGACTGGTTCCGTTTAATTTGAAATTGAGACATATCAAACTTTTTTAATTACTAGCAAAGTCTTGATCCAGCCTTTTGTTTTCGATATAGTGAAAATTCAATTTTATGTTGCCAATAAAAGACGAATGAAACAAGGAACCCATTTATGGCTAAAGGCACTCACGATTATGTTGACGATCCTCGTAATGCGAAGATTTTAATCAATATCAATGACGAACTTTTCCCCCGTGCAGAAGCCAAAATCTCGGTATTCGATTCTGGATTTATCCTCGGAGATGGCGTTTGGGAAGGGTTACGGCTCCATCATGGCAAACTGGCTTTTATTGATCAACACATGAAACGCCTCTATGAAGGAGCAAAGGCGTTGGATATGGATGTCGGCATCATTCCTGAGCAACTCACGAAACGGATTTATCAAACTTGTGAGGCGAACAAAATGAGCAATGATGTCCACATTCGTTTAATGATCAGCCGCGGAATGAAAGCCACCCCGTATCAAGATCCCCGTGTCACCATCACCCCACCGACCATCGTGATTATCCCGGAATATAAAAATCCGGATGTTGAGGCATTGAATCGAGGAATCCGCCTCTTCACGGTTCATGTTCGCCGTGGTTATCCTGATGTACAGGATCCCAAACTCAATAGCCATTCCAAATTGAATTGCATTTTTGCCTGCATTCAAGCCACCAAAGCTGGCGCCGATGAAGGATTGATGCTCGACCCTCATGGTTTTGTCGCTACTTGCAATTCCACCCATTTTTTTATTGTTCGTGAAGGCGAGGTTTGGACCTCCAGTGGCGATTATTGTTTGGGAGGGATCACTCGAAGCAATGTGGTTCAAATCTGCCGTGACAACGCGATTCCCGTTTTTGAAAAAAATTTTAGTTTAACGGATGTTTATGGCGCCGATGAATCCTTTGTCACCGGAACTTTTGCCGGAGTTGCTCCAGTGAAAGAAGTCGATGGGCGGGTCATTGGCGAGGGCAAAAGAGGCCCCATGGTTGAGCGGTTGCAAGCGTTGTATTTGAAATTGATAGCAATGGAGTAGCTGATGACAATCCGAATCGCCATGTGGTCCGGCCCACGAAGTATTTCTACTGCGATGATGCGGGCTTGGGAAAACCGGCCAGATACCCTTGTCATCGATGAACCCTTCTATGCCCATTATCTGAAAAAAACAGGGATCCCACATCCGGGAGTGGCAGAAGTGATCGCCAGCCAATCCACCGATTGGCGTGAAGTCGCTCAGCAAATCAGTGAAGAAGCCTCGGCCTCAGAAATCTTTTTCCAAAAACACATGACCCTTCATATACTGAAGGGGATGGATCTCAATTGGGCTAAAAATTTACGCCATTATTTTTTAATCCGCGACCCGCTTGTTATCGTCAATTCTTATGTCAAAAAACGTCCAGACATCCGGGAAACCGATATTGGCATTCTGCGGCAATTTGAACTTTATCAACAGCTCAGTGAGATTACCAAGCAAACGATTCCGATCCTCGATGCCAAAGATGTTTTAAGCAACCCGCGTCCAATCTTAGAAAAACTTTGCCAGTGTTTTGACATTCCGTTTTACGAGCAAATGCTGAACTGGCCTGCTGGGCGCCGGGAAAGTGATGGCGTTTGGGCAAAATATTGGTACCATGCCGTGGAAGCTTCAACTGGTTTTGCGCCCTTCAAAGAACCCGTGATTGAGGTCACTGAAGCACAACGGCAAGTTGCCGAAGACAGCCGTTCCTTTTACCTTGAACTTTATCAGCAACGCTTGAAAATTGACCACTCAACAGGAATATGAAGATGAATCCGACAAAGACACATCCTCTGGGAAAGACAGGGCTCACCGTTTCGCGTTTTGGCCTCGGCGGTGCTCCATTGGGAAATCTGTACACACCTCTCCCTGAAGCGCAAGCACAAGCCACCATTCAACGGGCTTATGAGCAAGGGGTGATTTTGTTTGATACTGCGCCATTGTACGGTTATGGGCTTTCGGAACACCGGATGGGACACACCTTGAGAACGAAGGAGAGAAAAGATTATGTGCTTTGTACAAAGGTCGGGCGGTATTTACTCCCGCAAACAGTTGGAGACGTGAAACATGATATTTTCAAAATAAACCCGTCTTTCAAAACCTGCCTGGATTATAGCTATGATGGGGTGATGCGTGCCGTCGAACAAAGTTATCAACGGCTAGGAATTTATCCTGCCGATATTCTTTTGATTCATGATCTAGAACCAGAAAATTTTTCAGATTTGGCAGAATACCATCAGCATTTTGATCTCGCCATGAAAGGAGCTTATCTTGCTTTGAATGAATTGAAACGCTCAGGCGATATCAAAGCGATTGGGGTGGGCCTCAACTCGATTCAAGGTTGTCTCAATTTCAGTCGTGAAGGGGATTTTGACTGTTTCATGCTGGCAGGGCGTTACACTTTATTGGAGCAGGAATCACTGGAAGAACTTCTCCCGATTTGCCTCCAAAAAGACATCAGTATCTTGATTGCGGGTTCCTATAATTCTGGAATTTTAGCCACAGGTGCCGTCCCCGGAGCCAAGTTTAATTACGAGCCTGCTCCTGCTGAAATTATGGAAAAAGTGGCACGAATTGAAGCGGTTTGCCAGCGACATAACACGCCATTGCCCGCCGCCGCCATTCAATTTCCACTGGCTCATCCTGCCGTTGCGACGGTTGTTTCTGGGGCGGCCAAACCAGAGGAAGTCGATCAAAATATGCAATGGATGAGTCAAGCCATTCCTGATGAGCTTTGGCAGGAATTGAAACATGAGGGGTTATTACGGAAAGATGCGCCGATTCCTTCAGAGGGCGCATAAATTATTTCAAGAAGACCGTGTGAAAACCCATTCATTTTCGTTTGAAAGAACAGGGTTATACTCGTAGCCTTCCGCCTCAAATGATTTGATTTCCTCCGGGTCAGTGATTTGATTTTTGATGAGATACCGAGCCATCAACCCTCTGGCCTTTTTGGCTAGAAAACCAATCACTTTATAAGTCTCTCCCTTTTGCTCTTTAAAAACAGGAGTGATGATCGGGACATTCAACTTTTTGGGGACAACTGCTTTGAAATATTCGTTGGATGCCAAATTGATCAAGACCGGCTCTGAATCGGTTTGTTCGCGAAAAGTGGCCTCAAGGTTCTGCGTGATTTTATCGCCCCAGAATCGGAGAAGATTGCTGCCTTGGCGAGTTTTCAAAGCGGAACCCATTTCTAGCCGATAGGGCTGAATCAGATCCAAAGGCCGTAACACCCCATAAAGCCCCGACAAAATTCTCAAATGCTGTTGAGCAAAAGCCAAATCAGCTTTTGTAAAATCTTTGACGTTGAGCCCCAGGTACACATCTCCCTGAAATGTGTGAACCGCGGTTTTAGCATTATCTGGAGTGAAGGGAAGCGCCCAATTGTGATTGCGTTCGTGATTGAGATCCGCTAACTGTGGGCTGAGATTCATCAATTCTTTCAGCTTCTTTTTTGACAAACGCTTCAGCTTGTTATTCAGAGTTTGGGCTTCTGTCAAAAATTCGGGTTGAGTATAAAGATTATTGATGGTTATTTCAGTATCCAAGGTTTTTGAAGGAGAAAGTACAATCAGCATGTTTCCATTTAAAGAGAAAGGTGAGCAAAAAGAAATGAAAATACCACGACTTGAAAAAAGATCAATTTGAATCCGACAAACAACCTTTTATTTCTGAGACAACCTATGACAATCCCGCGAAACGATCAAGGCCCCGGTGTCCTCAAAACCAACGATGTCGGTTGTTATACCATTGCCACCACCACCTTGCTGGACGCCCGACGGATTATGGCCTACGCCGCCAGTGTCAATGATCCCAATCCCGTTTATTTTGATGACACTCGCTCAGGCGGGCTGATTGGCCATCCCGGTCTGGCTTTTAGTCTGCAATGGAACAGCCGCTTTCAGATCGACCGTCCTTTGAATGCGAGAGCGGCTCCTTATGGTGTGCACGCGACCACGGACCTGCGCCTGCATCGCCCTTTCCGTCAAGGGGAAGCGATCACGACTCAGGGACGCTTGATTTTCAGCAAGCAAATCAAACCTGGCGTTTTTTCAGTCAATCGTTACAGCATGCGGGCTTCGGATGGGGAATTGGTAGCAGAATTGGATTATGGCGGGATTGTCCGAGGCGGCACGCTGGAAGGTTCCGATAAAGTGATTGAAAATGAAAAACCCTGGCCAGATCATTTTAAAAATTCACTCAACCCGGAGTGGATCGCCCCAATCCTGATTCCTCCTCATGCGGCACAAATCTATACCGAGTGTGCCAATATCTATAACCCCATCCACACCGAACGTTCCGTCGCGCTGGCCGCAGGATTGCCAGATATTATCTTACACGGCAGCGCAACCAATGCGCTCTCTTTGAGTGAAATCACCAACCGCTGTTTTGATGGCGACCCCTCGCGTATTGTGCGTCTTTGTGGCCAATTGCGTTCGATGGTTTTGATGAACACCACGATTCAAATCCGTTGTTTGGAGCAACATGAGACGGCTGAAAATAGCCGAGAAGTTTATTTCGATGTTTTGAACAACGAGGGAAAACCGGCAATCGCTCATGGAGTCGTGGTTGGAAAATGTTGATTCGGCCAATCTGTCATCCAATGAAAATGTCTATGACATTTTCACCAAGGGCTTCATAATGGTTTCAACCTCTATCATTTTCGAATCGAAATTTCTAAGAATATGTTACGATTTCCCACCTTTTATTTACTTTGTTTCTTTTTTGATATGAGGATCGCTTATCATAATTGTTTGACAGCAAACATTTTTTTATTTATAATTTTATTTAGATAATTGTTTGATGTCAAACAATTATTCTTTTGTATGTAGTGCTATTGTATAAATATGAATTGAAAGCTATATATTAATCTTGAATTACATATAGGAGGTATTTATGAAAACTGGTCTTATTTTAATCGATATGCTCAAAGATTTCGATGATGGCGTTCTGGCTAATTCTGCAGCGTCTAATATCATGGAACCATTGCAATCGCTAGTTAAAGCTGCTCGTGCTCACGACGATTGGGTGGTGATTTACGGGAATGACGCTCACAAAGAAGGAGATCTCGAATTCGAGGTTTTCGGCGTTCACGCCGTTGCCGGAAGTGATGGTGCTGCGGTAGTTGACAAACTTGCACCTCAGGAGGGCGATGAAATTGTCAATAAACGTTATTACTCGACGTTTACTGAAACTGATTTAGATTCGATTTGCAAAGTGCATGGGATCAAGCGTTTGGTTATTGCTGGGCAGCATACGGATTGTTGTGTGAGGCATACGTCCTATGACGCATTTGTTCGTGGACTCGAAATCATTATTCCATCGGATGCCACCACAGTCTTTGCGCCATTGTCCGAAACTCCCGTCAAAGTTAGACAACAAGCAGCTCTTGATTATCTCGCAGGCTTTTATAACGCGAAAATTATTCCAACCAAGGATTTGCTTGACGAACTCAACCAAAAACCAGAGACAAAAGCGGCTTAACTGTCTTTTATTAACAGGCTCTGTCAGCTAGATGTAGCGAACGTTACTTGCAGATCGAGATGGTTTATAAGAGAATGCGGATCATGAATTGTATGACTCTGATTTTGATGCCATTCTTGATCTGCTAGTGCATGAATTAGGCTAGCTGTCCGGTAAATCAGTTCGCAGTACCTCCATCTATGTTTCTTCCATTTTTGCCTCAATCTTTCCGCTAAAAGCCAATAATTTTTCGGTTTTCCATTACCTCCAGCTCCAAGAATCAGATTTTTTTCATTTAAATTGTTTTGTGTAAGCTATCGAACCGTATTTTCTCAGTCAATCAAGCTTCGACAGCCACGCTACATTTTCGGGTTTCTTCGATCATTACTTTAGAAAGCAGAATGTGTGCTGGTAACAAAGTAGGGGCCAATTCTAAAAGAAATACTGCCATATTTTCGGCAGTCGGATTGAAGGGCAAAACGACAATAGATTCTGGATCGACGTTTTTGAGAGGCTCCAGTAAAGGGTCTTCTGCCCAGACTAAAAATTTGTGATCCCACTGCTCTTCAAGCCATTCACACAAAGTCGATTTGATGGCCGAAAAATCAAAGACTCTGCCAATTTTATCTAAACCGGTCTTGGATTCAATGGTAAAATGGACTCTGTAGTTATGGCCATGAAGATGTTTGCACTTGCTTTCATGGCCGACGACACGATGGCCGGCTGAAAAATCATGGTATCGGACTGCTCGTATTTTCATTTTTCTGCCAATGGTCTTGAAAGAAGCGGATCTTCAATATTGGCTTTTTCAAATCCTTTAGCGCGCAGTTGACAAGCCGGACATTCTCCACAAGGAGGGAATTGGTTATTGTAGCAGGTATGGCTCCAGGCCAAGGCCTTGAGGGCATCCACATCTTTTGCCAATAGGACGCTTTCTGCTTTGGTCAACCACATGAGGGGAGCGTGGATTTTGATTTGGGATTCCATGCCTAAATTGATCGCTAATGCTAAGGCATCGATAGTATTTTGGCGACAATCAGGATAACCACTATAATCGGTTTGGCAAACCCCGGCCACCAATTGGGAGATGTTGCGTTGATAAGCATAGGCTGCTGCAAATGTGAAAAAAATTAGATTGCGCCCAGGGACAAACGTATTCGGTAACTCGTTCTCATTGAGATCCAGGCGCACTTCCTCATCCGCAGTTAATGCGTTCCCTCCTAAAATATTAAACGTATTGATCGGCAGAACCTCATTGGAAACATTTGCCATCTCAGCAATTTTTTTGGCACTTTCAAGCTCGATACGATGGCGTTGCCCATAATCAAAAGTGATGGTTTGTACCTGTTCAAAGTTTTTTAACGCCCAGAATAAACACGTTGTCGAGTCTTGCCCTCCTGATAAGACAACCAGGGCTTTTCCTGATTCTTTCATAAATTTCCTAAACACTTTGAGTGTCTTTGCCCCAAATCAACTTATGGAGTTGGAGTTGAAAGCGGACTGATAATTGATCACTGAGCAGCCACTGGACCAATTCCTGTGGGTCAATTTCATCAAACACTGGAGAAAATAAAGGGTTTGTGATTTGAGAGAGCTGATACTCTTGAACAATGCCAACCGCCCATTCGTAATCTTGACGATTGCCAATCACAAATTTGACTTCATCTTTCTTTTTCAGAAAATTCAAGTTGGCCATCTCATTGTGCTTTTGCATTTTGGAAGAAGGGCATTTGAGATCCATAATGATATGAACCCGATGATCAATTGTCTCAATCGGCTTGTGGCCCCCGGTTTCCAGGAGAACGGTATAGCCTTCATCACACAAAATTTTCAAGAAATCATAAGAATTTTTCTGATCAAGCGGCTCCCCTCCAGTCAATTCAACCAGCGCACAATTAAACTGCCGCACTTGCTGGAGTAAGTCTTCAAATGAATGGCCTTTGCCCTGATAGAACGCATATTCGGTATCACACCAGCGACACCGGAGCGAACACCCCATTGTTCTGATAAAAACACAGGGCACTCCGACAAACGAAGACTCTCCCTGAATGCTTTGGTAAATTTCATTGATCTGCAATTCCATCGTTGCTTCTTTGATTTGAGGACAATCCGTTCTAGGGCAAAATGAGGCTCTATCTTAGCATAAGGGAATTCGGAGTCAAGAAAATGGGGAGACTCTCATTTTGCGTGAGAAAAAGGATTACGACGTTCATTATTTGTCGATCATTTCGCAAAGCATCGCAGTTGCCTTCTCTGAAAATTCAGGCTCATTGATATGATGGTCTAGTTCTACGATAGGAATCTCTGGTCGTAATTTGGAGCGGAGTCCTTCGACAAATGCTCGATCTGTTTATGATTGATATTCTCAAGTAAAAAGCGGTGTCATGATTTTGCTCAGTTCTAAATAATGTTGGTAAATTTCCTTATATTGAGCGACTATTTTTGTTTGGGGATTGGTGCGGGTCGATTCATCGAGAAAAATAAACTGTTGCGTGATTTCTTCAAAAGGAGTTTGTCCTTCTTTTTGATTCAGATAACACCACATCGCCTGTAAGGCTGCTCCCATTGCTCCTGCTTCAGTGGACTCCGGGCAGACCATCTGACGTTTTCTTACTTTTACGTCAAGATCAAGAATGCAACTTATCTTTTCAGAATAGACGAGTCGGATCAGAGTAAAAGTAAAGCAAAGCTTGACAACCGAAACAGGTGAAGATTCACGCAGTAACCTAAACTGACTGGAAGATATCGTGATGGGCAACAACGTATTGAAATCAACCGCTATTCTCGCGTTTTTCATCGTAGTAGGGGGCTAGGCCACGCCCAACTGCAAACTACTGCGATTTGTGCTAATGCCTTAGGGGAGGAAGAACGAAACATTGCTGAACGCATGTGGGAGTAATGCCAAGAATGAATCACATAACTGCATCTAGAATTCCTATTAGTGCACTAGCAATCAAAAGCCCCCCCAATAATCTAATTATATATTTTATAACTATGGTGTTTTTCAATACTCTTAATGATGCTGCTCCACATGCGCCATAAATCATAAAACAAATAAATGCTACACTTCCGATCGGAACAAATATATAAGCAATTTCACCAATAATTCCTACATCCGATCCATCTATAAATTGGGGAAATATTGCTACGAAAAATAATATCGCTTTCGGATTAAAAAATGCAACAAGGAAACCCGTCCTGAAATTTGAAATATAACCAAATTCGTATTTATCTTCTGCTTCTTCTAACAGAGAAAGATGTTCAGAATTTTTGATAAATATATACCCTATATACGATATATACGCCGCCCCAATAATCTGTATAAATAATACGAAGTTCTCATTAAGGGATACAACAGATTTAAATACTAAGTATGCTATTATAGCCTGAATTAATGAAGCAACCACATTCCCTAGAGCAGCTGGTATTACCCCTTGCATTTTATGAGCAACACCTTCTGTAAAGGCAAGGGCCATGCTTGGGCCTGGCACTATAGATACCGCAAATATAACTGAGCTATATAATAATATATACTCTATATCCATTTAAATTCTATCCAACACTGTTTGCCTATCATTGCTAGAGTTTTCTTGATCAATAAGGCCATCATTGATAGCGCTCCCAATCATAAACCCTTCTGCTATATAATCATCCAAAACTTCCTGCCCTTCTTCTTTCTTCAAAAGCTTCACAATATGTCCCATAAATACTTCTCCCAAAATTGTTAGCTTATACTCATTTTCTTTCTCAACAATAAGTCCTTCTGAAACTAGATCATTCAGAACACTTATTTGCGAGTTGCTTACATATCCAGAAGAAATAAGTTTACTTAATTTATCTTTTTTTAGCCCCTGATAAAATAGAGGAAATGTCCAAAGTGACATATCTTCTTGGTTTGATAGGGCTGATTTTTTCAAATTAAATCCATACTCCCCGTCTGCTACAGACTCCAGCCATTTATCAATATTAACAGTGTTTTCAAACCTAACACCAGGAACTGAACCAATTGCCTGCGCGCCAGCAGCTATGAGAAATGTATCAAAATGTGCCGCTCCAATACATTCGTTCCCAGGAATTGCTTCCAATATAGCTGGCTGGATTTCTTTAGGATCCATATACGTATTCGTGCCTTTCCGTATCCAGCCAGCTTGTTGCATTGTGGTGTATGAATGAAGTCGCATCAACGCCTGTTCTTTATGCGATGGAACTTGCGGTGCCCACCCTCTTTTAACATCAGCAACAAGAGATGGAGCAGCTCCGGGCGTTAAAAGATATGTACTTATTGCATTAATAAATTTATGATTGAGCACATACTCAAGGTCTTTATCAACATCAGATAATTTTTGCCCTGGTAAACCAGTTATAAAATCCGCATTTACAATAGGTATACTGCCCCCAACATATTGACATATCTCCTCCACTTTTTTAAGTGAGCGTGGCATCCTAATTGATTGCCTAATATCAGGGTTAATACTCTGAATTCCAAAACTTAATTTTGTAACATTATATTTTATACATTCATCTAAAAAATCTGTACGTGTTGTCGCAGGAGCACATTCGATAGCAATTAGACCCTAATGTTCGCCGATGGGTTCGAAGAGTCCGGCAGAAAGTTGAGATTACCTTTAGTCGTATTTCTCAAACTCTACCAAAGTCCATTCATGCCGTTACTGCAAAGGGCTTTGAGCTGAAAGTTGCTCTCTTCATGATCGCTTTTGCCATTAAGGTCTTATAGGACACAACTTGGATTAATTAAATCAATTCATTAAAAAAATATTGAGTAAAATTTGCCAAATCATGGTGGAGTTTCAGATGCGTGTCAATTTTCAAAAAGTAGTGTCAAAATGGAATTTTTACCTTTCAAATCGCATCATGATCCATTAACTTAAAGGAATGAGTATTCGGGAAAAACGGAGACTCGTTTGATTCAAAATTACGAAAAATGAAGGTGAATTATGGCAAATGGAACAGAGATTCGTCCCAGTCTGACCCGAAAATTGAGAATGGGAATGGTGGGAGGCGGCAATGACGCTTTTATCGGTGCCGTCCATCGCAAAGCCGCCTTGATGGATGGGCAGGTTGATTTTGTCGCAGGAGCCTTGTCCTCTAATCCGGCAAAAGCGAAAGAATCGGCGAAAGTGCTCCTCTTGGATGAGAAACGCTCGTATGGTTCCTGGGAGGAAATGCTGGAGAAAGAAGCGCGGTTATCGAAGCAGGAAAGGATCGATTTTGTTTCAATTGTGACTCCCAATTATCTGCATTTTCCTGTCGCAAAAGCGTTTGTTGAAGCAGGGATTCATGTGATTTGTGACAAACCGATGACGTTCTCTCTGGAAGAAGCGAAAGAATTGGTGAGGATTGTTCAGCAAGCTGATGTGGTATTTGCGCTGACTCATAATTACACGGGATACCCGCTGGTCAAACAGGCTCGTTATATGGTCGCCAATGGGGAGCTGGGTGATTTATTGAAAGTGATTGTGGAATATCCCCAAGGATGGTTATTGACTCCTCTCGAAAAAGAAGGGCAAAAACAAGCCTCCTGGCGCACCGATCCCAAGCGTTCGGGAGTGGCCAATTGCATGGGAGATATTGGGTCTCATTGTGAAAATCTTGCCCATTACATCACGGGGCTTGAGATTGAAGAAATTTGCGCAGATTTGACCAGTATTGAAGGCCGTGAACTGGATAATGATGGCAATGTGCTGCTTCATTTTGAAAATGGTATCCCTGGCATTCTCCATGCCTCACAATTTTCTGCGGGTGAAGAGAATAATTTGAATATTCGAGTTTATGGAACGAACGGCGCAATTGAATGGCATCAGGAAAATCCGAACACGCTTTGGTTCAGGACGAATGACCGGCCTGCCCAATTGTACCGAAGAGGCAATGGCTACCTCTGTGAAGCGGCTCAACGGGCAACGCGCCTCCCTCCAGGTCATCCCGAAAGTTTTATCGAAGCCTTCGCCAATGTTTATGTGAATGCCACGGATACCATTCGCGCTAAAATTTTGGGGATTGAACCCACTGAGTTTGAATTGGATTTTCCCGATGTGATTGATGGAGCCCGCGGTCTGGCTTTCATTGAATCTGCTGTCGAAAGCGGGAAGAGCGCTCAAAAGTGGTATCCGATGAAAAGTTTTCAACTCAATCACAATTAAATCACTTTCAGAGAAAGGTCATTATGGCAAAATATGTCTTGCATCCCAGCATAGAAGGAGCCCAGCATGGCGCCAAATCCCTCGATGAATTTTTGGCGTTTGCTAAAAAATCAGGGGCATCCGGCGCGCAACCGTCGAATTTTATCGTAGAAAAAGGGGATCGTTTTTACAGTGCTCAGGAAATCCGGGATCACTTTGAAAAGCATGAACTCAAAATGGATGGGATTTCCAATCACTGCATCACGTGGGCACACACAACGGCATGGACAGAAAGTAAAACCATTCGCCCTTTTTTGCCCAGAGAGGTTTGGAAAAAATCCCCCGCTGAGATTGAAGCCTGGTGTGAGGATTACATTTTACGTTTCTTTGATTTGGCGGCAGAACTCAATCTGAAGATCATCCCATTGTTTTGGGGCATGTCTTGTGGTTTTGAACTAGGTTCAGGTTATCCCTTTGGTTTTTTTCAAGGGCCGGAATATGATTTAGAAAAAGAAGCGCATGAGCGGTTTGTCAGCAAAACCGCCAAAATTCGAGCCAGAGCCAATGAATTGGGGCTGTACCTCTGTCATGAAATCCATCCGAATTCAGCGGCCATGTGTGCCGATGACTTCAAGGCATTAGTCGCTGCTTGTGATGGAGATAAATGTCTTGGCGTGACGGCAGACCCTTCTCATTGTGGGGAAGGTGAAGATGCGGAAACACGTTTCAGGAAGGTGGCCAATCGTGTTTATTCGGCGGCTTGGAAGAATTTTGTGATTCGCCCAGGAGTGCCTCTCCGCAAAATGTCAGGAGATTGGACACAGCGGGCCATGCAATTCACGGATCTTGGTAGCGGGGATATGAACCTGATGCGTTATACGGAGCTGATGATCAGTATTGGTTACGCGGATCGTTATTGTGAAATCATGGGAACGGAAACCGCACCATTGATCACAGAAGCAGAAAGTGCTTACCGGGATCTCGATGCCACCAGCGCCAATGCCATTGCTTATGCGCGGGATGAATTATGTTTTCCCATTGCTGAAGGATCTTTTGAAGATGGCATGGGAGCCGAATAGGGTTCCTCTTTCTGAAAGCGGCTTTCTTCTTGTGAAGGAGGCTTTTTCTCCTGGCGTTCTCTTTCTTTTTTCAAGGAAAATCCCAGCGATTGTTAAATTTTGAAAAGAAATGGCGGGCCTTATCAATTTTCCAAATGCGAAATTAAACGAGTGTAAGCCTGGCTCAAGCTGCGGAAAAATTCGGGATTGCCGCCTTGATCCGGGTGATGCGCTTTGGCCAGCTTACGAAAAGCGATTTTGATTTCTTCGACGTTGGTTGTTTGAGACAAACCTAATAATTGATAACATCCCTTCAATGTCGGTGGTTGCGGGCATTGCGGTTTTTGCTTGGCATCCGGTTCGCGGAAAGATGGGGTTTGTTGGGCTTGTTGAAAACGATCGCGGGCTTGTTTTTTAAGCAGTTGTTTCCACTCTTCAGAGGTGTGGTACAACCCGTGATCCTTGGCGTGTTTTGAGATTTTCTGGTTCAATTGTTGATACAAACGATCCCATTCCCAGCTTCCCGTGAAAAACTCTGGAAAACGTGATTTTAACTGAGTTTCAAAAGATTGTTCAGATTCAAACATCTGAAACAGCCGTTGAGAAGCCGTTTTCTGCAAATAAGGGGTTTCAAATTTTTTTGCAATTTCCTGCAATTCTTCCTTGGTTAAAAGGACGACCGACTCCAACAATTCACTGATTGTTTTTCTTGAAGATTGCTGGGGGAGTTTGGCTTCAATGGTGGTTTTGAGGGTTTGGTGAGGAATGGAAAATTTAATGATTTTTTGGCAGAATCGCGTATGAGCCTCACGTTGAAGTTGTTGATGATGGTTTGGGCCAAAAATTAAACCGGACGCCATGATCTTTTGAACATCAACTGGCAAATGATTGAGCAATGTTTCGATGGTTTCCGGATTTTCATCCAAAACGGCATCTAAATCGATGATCCGAGATTCTTGAAAAGAAAGGTTCAATTTCGCTTGCGCGAGGCCCCACATCCAATCACGAATATCCGTCCATTTTTTTAAATTGGCCAATGTCAAGGGCTGTTGATGTTCTCTTAACTGCATCAGGGCCTTCAAGGTAGCTTCGGTGAGTTTGAGTTTGTTTTGAGTGACTGCTGAGGCCAAAACCAAGTGCTCTCCCTGCCATTCCAATTCTCCTTTTTCGACCAATCTTTTTAAGATTTGTGTGAATGAATTGTAGCGGGAGCGGTACGTTTTTTTATCTTCAATCACCCCTTCAAGGGCTTCAAACAGGGAATATTTTTCGAGGGATCCTTGATCTTTTACAATTTCCACAATTGTCTGTTGTTTTTTACTCAGTCGCATTTTGACCTTAGACCCGTCGGCCGCTGTTTTGGCAATTTCTGATCCTGAGAGGAACACGGACGATCAAGCCCCTCCCATGATGTTGAAGCCACAATC
>WASW01019045.1_pt1 | contig 22253 bp, 19 predicted proteins | sample 5698521 | NCBI WGS metagenome assembly WASW01 (sample SAMN11175560, study PRJNA528189) | sponge metagenome | isolation source: marine sponge | host: Leucetta | place: Antarctica: Western Antarctic Peninsula, King George Island | collected 2013-01
CGACAGCCGCCAGATTCCAACCATTGGCCTGTTCTTGCATTCTGACCATATATTGAGCCATTGAATTCACATTTGTCGGACCAGCAATCACTTGAAATGAAAAGTCACCCGCCGCACCAATAAAAATGATGATCATTGAAGCCTGCATGGCTTGAATAGTTAATGGTAAAATAACTTTACGAAAACGAGCGAGCGCTCCGGCACCAAGGTCGCATGCCGCCTCTAAAATATCATCCCCAATCGTTTGGACGGCCCCGGATAAAAGGAGCAAGGCAAAAGGCATTTGCTTCCAAATTTGTAGAATGATCACACCCACTCCAGCTCTGTCATTCTGCATGCGGATCGGACGATCAATGATGTTCAAGTAAACAAGGATTTCGTTGAAAAATCCGTGGAACGAGATCACATTGACAAAGAGAAACGCCGCAACCAACCCATGGACCATTAATGGAGCTTTCAAGATAGCACTGATCACTAAAGATCCGTTAAAAGGTTTGCGAAGCCAAAGCGCTAATGGGTATGCTAGGAGAACCGCAAGAAAAGAGCTGACGCTTGCTATTTTTAAAGAATAAAAGAAAGACCGCCAAAGCTGTCGTTCTCCCAGGATTTGATTCCAGAAGTTAAGCGTAAAACCACTCTCTCCGGAGAAATTGAAATAGCCCAACGATTGAGAAACAGCCATCACAAAAACCGAACTGATAAATCCAACAATCACTCCTAGACCAGGGAGGAGCAAAAGACCGATGAGCAAACCTCGCTTCCATTTCAAGCCGGCGCTTCTGCTAAAAAATGAATCCGATTGAGAGGCTGCATTGTTGGTTGTTGACAGGTTCATTCTTTTATCCTGATGCTTCTTCTAAAAAACGAATCCGATTTGGAGGAATGTAGAAAGTAAATTCCTTTCCGATTTGTAACTGCGAAGATCCCAACACCTGAATCCGATAAACGGCTTCATCCTGATTGGATGGTAAAGGCTGCCTCGGTGAAACACTCAAATCATTAAGATTCCCCAGAAATACATTGGCAATCACACTCATCTTGATCAAATTGTCTTTAGCTTTAGAAGGATTATCGTTGGGGTGGCTTTCCGCTTGGGCATGGCCCGACATTGCCTGAGGTTCAGAGGCAATATTCTGTAGTTGAGCCTCCTCAGGCCTCCAGGAAACATAGATCTGATCCCCTTTGGGAGGGTCATCAGAACAGACCTTCAGTCTCCCAATCGGGGTCGAGATTTGGTAAAATTTATTTGATAAATCACGAGCGGTCACTTCGGCTTTCATGATATTGGCTGTTCCGATAAAATTGGCAACAAAACGGTTGATTGGGGTATGGTAAATTTCCTGAGGGCTTCCCATTTGTACGACTTTACCGGCATTCATGACTAAAATGATATCTGACATTGCCAAAGCCTCAGCTTGATCGTGGGTGACATAAATCGCAGTAAATCCATGTTCGCGTTGTAATTGCCTGATTTCAAAGCGAACCTGATCGCGTAGCTTTGCATCGAGATTGGATAATGGCTCATCAAAAAGAACGATTCCAGAACGCATTGCCAAGGCTCGAGCAAGCGCTACCCGCTGCTGTTGCCCTCCTGAAAGAGCTGAAGGTAATTTGTCTAACTGCGCATCAAGGTCAACCTGCTCAGAAACTTTTTTCAAGCGGGCCGCACATTCGCTCTTCGACAGTTTCTTTTGTTTTGGGCCAAAGGTAATATTTTCGGACACCTTTAAATGAGGAAAGAGCGCATATGATTGGAAGCACATGGCCGTATCCCGTTTTTCAGGGGAAACATGGGTCACCCTCTCACCATTGATCAAAATATCTCCCTCGTTAGGAGAATAAAACCCGGCAAGGGTTTTTAAGAGGGTGGTTTTACCGCAACCGGATGGCCCTAACAAAGTAACAAATGAACCTTCTGGTGCCTCAAATGAAACATTATCTACTGCTGTAAATGAACCAAACCTTATTGTGATATTTTTAATTGATAAGGTGGACATAAATCCCTCGATCATGAGGATGATGATAAAAAAGCCGCAGCCTTGCTACGGCTTTCCGGCGAAATCGAATGATTAATCCAAAGCAACGTTTTCAATGAAAGCTTTTTCAAACTTAGCTTTAAAAGGTTGTGGGTGCCAATCGGTCGTATTTTGACGTTGTTTGGCTGAGACAAGAGCAAATTTATCAGACGCATCAGGGTGTTGCGGGGCGGCACCCATTTCTTTATTAAATCTCGCCTGAGTCTTTGCGGAGGTTAGCCAATGAATGAAGACAAGCGCCGCGGCTTTGTTTTTAGCATTGGCCGGAAGACCGACGACATTTCCGCCACCGGGCATTTTGAAATTTGGTATGTAAAATTTGACCTTTTTGGCAATTTCTCCTTTGCTCTGGAGGCCTCCCAAGTGATCTTCCCACGCTGGCACCAGTGTGAACTCTCCATCATTTAAGCGGGTCAAACTATCCGCATTTGAAGCCGTTAAAATGTACTGATTCTTGCGATCTGTAAACCATTTCCACGCAGGTTTTAAATTCTCTATTTTTGCGTCAGAATCATCCCCTGATGTAAAATCAACACCCGGTAGAAGCTCACGTGAGATCGAATAGAAAAAAGCGGGACCCGATCCGCCTTGTACGGTGTTGAAACCGAGGTTTTGCGGATTTTTTTTCATCCAATCTTCTAAATCGGCAAGCGATTGGGGTAACTCACTTTCTTTAACACGAGAAGAATCATAGGCCAGGCCGGTTTGATTCCCCCAATAGGCGACTGCATAACCTTTGCCGTCCCCTCCATTGATCTTAGTTCGTAGCTTTTTCCCTTCTGGCAAAATGTCAGCAATTCTACCAAAGAATAATTCTTCAACCTTAAATTTCGCCGTGTGTTCTCCCCCCATTGACAAGACATCTATATCACCCACCTGGCGATTTCTTTCAGCAAGGAATTTTTTTAAATTGTCATCATGACTGCCTGTTGGGATTTTGACTTTAATCCCATACTCAGCCTCAAACGCTTGAACTTGTTCGCGAAAACGAGATTGTAGAAACCACTGAAACCAGTTTAATTGACCTTCCTGTTTCGCCTGTGCGACTATTTCGCTCCATGCCATCGTTTTGAGATCTCCAGCAAACACTGTTGAAACACAAAGACTGAATGCGATTATGATCAATATTCTTTTTATCATCTTATCTCCACATTTGTTTAATTTAATGATTAGAAAATCAAGATTAGCCTAGTTTTTTTTAAACTAAAAATTAACATAAACTAATATATTATTTAATCTCAATTTCCCGACACTTGCTTTTCTCCGCTTATGAGATGACTTTATTAAAAAATCGTTACTTATGCAAGCACGCAAAATTTTTTTAATGAAATATGCGTTTTTCCCTCTTGCTCAAGAAAGCCTGGCGGGTGTCCTTTTAAAAGAATGATAAAATTAATTAATTTGAGTAATTAAAAAAAATCGCTATAAAAAGGAGAAACGCGCTCAACACTCACCTTGTCTTTGAAAAAGCGTTTTCAACTCATTTTTCAAAATTTTTAACGGAGAGATGGCTTATGTACAATTTAGAAATATCGGATCAATACAAACCGATTCTGGAACACGTCAAAACCTTTATCCAAGATAAAATTGAACCGCTGGAGGAAGCATTCCATGATGAAATTGGCAAAGGGGGGGATCGCTGGCAGTACACGGAACGGATGACAGAAATTCTGGAAAGCTTGAAAAACCAAGCGAAAGAAGAAGGCTTATGGAATTTTTTCTTACCGAACAGCAAGTTTCCGGGAGCTCCCAGGATCTCGAATCTCGATTATGCTTATCTTGCAGAACAAATGGGAATGAGCAGTCTGGCGCCGGAAGTTTTCAACTGTGCCGCCCCGGATACTGGCAATATGGAAGTTTTAGAACGTTATGGCAATGAGGCGCAGAAAGAGCAATGGCTGAAACCTTTATTGAATGGGGAAATCCGCTCCTGTTTTGCCATGACAGAACCGGATGTGGCTTCCTCAGACGCGACCAATATTTCGACCCGCGCGCATCTCGAAGGGGATGAATGGGTGATCAACGGCGAGAAATATTTTGCATCCGGTGCCGGAGATCCGCGCTGCAAAATCATTATTTGTATGGTGGTGACCAACCCTGATGCCCCCAAACACTCCCGCCAATCTCAGATTTTGGTTCCGATGAATGCTCCGGGAGTTGAGAAACTGGGAGCGATGCACGTTTTTGGCAATGATGATGCCCCGCATGGGCACATGCACCTCCGCTTCACCAATGTTCGGGTGCCCAAAGAAAACTGCCTTTTAGGACAAGGACGTGGGTTTGAAATTTCACAAGGACGGTTAGGCCCCGGCAGGATTCACCACTGCATGCGCTTGATCGGTCAGGCAGAAAAAGCCTTGGAACTCCTTTGCAAACGGGGGCTTTCACGAGTCGCTTTTGGCAGAGAATTGACCAAACTCGGCGGCAATTATGACATCATCGCTGACTCGCGTATCGAAATTGAAACCGCTCGTCTGTTGACCTTGAAAGCCGCGCATATGATGGATTTGCTCGGTAATAAAGAAGCCCGTGGGTATATTTCACAAATCAAAGTTTATGTCCCGAATATTGCTCTCAAGATTATTGATCGCGCCATTCAGATGCACGGCGGCTCTGGGGTTTCGCAATGGACCCCCCTCGCCAAAATGTGGGCGCGTGCCAGAACGTTGCGACTCGCCGATGGCCCCGATGAAGTCCATCGCATGGTCGTGGCACGCTTTGAATTGCTCAAATATCAAAATTAACTCCCTTCCTTGACAAGAAACCCCGACGGAGCGCCGGAGAACCGCATCCGGGGGGTTTCTCCCTGATCCATTCCAAAATCTCATTGATTCGAATTTGAATAAAAACCCGTTTATATCCTGATTCTGCCAACACAAAAACCTCATGAGCCTCAACATAAAAATCGCAATCACGGCCTGGATCTTTGGGACTGGAACAACCGCTCAAATTTTAGCGGAACAGGCAGAGCTTGCTGAACAGTTGGGTTTTCATTCCTTCTGGCTTCCGGAAAGCCATTTTATCGGAAAAGCCGCAATCCCTTCTCCGCTGATGCTCTTAGCGGCGATTGCCTCACGAACCTCACAAATTGGCTTGGGCACGACTTCTTATCTCCTGCCGATCCGCCATCCGATTCAAGCCGCAGAAGAGGTCGCCGTGCTCGATCAACTTTCTGATGGGAGAGTCATTTTAGGAGTCGGGCGCGGGTTTCGAGAGGCGCTTTTCACCACTTTTGATATCCCTGTCAAAGCGAAACGCAAACGGTTTGCGGCGACTTTGGAGACCATGATCAAGGCTTGGAAAGGAGAACCGATTGCCTGGCAGGAAAACTCAACGGGAGAAAAGGAAGCGATTTATCTTGCCCCTTTGCCGGTACAGCGACCCCACCCTCCCATCTGGGCCGCCGCCTTTGGGCCTCTGGCGATCCAGCAGGCAGGCGCTTGGGGATTGCCTTACATTGCGTCACCGCTAGAAACCAAGGAAGAATTGCTCACGAATTACAGCAATCATCAAAACGCTTTGACCGCCGCCCAGCATGGGGTGCTCAAGACCGTTCCCATTATGAGAACGGTGTTTATCAGCCGGAATCCGAGTCTGATTGAGCAAGTCAGACAATCCTTGAAACCGCTTATGAGAACGGTGTTTATCAGCCGGAATCCGAGTCTGATTGAGCAAGTCAGACAATCCTTGAAACCGCCGCCCCGCCCCGTCATTGCAAACAATCAAAAGGTGGATATTGACGAATGGGCCTTGATTGGAGCGCCGGAATTTGTTGCGAAAGGGATCGCTCGTTATCAAGAAAAACTGGGAATGACCCATTTGATTGTCAGAGGTCCGGTCGATGGTGTCGAGCAAAAAGAGCTAATCCGATCAATAGAACTGCTGGCAGAAATAGGAGTACCAGGCTAAAAGTTCATCAGGCTGGAAGCTCATTCTTCAGCTATTCTTTATCAATTCGCTAATGAGGGATAACCATTTTTATAGGGATTCCCCTGCTTCCTTATTTACTTGAACTTGTTTAATAATCTGTGATAAAAGTTTTTGGTAAAATCTCATAGGTTGCTTCTGCCATTAAAGTCAAAATAAATTCGTTGGAAAAAAATGTTCTCACGAAAAATAAATGACACCACTGAGATCAAGCTCTCGATTCCGCAATTCTCGCAAGAATTGTTTGAGCTGATCGAGCAAAATCGTCTGTTTTTGCGCCAATGGCTTCCCTGGCTCGATACAGTGAAAGAGCCAAAAGATACTGAAAGTTTCCTGAAAGCACAACTCACCCGATTTTCTCAAGGAGAAGCCCTTCACCTGACAATTTTTTATGAGGGAAAAATTGCCGGAGTTCTTGCTTATAATTCAATTGATCCAGCAAACCAAATTGGAACTATCGGCTACTGGCTGGGAGCGGGATTCAATGGTCGAGGCATTATGACGGCCTGTGTCCAGGATCTGATTGAACTAGGTCAAAAATACCTCTCACTTCAAAAAATAGAGATCCGTTGCGCAACCGAAAATACAAAGAGTTCAGCGATTGCCGAACGACTCGGATTCAGCAATGAAGGGACTTTGAGAAGAGTTGAAAAAGTAAACAACCATTGGCATGATCATGTTGTCTATGGCTTGATTTTAGAAACAATTAAAGAAACGTAGAAATTATTTTCACCATTCCTTCCATTTGCCTTATATAAAGTGAAACCATGATTGTTGCGATTCCGAAAGAAATCATTCCAGGCGAAACAAGAGTTGCGATTGTTCCGGCGACGATTCCCTTGTTAAAAAAGGCTGGTTTGGAAATCTTGATTGAAAAAGGCGCCGGAAAAAATGCTTACCATCCGGACAAAGAATATCTGGAAGCAGGCGCCATCATTGCCAAAGATGCCCAAACATTGTTTGAAAAAGCAGATGTCATTTTGAAAGTGCGTCCTCTCAGTCAGAATAAAAAGCTCAAAAAGCACGAAGCCGAATTGATTGACGAAGGAAAAATCCTGATTTCATTGATGGACGCTTACTTTTATTTAGAGGTCGTACAAAAATTAGCTGAGCGTAAAATTTCCAGTTTTGCGATGGAATTTATGCCCAGGGTCTCTCGCGCTCAGAGTATGGACGTCCTCAGTTCGATGGCTTCCATTTCCGGTTACCGTGCAGTCGTCACGGCCGCGATGGAATTGCCCAAGTATTTTCCGATGCTGATGACGGCGGCCGGTACCATCCCACCGGCTAAAGTTTTTGTGATCGGAGCCGGTGTTGCGGGCTTGATGGCGATTGCGACGGCAAAACGCATGGGAGCTGTCGTTGAAGCGTATGACACTCGCCCCGTGGTCAAAGAGCAAGTAGAAAGCGTCGGCGCCAAATTTGTGGAATTGAGTTTAGAAACAAAGGATGCGGAAGATACGGGAGGCTACGCCCAATCGCAATCAGACGATTTTTATCAAAAACAACAAGCGCAAATGACAAAGCACATCAAAGCCGCCGATATTGTCATCACCACCGCCGCGATTCCCGGCAAACAATCGCCTTTGCTCGTCACCGATGCGATGGTCAAACAAATGGAGCCGGGATCGGTCATTGTGGATCTTGCGGCAGAACGTGGTGGCAATGTCGAAGGGACTGTCAGAGATAAAAAAGTGACCCGGCATGGTGTCACCATTATTGGTTATTTCGACCATCCGGCCAGGATTTCCAGGCACGCGTCTCAATTATATGCTAAAAATATCAGCACTTTTTTACTCAGCATGGTCAAAGAAGGCGCCATCGTACTGAATCAAGACGATGAACTCATTTCCGGTACTTTAGTCACGCATCAAGGAAAGGTTGTTCATCCAGGGGTCAAATCCGCAATAGAAACTTCCACTCAAGGAGCATGATATGGGAATCTTTATTATTTCGTTCACCATTTTCATCTTGGCTATTTTTGTTGGCTACGAAATCATCACCAAAGTCCCTCCGACCTTGCACACGCCTTTGATGAGTGGCTCCAATGCCATTTCCGGAATCACGATCATCGGCGCGCTGCTCAGTGCCGGAGGCAGTGAAAATGCAACAGGGCTTTCCACTTTCCTCGGAGTGATCGCGATTATTTTAGCGATGATCAATATTGTCGGCGGCTTTATGGTAACAGATCGGATGTTGCGCATGTTCAAGACGAAATAAGACGAAAGGATTCTCATGTCTCAATTCATCAATTTTTCCTACCTCATCGCCGCCATTCTTTTCATCATCGGGTTAAAAAACCTAAGTTCTCCTAAAACTGCGCCTCGTGGCAACATGCTCGGCGGGATCGGCATGTTGATTGCGCTGATTGTGACCTTATTGGATCGAGGCGTGATCAGCTACGGATGGATTTTTATTGCCCTGATTATTGGTTCTGGGATTGGAGCTTATCTGGCGAAAACCGTGAAGATGACCAATATGCCCCAGATGGTGGCGATTTTTAATGGATTTGGCGGGGGCGCATCTCTGCTGGTTGCCGGATCGGCTTATTTGGAAATGTCCCAAGTTTTCAAGCGGGGTGGCGAGGTACCGGGATTGCAGTGGGATGTCGCTCTTCTTTTAAGTGCCTTGATTGGCGCGGTCACTTTGACCGGCAGTGTCATTGCTTTTGGCAAACTCCAGGGGATTGTGAACGAACAAGCAGTCGCGATTCCCAGAATTTTCATCAAGGTTTTGGGAATTGCGTTGGGCATTTGTGCCTTGCTCGTAGTGCCCGATCCATTTGGGATGGGTTTTTTCTTTCTATTGGTGATTATCGGCTCGTTGATTTTAGGCATTTTGCTGGTGATGCCGATTGGTGGTGCCGATATGCCGGTCGTGATCGCTTTACTGAATTCCTACTCCGGATTGGCGGCGGCCGCGACCGGCTTTGTCTTGAAAAACAACGGTTTGATCATTGGAGGTTCTTTGGTGGGAGCTTCGGGGTTGATTTTGACAAACATCATGTGCAAGGCCATGAATCGTTCTCTCACGAATGTGTTGTTCGGGGGAGCCATTGTCAGCGAGATTGACAAAGCGGCGATTCCAGGAAAAGAATTTTATGAAGGAAAAATCAAACAGTCCGACCCTGAAGAAATCGCCATGATTCTGGAAACTGCGCAAAGTGTCGTCTTTGTGCCAGGCTATGGGTTGGCGGTCGCTCAAGCACAACATGCCAATTATGAACTAGGAAAAATTCTGCATGAACGCAACATCCAAGTTCGTCATGCGATTCATCCGGTTGCTGGACGGATGCCTGGCCATATGAATGTTTTGTTGGCGGAAGCGGAAGTCCCTTACGATCAAATGGTGGAAATGGATCTAATCAATCCGGATTTTTCCCGAACCGATGTCGTGATTGTTCTTGGAGCGAATGACGTGGTCAATCCGGCAGCCAGGGATGAACCGAATAGCCCCATTTACGGCATGCCGATTTTGGATGTGGATCAGGCTAAAACCGTGATCATTGTCAAACGCAGTTTGAGTCCGGGCTTTGCCGGAATTCCCAATCAACTGTTCATCAATGACAACTCCCTGATGGTCTTTGGGGATGCCAAAGATGTTCTTCAGAAACTGATTCAAGCGGTCAAAGAATTGTAAGACACTTGCCAGAGAATATCATCAATTCCCAAAAGATCACTTCTGGTTTCTCAAGCATTGAAAGAAGCGTTTATCGGAAATTCTACAATATCGAGAAAAAGGAAAAACTATGCCTTCAACATTGGAACAATTTAAAAAAAACCGGATTATCCCTGTGGTTGCGATTCATGACGCGAATGACGCAGATGCGTTGGCAGGTGCCCTGGTGGCAGGAGGGCTTCCTTGTGCGGAAATCACTTTTCGGACTGATGCCGCCGCAGAGGCTATTCGCATTATGGCGCAACGCCGTGATATTCAAATCGGGGCGGGTACCATTTTGAAAGTCGATCAAGTCAAAGCCGCGCTCGATGCCGGAGCGACATTCATGGTATCGCCAGGATTCAACCCAAAAGTGGTGCAGTATTGTGTTGAAAATCAAATTATGATCACTCCGGGAATTTCTAATCCAACGGATATTGAAATGGCCTTGGAATATGAATTGGAAGTGCTCAAATTCTTTCCTGCGGAAGCCTTTGGAGGCTTGAAAACGTTGAAAGCGATGAGTGCGCCGTATGGGATGATCCAATTTATTCCAACAGGAGGGATCACCCCCGGCAATCTCCAGGAATATTTGAAGTTTTCAAAAGTCTTGGCCTGTGGCGGCAGTTGGATGGTCAAATCCGATTTGATTGCTGAGCAAAAATTTGATGAAATCACACGGCTGACTCGTGAGGCCGTCAAGCTAGCGAATCAAGTTTAGTCTTGTTTATTCAAGAAATGGAGACAGATCATGCCAGTTTTAGCTATCTCGCAACCCACCCCTAGCCCCGGAGACAGATCATGCCAATTTTAGCAATCAGACCGAAAGAAGACTGTCGATATGACTTACTTTCCCTGGGGGAAATCATGCTTCGTCTGGATCCGGGAGAAGGCCGCATCCGCACAGCTCGAAATTTTCGTGCCTGGGAAGGCGGAGGCGAATACAATGTCGCTCGTGGATTGCGTCGCTGTTTTGGCTTAGAAACCGCCGTGGTGACAGCGTTTGCGGATAATGAAATTGGGCGACTCGTCGAGGATTTTATCCTTCAAGGCGGAGTTGACACGGCATTGATCAAATGGATCCCTTATGATGGGATTGGCCGCACGGTACGCAATGGCTTGAATTTTACGGAAAGAGGTTTTGGCATTCGTGGGGCGGTCGGTGTTTCGGATCGAGGGATCACCGCGGCATCCCAACTGAAAAAGGGAGATATTGACTGGAAAACTATTTTTGGCAAAACTGGGGTGCGTTGGTTTCATACAGGAGGCATTTTTGCCGCCTTGTCCGAATCAACCACGGATGTCGTCGAAGAAGCCATGATTGCGGCCAAAGAATATGGCACCGTGATTTCCTATGATCTGAATTATCGGCCTTCTCTCTGGAAATCCATTGGCGGGAAAGAAAAAGCCCAGGAAGTCAATCGTCGGCTGGCAAAATATGTCGATGTGATGCTCGGAAATGAAGAAGATTTCACAGCCAGTCTTGGTTTTGAAGTCGAAGGCGTGGATGAAGAACTCGCGGATCTTGATGTGGCGAAGTTCAAAACAATGATTGAGAAAGCCGTGGCGGCTTATCCGAATTTCAAAGCGACAGCGACCACGCTCCGCACGGTCAAAACCGCAACGCTCAATGATTGGGGAGCGATTTGCTGGGCCGATGGCCAGTTTCATGTGGCGGTTCATCGGGAAAACCTCGAAATCCTTGATCGCGTCGGCGGAGGAGATAGTTTTGCATCAGGGCTGATTTATGGCTTTCTCACGACTGGTGATCCAGAAACCGCCGTCAACTATGGCGCCGCTCATGGTGCTTTGGCAATGACCACTCCCGGTGATACCTCAATGGCAAATCTCAAAGAAGTCGAAAAGATGATGGCAGGCGGTGGCGCACGGGTGGATCGATGAATTTCTACGCCATCATCATGAAAGCGATTCAGAATAGCGAGGCTTTCTCAAAAGCTTCGCGCCCCTTCTTTTTCCAGCAATAATCACCGATTCCTGATTGATCAAGCCCCCTCCATCACTGCCTGAAACTGCCCGATTTGCACAACCAACCCACGTTATAATTATAAATTGATATAAATCGTATATAATGCGAGTTAATTTTTATTTATCGTATACGATATTTTTTTATTGACATAAATTGTATACGATATTACGGTTTTTATAGAAACCGTATACATTATCAAATAAATATTATGAAATTACACAAACTTCCTACAAAAATTCAACCAGTTACGGTGGAAGACATCACCAATTCATTGCGTACGGATATTTTGCAAGGTGAACTCAAAAGTAAGGAGCCACTGAGACAAGATGAAATCGCCTCAAGATTTGGGGTCAGCAAAATCCCGGTTCGTGAAGTTTTATTACAACTCAAAGCAGAAGGGTTAGTGACTTTTTTTCCAAATCGGGGAGCGGTCGTCTCCGAGTTATCCGCCGCTGAGGTCAATGAAATTTATATCATGCGAATTGCTCTGGAAACAAAAGCACTGCAACGAGGCATCCCCCATTTGACCATCGCAAATTTAGCACAGGCAGAAGAGATCCTCGATACCATTGACCAGGAGGAAAATATGGCGCGATGGGGTGAATTGAACTGGGAGTTCCATGTCACGCTTTATTCCCCTGCTAACTTACCTCGCATGATGGAATGGGTGAAAGCGTTACATGATAATGTCAGTCGCTATTTGGTTATTTACCTTTCCGGGATAGATTACCAGAAACATTCACGGCTTCAGCATCGAGAAATCCTTGACTACTGTCGTCAAGGCAATGTTGATGCGGCCTTGAAACATCTGGATCATCATCTCCAATCTGCTTCACAGCAACTGGTTGAGTTTTTGAAAAAAAGAAATCTGTAACCTTTCAAACAGAATCAATAATTTTAACCCTTTAATTGCTTAGATATTATGAATGGTGCCGAAGCGATGGTAAAAATGCTGGAGGCGCATGGTGTTGAATACATTTTCGGACTATGCGGTGACACAAGTTTGCCTTTTTATGACGCGCTTTATCGGCTGAAAAGCCCGATCAAGCATATTTTGACCCGCGATGAAAGATCCGCCGCTTACATGGCCGACGCTTATGCCCGTGTGACTGGCAAACCTGGAATTTGCGAAGGGCCCAGCGGCGGGGGGGCGACCTACATTCTTTCCGGACTGATCGAAGCCAATGATTCTTCCGTGTCGATTCTCGCCTTCAACAGTGATGTCGGAGTGGCCTCTCGTGGCAAGTACCCTCTGACAGAACTCAATCAGGAAAAACTTTTTAACGCGGTCACTGACTGGAACGGAACGATTCTGCAAGCCCATCAAGTCCCGGATCTTGTTCGATCTGCATTTCGAAACATGGTCTGCGGTAAACCTAGCGCGACTCATCTTTGTTTTCCGATTGACACTCAGAGAGAAGAAGGGGTCGAAGAATCTCAAATTTGGGCGGAAAAAGATCTGACCATTTATCCCACTCGCCGATTTTCCGCTGATGAAGAACGAATTGAAGCGGCCGCTGAGTTGATCAATCTCAGTCAAAATCCTGTGGTCATTTGTGGCGGAGGCCCCGTCATTTCTGGCGCATTTGAGGAAATCAATCTGCTTGCCGAAAAAACCGGTGCTCCTCTGGCCACTTCAGTCAGTGGTAAGGGCATCATTTCAGATAGGCATCCATTGGCGCTGGGAGTGGTTGGCAGTAATGGCGGGGTGTCACAAACAAGGGCAGTGGTTGAGGAGGCCGACCTTGTTATTTTTATTGGTTGTCGTGCGGGTTCAGTGACCACGGAAAAATGGAATTCTCCCAAAAACCGACAGACAAAAATTGTGCATCTGGACATTGATCCAGAAGTGATTGGCGCAAACTATCAAACCGATGTAGCCTTGTTCGGCGATGCAAAATTAACCCTCACAAAACTGGTTCCCCTGCTGAAACGTTGCTCTCCAGAAAAAATGGCAACAAGTGAAGCAAGAATTGCAAATGCGAAAAAAGCAAAATTTGAAATATTCGAGCAATTGGCCAAACCGGTTGGTTCAGAAGTCAACCCGGAGATGATTGTTGCCGCTCTGCAAAATCTCCTCCCTGATGATGCGATTATCGTCGGTGATCCCGGAACCCCCTGCCCTTACTTTTCCGGGTATTATCAGTTGAAGAAAACAGGCAGACATTTTATTACGAACCGGGCGCATGGTGCTCTTGGATATTCGCTCCCTGCGGCGATGGGTGCACAATTCGGTCGCCCTGAAAACAAATGTATTGCTGTGATGGGAGATGGCAGTTTTGGTTTCAATGCCGGCGAGCTGGAAACGGCAACCCGTTATCATTTACCAATCACTTTCATTGTGATTTCAAACAGTGTTTATGGTTGGATTAAAGCTGGACAGAAAGCCCAATTTGATGAAAGGTATTTCTCTGTTGATTTCTCACGGACAGACCATGCGAAGGTTGCTGAAGCCTTTGGATTAAAGGCCGTTCAGGTAAAAACTCCGGACGAACTTGAAAGCAAATTGAAACATGCTTTGGCACACAACGGCCCCTCATTGGTGGATATTTACTGCCAGCCTTTGCAGGAAGCCAATGCCCCTGTTTCCGAATGGATCGCTTGAAAATATTTTATAATGAGAGCAATGGAAAAAATGAATAAGGTGATCAAAGGAGGCAAAGCACTTTATGGTGCCCGCCTGGGTATCCTGATGCTGGAATCGCGTTTCCCGCGTGTCATTGGAGAAATGGGCAATGCCTTAACATGGCCTTTCCCTGTTCATTATAAAATCGTGCGTGGTGCCAGCCCTGAAAAAGTAGTGCTTGGAGGCGCCAAAGGGTTGCTCAATCATTTCATTGATGCCGCCCAAGAACTGATGGCTGATGGAGTCGATGGCATCACAACCAATTGTGGCTTTCTTGCTATTTTTCAAGCAGAAATTGCCGCCGCTTGTGACATCCCTGTTGCCACCTCGTCGCTGATGCAATATCGCATGATTCAGCCACTGGTGCCTCCTGCCACACAAGTAGGCATCCTCACTATTTCTAAAGAAAGTCTGTCTGAACAGCATTTGCAGGCCGCCGGAGTCGATTTAGAGGTTCCTGTGGTCGGTACCGACAGGGATGGTGAATTCGCACGAACCATCCTCGACGATGAAGAATTTCTCAATATTGAACTGGCGGAAAAGGATCTTCTTAAAGCGGCACATCAGCTCACAGAAGAACATCCACAAGTGGGAGCGATCTTGTTGGAATGCACCAATATGTCGCCTTATTCTGCCGCAATCCAAAAAATGACGGGGCTCCCTGTCTTTGATATCTATAGTTTCATGCTTTGGTTCCATTCAGGATTGAAACCACGGCACTTCCAACCTGAACTAACTTGAAAGCGGCGCTACCTTCGGAGAAATTAAGTTTTAAGAATTTTTGAGTAAACCTAATCAGAAAGGAGGTAATTTAAAAGAAAATCTATCTAAACCGAAATTTTAATATTTTGAAAGTAAAAATTTCGATCAATCAAAAAACCATTCATTTGGAGGATTCGGGGTTGAAATTGAAACCTGAGTGCTTTATATACTCTTTCAGACTATCAAGTTTATTTCTAACATTAAATGGAGTGGACCATGAAAAAAATTAATCAAATTTTTGTTGTGTTCAGCATAGCAGTATTGATGTTTTTTTGTGTCGCGGGAAGTGCCACGGCCCAAAAGGGCGAATCCACCTGGGAACGAATTAAAAGAACCGATGAAATTCGGATGGCTGTGTTCAACTACCCTCCCTATTTCGTCAAGAATCTGTCCAGCGGCGAATGGAATGGCGCACTTATTGACATGGTACGCGACGTAGCCAAAGAACTGAAAGTCAAATTTGTCCCCGTTGAAGTTGGCGGATGGAGTGAATTGGTTCTTTCGATCTCAACTGGCAAAGTTGATATAGCCGCTGGCATGCAAGCAACACCGGTACGTGCAACCGCTATCGATTTTGCCGGGCCAATCTACTGGATTGGGTGGGTGACCGTCAACAATTCCAATTTCAAAGGCGGCACAACCTGGGAGGATTATAACAAGCCCGAAGTCAAGATCGCGGTGATGACGGGCACGTCGGACCAGCTTCTCCTCGCACAAAATGCCCCGAAAGCGACGCAATTGCAATTCAAAGAATTGTCGCAGATTATTCTTGCTGTTTCTTCCGGCCGTGCCGATGCCTTCACAACGACTGTTTTGTCCAGTATGATTGCCAAAGAAAAGAATCCGAGTTTGGGCACCTTCCATTCGCCCCATCCACGCACGGCACTGCCAGGCTATTTCGGCATCCGCTCAGAATTTGATCCCCGGTTTAAAAACTTCCTGAACTGGTGGGCGGAATGGAACAATAAGCTCGGACACAACGAACGGCGCATGAAAGAAGGGATGGTCAAGTACAGCGGACTCAAGAATATCCCCGATTCCGTCTCGTTCAAGGAATAGATAGACCGATTTATGAGGAGGCGGGGCGATTTCGTGGTGGCTCATTTGATCCATCAAGATGGCCTACTCCTCATTTTTGAAAGTAAATCAGGTTTCAAAACCGCATCCTCATACTTTGATCTACATCGGTGAAACGGAGCAAAATTTCTTGAAAAGGAGGAAAACCCCCTATGTATAAATGGGATTTCTTTATGATTTTTACCGGCTACGAGACGTTGTGGCTGAAGGGGATGCTGACGACCATTGCCTATGCGACCGGCACCATAGTGGGCGGTTTGCTGATCGGTGTTCTTTGCGGAATGGGAATTCTGACGGGAAAGCGCTGGCTGACCATTCCTATTCACATTTATGTCGAAGTATTTCGCTGCACGCCGGTGCTTGTTCAGATCGTCTGGTTCTTTTTTGCTCTGCCTGTTATTATCGGCGTAACGATACCCGCTTGGCTGGCGGCCGGGATCGGCCTGACCCTCTACATGGGATGTTTCTCCACTGAAATTTTCCGCGGTGGGATCATCTCTATCGATAAAGGTCAATGGCAGGCGGCCCGTGCCATCGGGATGACCTACTCCCAAATGATGTGGCATATCATTTTACCGCAGGCGATGCGCAGAATGGTGCCGCCTTTCGTCAATCAATCAGTGATTCAATTCAAAAATACAGCGCTTCTCTACGTCGTTGCTGTTCCCGATATGATGTATACCGGATATTTGGTCGTATCAGAAACCTACCGCCCTTTGGAAGTCTATACAGGAGTCGCTGTTGGCTATTTCCTTGTGCTTTACCCGTTGACACAGTGGGGCAAACGATTGGAGGCTCATAGTGACAAATAATTCCCAAAAAACTGAGCGTTCAAAGCTACAACTGACGGACATCCGTAAAAGCTATGGCAGTATTGAGGCTGTCAGGGGGGTCTCCGTTGAGATCAATGCAGGCCAAGTAGTCGCAATCATTGGGCCATCGGGCTGTGGCAAATCCACGCTGTTGCGATGTATCAATCACCTGGAAAATCCCGATGGCGGGCAACTTCGCATCGGTGATCAGGAAATCGACTATGACCATCCGAGAAGCGTCCTCAAAGGCCGAAAACTTGCGCAGTTCAGGTCTTGCTTCGGGATGGTGTTTCAGCAATTCGATTTGTTCCAGCACAAGTCTGTCCTTGAAAATATCACCGTCGGGCAAATTGTTGTACAGAAAAAACCTGTCGATGAGGCCAAGAAAACGGCACGTAATTTTCTTGATCGGGTTGGACTTGTTGATATGGAAAGTCGCTTGCCCAGTGAGCTTTCAGGCGGGCAACAACAACGCGTCGCAATCGCACGAGCCTTAGCGCTTTCCCCTGAAGTTCTTTTGTTCGACGAGGCAACATCGGCCTTGGATCCAGAACTGGTTGGCGAAGTCCTTGCGGTGATGAAAGACCTGGCACATGACGGTTCGACAATGATTCTCGTTACCCATGAAATGGCATTTGCCCGCGATGTTGCGGACAAAATTCTGTTCATGGAAAAGGGGCAGATTATCGTTGAAGGAACGCCGGAAGAGGTATTGATTTCCCCAACGAATGAACGTCTCAAAGTGTTTCTTTCTCATTTCCGTGGTGCGGTGGATTAAATTCGCGAGAAATCACGCAAGTCTCTTCTTTCAACCTAGGCGATCCCACCGAAATGATAATAAATTTATTTTCAATTTCTTATAAATAACGGCCCGCAGTCTTGAGAAAATTGATTGAAATTATTTTAAATGATGAATCCTTTGAAAATCATTGCCGTTAAAACCCGTATCCTCGAACTCCCGGTTAAGGCTGTTCATTCGCACGGCTCCGGTGATGTCTCGGAGATAAAAACCGTTGTCTTGGAAATCCAAACGGATGCTGGGATCATCGGTTATGGTGAAGCCGCTCCCTGGGCGGTATTTTCAGGGACGGCAGAAGGAAATGCGGCCGCGATTGATGTCTATTTTAAGCCGTTTTTGATCGGCGCTGATCCGTTTCAAATCGAAAAATTGCTCCACAAGGCTGAAAAAGCAATCGTTCAGTCAAGCGAAGCGAGAGCGGCTTTGGAAACGGCTCTCTTGGATATCCAGGGGAAAGCACTCAATTGCAGCATTTCTGATCTGATCGGCGGCTCATGCCATCGCGAGATTCCTTTAAGTTTTTCAGTGGCCAATCCTGATTTTGACGAAGATCTCAGGACTATCGAACATCTCGTAAATGATGGGGTTCGCCTCTTTAAGTTAAAAACCGGTTTTGCCCCCCATTCGTTTGACATCATGCGGCTTGAGCGATTGAGGGAAAAATATGGGGAAACCTTGGATCTGCGGATTGATTACAACCAAGGGATGTTATTTCACGAAGCCATTCCACGTATTTTGGAATTGGAAAAATTTCGCCCTACTTTTGTTGAGCAACCGATACCAGGGCACGAACGGGAGGCGATGGCAGAAATCACTCGCGCCGTGAATTGTCCGATTATGGCTGATGAAAGTGTATTCAGCTCCCGCGATGCGATGACCCTGGCCACCCTTCGCGCTGCTAAAATATTCAGTTTGAAGATCATGAAATCAGGAGGAATCCGAAGAGCACAAGAGATTGCCGCTATCGCCAGAGCAGTCGGCATTTCGTGCTATGGCGGCTGTATGTTTGAAACCGGAATCGCTCATGCGGCAGGCGCCCATTTAATGAATAGTATCCCTGATTTAACACTGGGTTGTGAATTTTATATGGCGAATTATTATTTAAAGGAAGACATTTTAGCGGAGCCGTTTCCTGTAAAAAACGGCAAGGTCGTCGTCCCAACGGGGCCAGGATTGGGCGTTGAGCCAGATCGGGTTAAACTGGAAAAATACACGACCCAGCTTTTCTGAGAGTCAGACAAATCCGCCGTTGAAACATTAAAAAATCCATAGTGGGAGAAATGATGGAAAACAAAACGAAAGAGATCATTGTGATCGGCTCAGGGATTGTGGGGATTTCCTGTGCTTTGAAGTTACAGGAAGAGGGTTTCAAAATAACGTTAGTCGATAAACTTGGCATTGGTGATGGCTCCTCAAATAGAAATGCCTGCCTCTTATCAGCCAGTTCCGTCATGCCGGTCTCGACTCCGAGCTTGCCGAAACAGATTCCCGGTTATCTTTTCGCTTCTCCGAGCCTTTTGACAATCCGTTCTTCTTATTTCCCAAAAGTATTGCCCTGGCTCATCCGCTTTTTGCTGGCAGGGCGGGATCAGAATGTGCAGAAAACTTCGATTGCTTTAAAAAGTTTACAACAAGACACGCTTGGCGAGCATAAAAAACTTGCCGGAAACAGCGAGGCTTTCCAATATATTCAGGAGTCTGACCTGATTTATCTCTATACCAACAAGCAAAGTTATTTGAACGATTCCTATTCATGGAAAACCCGTAAAATCAATGGAGTGGAGTTTCGCGAAATGGAAGCAGACGAACTCAGGGAAAGAGAGCCGGATTTGTCTAGTGACTATAAATTCGCAGTTTGTGCTCCCAAACACGGCTTTATTTTAAATACCAAAAAATACCTCGAAGCGCTCTATCAAAATTTTTTGCTGGCCGGAGGAAAATTTAAACAAGTGGAGGTGCTCAATATCAATTCTGACCAAAACCGTGTGGAATTAGAAACCGATATGGGGAAACTTGAAGCAGAGAAACTCGTGATCGCAGGGGGCGTTTGGTCGGCAAATCTGGCAAAAAAGCTCGGTGATCGCATTCCTTTGGAAAGCGAAGGGGGCTATTATATTGATATTTCTGACCCCGGAATCAAAGTCAATCATCCTCTCATGAATGGTAAATATAAAATGGCGATCATGCCCATCAGTGGAAAGATACGCTTTGCGGGATTGGTAGAATTTGGCGGAATCGATTGTAAGTCAAATTTCAAACTTTGCAAAATGCTGGTTGACAATGCGCAACAGATGTTTCCCTCGATTCAAACCGAAATCATCTCAAGAGGGCATGGGCAACGCCCTTCCATCACTGATAGCTTGCCTGTTATTGGCCCTTCCGGAAAATTTCAAAATATATATTATGCTTTTGGCCATCAACATGTCGGCCTGTCCACAGGCCCCGTCACCGGAAGGCTCATCACGGAGTTGATCACAACCAATAACCCTACCGTTGATTTATCCCCTTTTTCAGCAAAACGATTTTCTTAATTGATTAAGTCCGCCTTCATATGCTCAATCTACGGTTGTTTCCTCATGGTCTGAAGGTTTGTTTTTATTTCGGAATTTTTCCCCCTGTCGCTGTCCGTGATTTTGCTGTGCCCAGGTTTGCACGGATTCTCGAATTGTTTCTCCCAACTCTTGCATATCAAAAGCACCTTTGCGCCAAAAATCTCGAAATGCTTTAGGATCAAAATCCGCGCCGCACGCGCCTTGCCAATCAGACGCTGGCTCCACTTCGTCCTTATAATAAGCGGCAAGCTGACGGCAGGCAATGGCCGCGATTTTCAAGGAGATTCCTTCAGCAAGCGGTTCAAAAACAGTCGCAACCGAGGGATCAAGTGCTTTCATCCGTTCATAAATTCGATTGTATTGGGCGCGACAAAATTCAGCCGCATCCTCAGTGCTTTCTGTCCAATCAGGTTGCATCGCCACATGGGCTGTTTGACGTAAAACATTCACTAATTTTGTCAATTCTTGTTCTTTATCCATTTTATTTTTCCTTTCTAAAACATTGGATTTGATCAATGCGCCACACTGACTTTCGAGATCATGGTCTGGAATTTTTGAAAAGAGAAGGCCGAGTGATGGGACGATTTTTTTTTCAATGAAGGGTTTATCAAGTGCAATGCAGCACACCATTTTCTACTGGTTTAATCTTTGCACACTCTTAAATTAAAAGTTAAATTAAAAGAAGCACTGCCAGAAAACTTTATTCCAATTGAGGGAAAACAAACGCAAATTGATTCATAACCCATTCAAATGATTGGAAAAATTAAATAACGGAAAAACATGAAAGTGAGTTTGAAATATTATTTTCTAACAAGAGCCAGGGATTATTTACCACATTGCTGGCGATTCCAGGTAAAAGTTGCCATTTTTTTGCTCTGGATGCTCTTCAGCGCAAACTCCTCAAATGCGCAAAGTGCCAATGAAGAACCTCCCCGTGATTCGTCGAATCTCCTTGACGATGAAGAACGAGCCAGCGAATTGATTTATGACTGGGAACGGCTCTATTATGGGAAACTCAATGATGAGCGGCAGTTGCTTTACACACGCACGTTTGCCAGAAGTCAAATCAGTTTTGCCGATATTGACGGAGATCGGGATGATGATTTGATCATTGGAAAAGCTGACGGGCAGTTGGCATTTTTTGAGAATATCGGAAAAAATCAGGCTCCCAATTTTGAACTGCGGACAGAATCGTTTCAAGCCACTCACAGAGAAAGTGGCGCCGATGGTAAAATCCAATACAGAGAAAAAGAGATCGATGTGGGAGAGAATGCGTCCCCAACCTTTGTCGATATTGATGCTGATGGCGATTTAGATTTGTTTATCGGCTCGAAGGACGGCAACATCTTTCACTTTCAAAATGAAGGCAATTCCCTCTTGCCCATTTTCACGTTGAAAGCACAGTCCTATATGGCTCTCCGCGCCGGAGGCAATAGTGTCCCTCGCTTCAAAGATATTAACACAGATCGTGCTCCGGATCTGCTCGTGGGCACTCACCAGGGGAAAATCTATTTATACAAAAACGCTGGCGTGCCGAGCAATGCGGAATTTTGTGGGGAAATACAAATTTCTTCCGGTGCTTCCAAGCAATCGTCATGTCGCTATCCGCCAGAGGAGGTTGGCGATATTGCTCCTGAAGTGGATGCCTCCCCGGCCTGGGTAGATTGGAATCATGATGGGCTTTGGGATATTGTTATTGGAAAAGCAAGTGGTCAGATCAGTTTTTATTATAACAGGGGAGTGCCCTTGGCGCCGCAATGGGAATTGGAGTCCGAGCGATTTTTGTTAATCGATGCTGGCGGCTATGCTTCCCCACTTTTCTATGATTTGAACAAAGATGGTTTTTCAGAATTATTGGTGGGAACTTCCACCTCCAATCTTGTCTATTATGAAAACCGAGAGATCCTCAAAACCGGATTGAGCAAGATCCCGGATTTAGATTTAGCGGATGTGGAGTGGCAAGAAGATTATTTATCGATCTTACAAAAAATGTGTACGGATTCAAAATTAGGAGCAGA
>WASW01076328.1_pt1 | contig 22218 bp, 22 predicted proteins | sample 5698521 | NCBI WGS metagenome assembly WASW01 (sample SAMN11175560, study PRJNA528189) | sponge metagenome | isolation source: marine sponge | host: Leucetta | place: Antarctica: Western Antarctic Peninsula, King George Island | collected 2013-01
ACTTGGCCATCTAGCACCAACTTATTCATTTATTATGCTGCTGCAACCTCTGCTTTTGGCTGTTCAGCCGCAGGCTTATCAGATGCCATTGATTTTTCAACTGGTTTTTCATTGCTCAATACTGATTTAGATTTCTCTTCCTTCATCATTGGGCTAGGTTCAGTGACCGCTTCTTTAGCACTAATCGTTAAATGACGTAATACAGCATCGTTAAACTTAAAGCCATGCTCTAGTTCTGTCAGTACATCTTGATTGCACTCGATATTCATCATCACATAATGTGCTTTATGGATTTTATTAATTGGATAAGCTAATTGACGGCGACCCCAGTCTTCAAGACGGTGGATACTGCCTTTGCCTGTGGTGATCAGTGCACGATAACGCTCGATCATGGCAGGCACTTGCTCGCTTTGATCAGGATGCACGATAAAAACTACTTCGTAGTGACGCATATATTCCCCTATGGATAAAGCCACCTACAAAGCCCTTAAATTGAGCAACAACTAAGTTTTATAGTTGCATTGCAGTGTGACAAGGTCAGAAAGGTGGGAATTATAGTTAAAAAGTGTTTAATAATCAATCAGTTTTTATACTAAGCCTTACAACCTGTTAGAGGGTGCAATGCCACCCTGCTCCAGCTTAAATCAATAGTCATTGCCTCAAAAATAAAATAATTATAGAAAATAAAGAACTAAAAAAATAAAACAGAGGTAGAATGAGCATTCTCTAACGTAATTTCATTTCAATTAAAACATAAAGGAATTTAAAATGGCAGAAGCAAAAGGGTTAAGCAAACCAGTGAAAATGAAAAGTGATCTTGCAGCATTAGTTGGTGCATCAGAGCTTCCTCGTACAGAAATCACAAAAAAATTATGGGATTACATTAAAGCTAACAAACTACAAACTAGATCTGTCAATGGTAGCCCAGAGAACGCAGGCAAGTATATTGTTGCTGATGCTAGATTACTGCCTATTTTCAAAAACACAAATTCAACAAGCAAATCAGGCAAACTCACTAACCTTACAGGCATGAGTGCTGGCCAAACAGTAGACATGATGCAAATGGCTGCTATTGTTGGTGCAAACTTAGCATAAACAAATGCATCTGTTTTAAATTGCAGTGACTGGTTTTAATTAAACGAGTAGTGCGATTCAAACATCAGGTCTTGATAAATGAGCCATTAGCGTATATTTTTATACGCTAATGGCTCATTATTCATTTAAGAAACCATATCTGAAAAAACAAAAGCACGATCTGTAACCAAACTTTAAGTTGCATAAACAATTCACACGAAAATAAACCATGCAAATTTCTGCAATCCTGTTTGATATTGGCGGCGTACTCATCGAGCTTGATGGCCTTCCTTCGTTAGCAAAATTACTAGATAGTCAGCAAACATACGATGAAATTTATCAACAGTGGATGGCTTCTCCTTCTGTGATTGCACATGAGACTGGAAAAATAGATGCGGCCGAGTTTGCGGTAGGTGCTATTAATGATTTAAATTTAAGCCTATCGCCTGAGGCATTTTTAGCTAACTTTTCTACTTGGATTGTCGGCACTTTCCCCAATACTTTTAATTTGTTAGATCGTATCCCCGCATCAATCACTGTTGCCGCACTAAGTAATACTAGCGCACCACATTGGAGGCGTGTTGAAAAAACTGGCCTTGCTAACAAGTTTGATGCCCTGTTTCTGTCACATGAGATTGGTCATTTAAAGCTAGATATTCAAGCATTTCAAGTCGTATTAGATGAATTAAACTTGCCAGCTGAAGAAATCATTTTCTTCGATGACAATATTGACAATGTAAACGCTGCAGCGGCCATCGGTTTTAAGGCCCATCAAGCAACAAACCCTGAAGAAGCACGTCAGATACTTGATCAATATAATTTAATTGAAAATTAAGGACTAAATTGATTTTCACTTATTTCAACAAAATGCTACTAACCTTTTATAAGGGTGCCATATGAGTAATTTACCCGTATGTCCACAATGTAGTTCATCCTATACTTATGAAGATAGAGGTGTTTTATGTGTGTCCAGAATGTGCTCACGAATGGCAAGCTAGTGAATCTTCAGAAGCTGAAGGTGACAAACAAACGATAAAAGATGCGAATGGCAACGTATTAAACGACGGTGATACCATCACGGTTATTAAAGACCTAAAGGTAAAGGGCTCATCCTCTCTCTGGAACAGAGCCAAAAATACGTGTCATGTTATTAAAGACCTAAAGGTAAAGGGCTCATCCTCTGTTGTCAAAGTCGGCACCAAAGTCAAAAACATCCGCCTTGTTGAAGGCGACCATGACATTGACTGTAAAATAAATGGCATCGGTGCGATGAAATTAAAATCAGTATTTGTTAAAAAAGTCTAAAATCTATTGTGTTTAACTAGGTTCTAATTTATTTTTTATGGCTAAACCATTTTAATGGTAATTTCTATTTAAATATTTTTAAAAAATAACAGTGCTCTCAGGAGATTAAAATGCTACTAGATAATAAGACGAATGCCTTTATTTTAGGTGCTTCACTATTTTTTGGCTTATCTACACTAGGTTACTTACTTGGCAATGCGGCGATTCAATTTAAACAATATGATCGCAGCGTAACGGTAAAAGGCCTTTCCGAGCAAGAATATAATGCCAATGTTGTTATTTGGCCGATCGAGTTCTCGACAGCAGCTAGTGATCTAGATCATCTGTATCAATTGATTGATGCAAACACGTCAAAAATCAAAAACGTCCTTAATCAAAATGGAATCAGCGAGCAAGAAGTCACGTTTGAGCCGCCTGCAATTAACGACAAATCTTTCCACCAATACAGCAACAACCCTAGACCTGAGTTTCGCTACACAGCGTTGCAAACCATCACAGTTTATTCTAAAAACGTTGATACAGTTAGGTCTGCAATAAACAAAATGTCTGCGTTAGGTAAACAAGGTATTGTTTTTTCTAGTAATAATTATGAATCTAAAATTGAGTATATTTTTACTAATTTAAATGAAGTAAAGCCACCGATGATTGAGGAAGCGACAAGACAGGCACGAGAAGTGGCTGTTAAATTTGCCATGGATTCTCAAAGTGAATTAGGTAAAATCAAAAAAGCCTCGCAAGGGCAATTTAGCATTAGCGCAAGAGATAAAAACAACCCGCATATCAAGAAAGTACGTGTCGTTTCTACTGTCCAGTACTATTTGTCAGATTAATTCACTGATCAACACCTAAGCAATAACTGCTTGGTCAAGTTGACCGCCTGAAAAGGTCATATAAATGACTATTGATAATGAATAATATGCTTATACTGTAAGTACTAACCAATTCTCACGACTGATTGTCATATGCTTAAATTCACTTACAAAGCTTTCAAAAAAACCTTCCTTAGCAAATACACATTAGTAGGCATTATTTTAACCGGTGTGTTTATTGCAGGTCTTTTTGCTAATAGCAAAGTTTTTGCACCTGATCTAAAGCGTCTATACATGGAATCTGAGATGGTGAGCGATCAGCCCCCTGTCATTTTTATTCATGGCGTTCTCGGCAGCAAACTTAAGGATATCAAAACACAAGAAGACCTTGGCCTGGCGCGATTAGCCGCCTATTGCTACATGATTATGCTGATATCGCTTACGATATTAATCAAGACACTTTAGAACCACTACCTAGCCAAGCATTTGCCTACGAAATCTCTGATGACGCAGCCGGTAAGGATTTCTATGGCAAGATTGTGCGCACACTATCAGACACGGGTGGATACAAACTCTCTAAAGTGGGCCAAAAGGTCAATCCTCTTCAAAAAAATTACTATATATTCCATTACGATTGGCGGCAAGATAATGTCATTAGTGCTGGTCTATTAGCTGAATTCATTGAACAAGTCAGAATTGATTACAACAACCCCAACCTGAAAGTTGATATCGTTGCACATAGTATGGGTGGCTTAATCACACGCTACTATATCCGTTACGGTAAACAAGATGTTATTAACGATAATGATTTTGACCAAAAACTCACCATGTATGGGGCAGATCGTGTTCGTCGTGTTGTTTTACTTGGCACACCTAATTTGGGCTCGGTAAAAACACTTAACTTATTTATTCAAGGTGTTGATATTGGCATTAATCAAATAGGCACAGAAACACTAGCGAGTATGCCGAGCTTATACCAATTATTTCCGCATCCACTTAATAACTGGATTATTAAAAGCGATGGTGAGCGCCTCGATAGAGATTTATTTGATGTAAATATATGGCGAAGTTTTCAATGGTCTATTTTTGACCCAGTAGTACGAAAAAGAATACTAAAAAGGTTTGACACCGAAGCCGGAGGAAAAGCGTATTTAGCATCGTTTGAACAATATTTTGAGAAGCACCTAGAGCGTGCAAGGCGATTTGTATGGTCTTTAAGTATTACGCTACCAGAAAAACACCCTAAGCTCACTATTTTTGGTGGTGGCTGCACATTAACATCAGCAAGAGTTGTTGTAGAAGAAGTTGATGGCGTATCTATGATACGCATGTCACCCAAAGAAATCTCACAGCCTGTTATAGGTGTTGATTATGATGCCTTGCTGCTAGAGCCAGGTGATGGCTCTATGACCAAAGCATCACTGTTAGGTCGCAACACCTTAGATCCTAGTGTCAAAAGGCATGAATACATTCATGTACCTGTAAAACAGTCCTTCTTTCTATGTGAATCGCATAACAGTTTAACGGGCAACCTTAACTTTCAAGACAACTTGTTAAATACCTTATTAACTAGAGATGCAGATGAATAAGCAGGTGAACTTCATGAAACAATACAAGCAAATAATGCTCCCTGTCATTTTAGTTGCAAGTCTTGCACTAGCCACACAAATCCCTGCATTAGCCAATAAGCTAGCTAACAAATCCAGTGTGACGTATCTCGATCAAAATTGGTCAGAAAAAGAGCGCACTTATTTTTACTTTGCAGACCAAGGTTCTCGCCTCGTTCCTTACAACTACTTTCTTCACCTTGAACAAAGCAACTCAAATACTTTGTTCCGTGCTGACGATAACATGAAACGTATCGGGTTGATTCCCGCATCTAAGAGCAAAAATAACCCAGATGCCTTGCCAATCGGTTTAGCACGTAATGGCGACCATATGGGGCCCACTTGTGCGGCGTGCCATACACAACAAATTACTTTTAACGGCGAGACAGTACACATTGATGGTGGCCAAGCTTTTTTAAATCTCAATAAGTTTCTAACCGAATTAACAGCAGCATTAAAAGCCACGTTAGATACTCAAGAAAAATTTGATCGCTTTCAACAAAATGTATTGGGTAATAATGCTTCTGCTGCGCAACAAAAGCAATTTAAAGCAAAACTAAAAGCCATTTATGAAAAACGACACGCGCATATAATGCTACGCCATTCTGCAATCATATCTGGCAACGCACGCTTAGATGCCTTTGGTGCCTTTGGTGCCATTCTAAACCAAGCATTAGTTGCCACAGGTGTTGCAAACAACGCTAACCCATCCAATGCACCAACTAGCATTCCTTATATTTGGGATACACCACAGCATGACTATGTTGAATGGAATGGTTCGCAATCAAATACAGGTGTTGGTGCCCTAGCAAGAAACATTGGTGAAGTGATTGGTGTATTTGGTGATATAGAAACAGAAACAACTAAATGGTTGGGCCTTATTGATGGTGGCTACCCCTCTTCCATCCAAACCAGCGAATTACGCCATCTTGAGAAAGTTGTCAGCAAGTTACACTCGCCACAATGGCCAGATAGCTTTCCTGAAATTGATAAGACATTAGCGGCAGAAGGTCGCGAGTTATATAAGCAACATTGCATACAATGCCATGTGGATATTAATAGAACAGATCCTAACCGTCGCATTCAAGTACGCATGAGCACTATTGATGAAATAAAAACTGATCCAGCGATGGCAAAAAATGCTGTGTATTACAAAGGAAAAACCGGGAAATTCGAAGGACGCCCACGATATTATTTCGCTGGCGACCCACTGCTAGAAGAAGCGCCTGCCATTCACATTGCCAATAACATTATGGTTGGCATTTTGAAAAACAACCCTTTGCAGTCTTACCTAGCTAAGCGCGATGCTAAGGCACTTGGCCATGAAGATATTGTACATCCGCCAAAATATGTTGATGGTAAGATTATCGAACATGGAAAAGAAGTTTCTGACCATGCCTTACTAGCATACAAAGCTCGCCCACTAAATGGTGTTTGGACTAGTGCGCCTTTCTTACACAATGGCTCAGTGCCTAATCTGTACGAGCTACTCCTGCCAGCGAAAAAACGTGTTAAACATTTCCATTTAGGTTCATGGGAGTTTGATCCAAAAAATGTTGGCTATGTATCCTCAGTCACCGATAACGACTTTGTTTTTGACACCTCGTTACCTGGTAACAGTAATGCTGGACATGAGTACGGCACTGGCTTATATGGTACCTCCGCTAACAGAAGATGAGCGCTGGGCGCTGGTTGAATACTTAAAAACGCTTTAGAACATATCTGAATAATAGGATTAAAAATGTCCAAAGATATTGACGTGTCAAAAACCGCGCTACAACAAGCTTTTTCGTTTAAAGAAAACTTTCGCTCCATTTATCAGCGCAGAGCAACTAATTACGCATCAATAGATGGTATTCGTGCTTTATCCATTTTGCTCGTACTGGTTTACCACACATTTTTAGTCTTTCACCTCTCACACCCTACCGAAAACATCACCAGCATGTTAAGCGAGCTAGGGTTAGGCTGGGCTTGGGCCTGGAATGGCGATAAAGGCGTCGATGTCTTTTTTGTCATGAGTGGCTTTTTGATCTCAGGCATATTGCTTAGACAGGTTAGCAAAGCGGGCAAAATTGATTTAAAAAACTTTTACTTAAGGCGCTATCTACGCCTAACGCCCGCTTATTACTTCACACTAACGCTTTATTGGTTGCTTGCAGGCCCTAATAGCGAATGGATTTGGGCGAATTATTTATATGTGAGCAATTTTATTGATTATGGCCATCAAGCCGCAGGTTGGACATGGAGCTTGGCAGTAGAAGAACAGTTTTATTTTTTATATCCGCTTATTCTTATTGCTATTCTTAAATATTCAAAAAGCCCAGGCTACTTTCTTATGTGGATGTTCGTAGCCTCTTTCGTGGTGCGGACTGCTATTGTGTTGTCTGATGATTCTATCCGCACCACACCTGGCAGCCAGATATATCTAGATAAACAATATTTCAACCATTTCTTTACTGTGTTTTACGATAACCTGCATTCACGGTTTGGTAGCTTAGTTGTAGGCTGCTTGGCTGCTTATAACTTCCATTTCCATAAAGAAAAACTCACCCAAATAGCTAATTCTAAAATGGGTGTGGCGCTGACAGTGTTAGGCGTTATTTTAGTTATCTTTTTTATGGCCTTCCCTGCTTTTTCAACAGATTACGATCAATACCAAACATTCAATATTATTTACTATATTGTGAATCGCAATCTATTTTCTCTTGGTATCGGCCTCATCATGATTGCCATGCTATTACAGCAGCATTTTATTGCTAATACTATCCGCGCATTTTTCTCATTATCATTCTAGTATCCCATTGCCAGCTTATCGTACTCCTTATATCTCATTCATCTTGTTGTCATGACTATTGTTATCCCCGCCATGGTTAACTTAACAGTAACGATGCCAGAAACATACGATTGGTCTATGGGTGAGATTTTAAGCTACGGCTTTATTGTTAGCAGCGTATTAAGCTTTGCTATCGCAACGCTAATGTACTTATTTATTGAAAAACCAGTCATGAATTTAAGGCGATGAGCGCATAAGACAAAACCATGAAAATAATCAAACGAATCTTAATAAGCCTGCTTGTTTTAGCAGTGATATTGGTCGTATTTATTGCCTATCACTTGCAAATACATGCCGTTGTTACTACAGAAGAAATTATTCCAGAGAATGAAGCGGCTGACATACAAGCTGCTGCCGACCTATCCGTCAACATTGTCGATGCATTACAAACCACTTATGCAGCACGCGGTGTACACGCCAAAGACCATGCCTGCGTTAAAGCTTATGTCGATGTAAACCAAGATATCCACCCCAAATTGCAGCACGGTGTGTTTGCAACACCAGGCAAACAATATAAATCGTGGATTCGCTTTTCTAACAGCGGTTCGAACATGGCGAAAAGTGATGACAACGCAAAAGATGCGCGCGGCATGGCTATTAAGCTGTTAAATGTAGGCCATAATTTAAATGGCACCACTACGCAGGAGTTTATAGCCCACAACAGCCCTGCTTTTTTTGTAACAAGCGTAGATGACTATAACCAATTTGTAGCAGGCAAAGGCAACCCTAAGTACTATATACAAGGCTACAACCCTTTTAAATGGCGGCTTAGAGAACTATGGCAGCTTGTCACTGCCTATGCCCCGCCGCCACATAGTCCACTTTGGACACAATACTTTAGTAACACTGCTTATAAATTAGGCCCGCATAATGTTAAATTTATGATGCAGTCGTGCAACCAACCACCATCTGAAACAATGCATGAAACAGTTGATCAATCAGCTGATCCCGATTTTCTAAAATACACACTGACACAAGAACTGGCTAATGATAATGCTTGTATGCAATTATCAGTGCAACTACAAGACGCGACTAAAAATATGCCGATAGAAGATGCTACCGTACTTTGGAAAGAAAAAGATTCTCCTTTTATCCCAGTGGCACAAATCAATATTCTTAAACAAGCTTTTGACACGCAGCAACAGCAACAGCAACAGTTTTGTGAAAATCTGTCATTCTCCCCTTGGAATGCATTAGCAGCACACCAGCCCATTGGCGCGTTGAATAGAGCACGAAAGTTTGTATATGAAGCCAGTTCAAATTACCGTCACAAACTGAATAAAACAGAAATACCGCAGAATATAGATTGGTAAACCACCCTGATAGCTTGTAGCTGTTTTACTGATACAAATTACCATGCCAATACTGTTATTAACGCCGTCTTTAAGTATGATAATGGACACACTACAAGACATAAAAACACACTGCAAATATGCAAAGCTTGCATCGTTTCCTGATGCAGATTAAGCTTCATGTATCAAGAAAAAATAACTGAATTTAGAGGAGATATCACTTGAAACTAGAATCTTTAGCACTACACCACGGCTACACATCTGAGGCGACGACAAAAGCAGCAGCAGTGCCGATCTACCAAACAACTTCTTACACCTTTGATGACACACAGCACGGTGCTGATTTATTTGACTTAAAAGTACCCGGTAACATTTACACGCGTATTATGAACCCCACCACAGATGTGCTCGAACAGCGCGTTGCAGCGATGGAAGGCGGCATTGCTGGCTTAGCATTGGCTTCTGGCATGGCCGCTATTACCTACTCGATTCAATGTATCTGCGAAGTTGGCGATAATATTCTAAGCACTAGCCAATTGTATGGTGGCACTTACAACCTCTTTGCGCACGCCTTCCCAAGACAAGGCATAGAAGTACGTATGTTTTCTCATGATGATTTTGCAGGCTTTGAACATGCGATTGATAGTAAAACTAAAGCTATTTTCTGTGAATCAATTGGCAACCCAGCTGGCAATATTGTAGACATCAAAAAACTATCAGAAATCGCACACAAGCATGGCATTCCTCTCATTGTCGATAACACAGTGGCTACTCCGTATTTATGCAAACCATTTGAATTAGGTGCAGATATTATTGTGCATTCATTGACAAAATACATCGGCGGTCACGGCACTTCTATTGGCGGCATGATTGTCGACTCTGGTACTTTTGATTGGGTTGCAAATAAAGAGCGCTTCCCTTCTCTAAACGAGCCCGACCCTTCATACCACGGCGTTGTGTATACCGAAGCACTCGGCCCTGCCGCTTATATTGGTCGCTGTCGTGTCGCCCCACTTAGAAACACAGGCGCTGCGATTTCACCAATGAATTCATTTCAAATCTTGCAGGGCTTAGAAACTTTAGGTCTGCGCATGGACAGGCATTGCGAAAATGCCGAAAAATTAGCTGACTATTTACAAAACCACCCCAAAGTAAGTTGGGTAAACTACGCAGCCTTAAAAAATAGTAAATTCAATGCCACCTGTCAAAAAATCACCAATGGTAAAGCTTCTGGTATTTTAAGTTTTGGCGTTAAAGGCGGCGCTAAAGCAGGTGCACAATTTATCGATGCGCTTGAAATGATATTGCGGTTAGTGAATATTGGTGACGCAAAATCATTGGCTTGCCACCCTGCTTCTACTACGCATCGTCAACTCAATGATGAAGAGCTGGTTAAGGCTGGCGCCAGTGCTGATTTAATTAGAATATCAGTGGGTATTGAAGATATTGAAGATATTATTGCCGATGTAGAACAAGCACTCGCGCAAGTTAAGTGAGTACAAGTTAAGTGAGCGAAAATTAAATGGTCGAAAGTAAAATAAGACAAACATGGCAGTTGATTTAAAACGGTTTAACAACACCATCGCTAGTTTTGATGCAATGAATGCAAAAGACCCTAATCTGCAAACCATCGATGGTGTAGACCGCCCTAAAGAACTGGTCTATGCAGCGCGCTTAAGCGAAATGCTTAACCGTTATGCACCCAGAGTCTTCAGAAGTGCTCAAACTCGCGGCACGCGCTCAACATATACAACGCTGGTCAAGTCCCCGTTCAGACTTTGCGATGACTAAACCTGGTTACATGCAATGGCGCACCAAACTTAAAAGCTACCATGCAGAAATCGCTAGTAAAGTCATGCAAGAGAATGGTTATGATGAAGACACCATTGTGCAAGTAAGCGCCTTATTAAAAAAAGAAAATTTGCACACTAATGGCGAGACACAAACGCTAGAAGATGTCATCGTATTAGCATTTTTAGAGCATGATTTAGCTGACTTTGTACGACGACACAGTGATTACACAGAGGGTAAGTTGATGACTATTTTGCGTAAATCTTATCTGAAAATGTCAGAAAAAGGTCAGCAAGCTGCTTTGCAAATTATCGAGCTGCCTGAGCATTTACTGCCGGTCATTCAAAAAGCGATTACCTAAGCCTTATAAGCCTTAGTTGAACTAGCACTAAAGCCATGCGAAATAGCCTAACTCATCCCCTACTCTCCCTGCTGTTTGTTTGTTCGATTGTCGCTTGTACACATACAAACCCTAAAAAGCCATTTATTGTCGCATCAGCTGACAACAGAGCAACACAAGCTGGTATTGCGGTACTAAAAAAAGGTGGTGATGCTGTTGATGCCGCCATCGCAGTGCAATCTGTTTTATCACTGGTTGAACCGCAATCATCTGGCGTAGGTGGTGGTGCTTTTATGCTGTATTACGATGCGCAAACCAAGCAATTACACACTTTTGATGGCCGCGAAGCTGCGCCAGCCGTGATGCAGCCCAATGCCTTTTTAGATGCTAATGGTAAAGCCAAAGGTTATTTTGATACGGCTTTTGGTGGGCAAGCTGTTGGCGTGCCTGGCGTCATGGCCTTATTAGACAAAGCCCATCAGAAATTTGGCAACCTTAAGTGGGCACAGCTATTTACTGATGCAGAAGTGTTGGCAGAAAAAGGATTTGCCGTTTCACCTAGGTTATCAAAATGGTTGCAACGCTTCCCTAACAAAGGCGCACATCCCACCATGCTGGCCTACTTCTACGATGAAAAGGGAAAAGCACGCCCCGCAGGTTATATATTAAAAAATCCTCAATATGCCGAAACCATGCGCACCACCGCAAAAGAAGGTGCTAGTACTTATTACATAGGTAAAATCGCACAGCAGATTGCAACAGCAGTCTCAACATCGCCTATTGCACCACAACAACTCACATTACAAGACCTCGCTAATTACAAAGCGATTGAGCGTAAAGCCGTGTGCGCGCCGTATCATGAATACAAAGTTTGCAGCATGGGTCCACCCACTTCTGGCGGCATATTCTTGCTGCAAACCTTATCGATGTTAGCAACCTTTAATCTTGGTGATGAGCCAACCTTTTCAACAAAATCGATTCATTTGATCATTGAAGCCAGCCGTTTAGCCTATGCAGATAGGGAACAATTTATTGCCGACCCCGACTTTGTAACGGTGCCTACCCAAGGCTTACTCAACAAAGATTATTTGGCAAATCGCACAACGCTTATTAACCCAAACAAAGCCGCTAGTAGCTATCAAGCGGGCGAACCGAGTGCAGTGAGCGCTTCACACACAAAAACCTTATCTAGAGCACCACACCATGGCCCAGAACGCCCTTCTACCAGCCACTTTAGCATTATGGATGCAAGCGGCAATGTCGTTGCCATGACCACAACCGTGCAAGGCCCATTTGGTAGTTTTTTACCCGCTGGGGGCTTTATTTTAAATAACCAACTCACTGATTTTTCTTATTTACCGAAGAAAGATGGTATCGCTATCGCCAACGCTGTTGCACCCGGTAAAAGGCCTCGCAGCTCAATGACACCGACCATCGTGTTCGATAAAAATGGTGAAGTATTGATGGTGATCGGCTCGCCAGGCGGCGGTAACATTTTTTCTTATGTTTTAAAAACCATACTCGGTGTACTCGATTGGAATATGAATATGCAAACTGCGATTAATGCACCTAATATCACCTTGCCTAAAGGTGTTGCAGCGTTAGAAAAAGGCCGCTTTGATAAAAATACTATTCAAACACTATCTAATATGGGTCATCAAATAAATCAAAATACGCAAGAAAGTGGCTTAAATGGCTTTATTGTCACCAAAGATGGTTTTGATGGCGGTGTTGATAAACGACGAGAAGGTACTTTTATTATTGGTGGCAAATAGAATTGAATTAAAAGGTGGATTAATGCTTAACAGTTGTTAGTCGCTTACGCACGACGGGCGATTCTGTTTCTTTTATTAATAATGGTAACGGCACTGAGCGATCAATAAGTTAGTATCAGTTACCTTGTAAACTAAACGATGTTCCGTATCTATTCTTCTTGACCAATAGCCTGACCAATGATGTTTTAGCGGCTCTGGGTCGCCTATACCGCTAAACGGATGCCGTTTAATGTCTTTAATTAATAAGTTAATACGCTTTAATTTCTTTTTATCTTCTTGCTGCCAGTACACATAATCGTCCCAAGCATCCGTAGCCCAAGATAAGTCCATTATTCAATAAGCTCATGGCGCGTTGCATTGCCTGCCTCAATTTCCAAAATTGACCTGTTCAGTCTCTTGGCATTTTCAGGGCTAGCCATTAAATAAGCGGTTTCTTCGTATGATTGAAAGTCTTCTAAACTCATTACGACAGCGGGTTTCCCGTTTTGCCGCGTAATCATCATCGGTTTATGGTCATTATTTACTTTGTCCAAAACCCCTGCTAATTGCGCTCTAAAAGCCGAATAACTTAGCGTGTCCATCATATAACCTCTTTTAAGTAAAGTTGTACTCATTGTAGTACAGGTACAAATATAAGTACAATATTGATTAAGGAAAATCAAGCTGGCTGACACCTTGATTTCTTGGGCAATAGCAAAATACGCGCTATGCCTTTCAGCTATTGCGCTCTAAGCGTACTAACGCCTCATATAGTTTGACCATTGCCAAGGTGTCTAATTTACAATATTGCAATAGGTTATTTCTAGTTACTTCTATATCTTCATTGAAGTTTTTATCTAATACCATTCTGCCCCAAGTGTCTAATGCCATCGTGCCATTATTAACATCCAAATCTGAATAAGAGACCTCTGGCACTAATACAGGCAATACTTTTTTTATAGAGCTTGAACCGTGAAAACGATAATCTATATAGTCTTTTTGAAAAATGGTTTCTAAATCAAAAGTATGTTCATTTATGTAAGCCAAATAATTTGCAAACTGTGGTAGCCATGCTATTAAATCTCTATTTCTGCCAATCTCAAAACTTGCATGCCATGAAATAAATGTACCTGTACACCCTGTAAAGGCTTGCATAGCCACCAACATATCTGCTGGCATTTTTATTTCGTCTAACAAATATTCAAAATGTGTTAATTCACCATCTTTAGATAAGCGATGTATTGAAACTTGAAAGGTTAAATGCTGATGCGGGCTTAAACCATCTAATTTAGGCACAGCGCTTGCATAGGTTTCATAATCAATAAAATGTAATGGAAATTTAAGTTCGTCTAATGCCGCTTTAATATTACTTTTATTGATGATGGGTTGCTGTTGCTTAACCGATGCTACTTGCGTTTGCTGGTTGTCATTCAGTTCAAAACCTGAAGGAACATCTATGATGCTTAATTGCGCATTATCGACTAATAACCCTATTTTTTTAGCTGAAATACGCCCTATTTCATAAATACTATATTCTGGAACAGTGGTATTAAAGTAGCTAAAACTATCGCAATGGTTAGCCCTTGTTTTTTGTTTACAAGAACAGTCTGTTTCATTAATAACTGCTTTATTAATGAAATCTAATGCCGCATTAATAGCACTAACAACTGTTGAACATATAATATCTACAGCTTCTGTAATCTCTGTAATTTCTAATAAAGCGTTGACATTAATTGTGCCTTGTTTTATGTAGGCTTTATTAAGATGGATAATAGAAACTTTTGAAACGGAAAATCCATTTTTGGTCAGCACATGTTGTTGAAAACAAGCATCTTCAATGTGTCTATGTTGCTTATCTTTTTTAACTGAGGTTGAAGACTTTACCTCAATAATATGCCATGTGTTATCGGCTAAGCGCTCTAGAATATCCACTCTGGCAAGCGCACCTTCTTTAGTAATAAAAGACGGCTGAAAATACACAGACCCACCTTTGTCTATGATGCCTTTGGTAAACGCTGGGGTTGCATGTTCAGATATATCTAACCCATGTGCAAATAGCTGTTTAGCATAAGCTTCTACCTCATAGCCTTCTTCAATCAGCTTCTCTGCAAATAACGAAAGCTCACCTTGTTGGTAAGCCGCTGGTTTATTTTTTAATAGCCATAGTGATTCAGGGCAATCTAAATAATGTTTGAAATCTGTTTTGCTGAGTGTGTGCATTAATTAATGAGTGAAAGTGTGTGCTTCGTCTTTACTAATCAGTGGAGTCTGTCCTTATTGGTTCTCTTATTCCTTAAATGCTGACTCTATCAAAGCGATTTCAGATTTTTTAAGTTCAAAAAGTTTATAAATGTCGTTCTCACTTAGAGAGTTAGAACTTGCGTCAAGTACTAATTTGTTTTCAAAATACTTTTTAGGGAAAGGAATCCTATTTGATACAACATTATCAAAGTGCATTGTTCTAATAGCTTTGGCATATATGAAATTATAAACATACCAATTAATTAACTTACTATTTAGTAAAACACACCCAAAACCGCTTGAGACATTTTCATTGAATATAAATTGATTGATTGTGTCAATAATTATATAATTTTCTCTATCTACTGGTGGGTTAGCTGCGATTATTTTAATGTGTCCAACAGGATTGGCAACGTGAGCAACAATATTCTGAACCAGAATAGCATTATTTTGAATTCTGCCTACTTCCTCGATTTTAGATATGTCATTTATATATCCCCTTTGAGACTTTTTAATAGAGTTCCTTTTAATGTCTATGCCGCCAATAGCCTTGTATTTTCCTTGAGAGCGTAAATCTCTCTGAACACCAACACCTCTTTTATTAGTGGAAACACCCCCCCCCCCCCCAAAATAAATAACGTTGGATTTTATTTTTTCCGCTAATTTAATTTCTGTTTCAGTTATGCCATTTAAATAAAAACCAAAATCATTAATTAAAGTTTTTAGAGTTTCTGTTAGCTTAATGAAACTGCCTTCCCGAACAGTTAATGACTCATAAAATGGCAAATCTTTATTTTTTTCAATCTGGAATATACAAGCTTCCAATTTCACTTCTTGCCAAGGTTTGTGGCAATCTACTATTAAACTAAGTTCCTTTTTAAGTATATCCCTAATGTCCGAGTAGTTTGAAGCGTAAGTAAACGCTTTAGGTATAATGTATGATTGTTTCCCAGTTGAATTTAGAAGCTCTCTTCCTTTATAAATAAAAAGAATAGCTGTTTCACTTGAGCTAAATAGAAAGTTTTTCACATACCTCTTCTCACTGTCTGATAGTTTTACACCATACGGTGGGTTGCCAATAATCACATCAAACCCAGTAAAGTTTCCATCATGATCTAACACTTCTGGAAATTCAAACCGCCATTCAAAAGCTTCTTCATAGATTTTGTTATTATTAATTGCTTCAATTTCAGTTTCTAATTTGCTAGTTTTGCTAGTAAATTCTTTTAACTTTTTATTCCAAGTGGCTTTTTCTTTATTGGTCATCTCAAACATTTGCGTTTGATTGGTCATGGCAAATAATTCACCTTGCAATTTTTTTAACCTAATCACTTTCGGGTCATTACTAGATATTTCGCTTCTAAAGTCATTTTTAATATCATCAATCAGTTTTTCCATTTCTCGTTTTTGCGCTTTATTTTGTGCATTACGATAGGTATTTACTGCGATTTTGTAACTATCAATTGTCCATTTGCTACTTTTCAGTGCTTGTTTAAGGTCACCATCTAAGGCAAAGCGGCTAATCAGCGAGTTGCCACATTTAATATTAATATCAATGTTTGGCAGTGTTTCTAGCTCAGTTTTGTTTTTGTAATAAGCATTTTTTAGCAGTTCAATCCACAAGCGTAATCGACAAATTTTGACGGAATTAGGATTAATATCCACGCCAAATAAACAGCTTTCAATAATGGTCTGTTTTTCGTGAAAAAGTGCTTCTTGTATGTATTGACTTTCTTTATTGGTCGGACTGTATTCAAACAGCGCGCCTTCTTCATCTGTGACAATCAAGTCATCATTAACCACTTCAAATTGGTACTCTTTAAGTCGCCTACCATCTCTGCCTTGTAAAATTTTAAGGTCGTTTTTAATGGCAATGATTTCATTCAGTGCAGACACTAGAAAATGTCCTGAACCCACGGCTGGGTCACAAATTTTAAGACTGTTGATAATATTGTTTGCTTCTTGCCGGCCTTCAGTTCCAGCTTTAATCTTATCGTAAAGCGAATCAATGTCTTTGCACTGCCACTCATTGGTCTCATTAAATTTTTGAATAACTGCTTTTCTAATGGTTTCTCGACACATATACATGGTGATAAAACCTGGCGTGAAAAACGAGCCATCTTTATAACCATTTATTTTCTCGAAAATTAAACCCAAAACAGAGGCATTGATTAAGGTTTTATTATCTTCTTGAATATCTTCTGAGCCTTCGCTACTGAAGTCGTAAGCATTGAGAAATTCGAATAAATATTCGATTGTGCTTATGCTACCTGTTTGTTTTTTGCCATTCTCGCTTTTTAAAACAGTCGCCGTATAAATAGGCATTATTTTTTCATCACGCAAATTGCTCATAAACAATGTACTGTGTTCAATGTCTGTGGGCTCAAAGAGTGAACTATTTAAGTAAGGTACTTTGGCAAAAAGTGCCTTTACATCTTCGTTTCTAGTCGATTGTTTTTGCGCTAATACTTGAAAGAAAAGACTGTTTAAATCATCGTAATTTTTAACTTTAGCTATGCTTAAAAACTCATAGGACTGATCGCCTTTATGATAGGTTTTAAGTTGCGCTTCTAACAACTTAAGAAATAGGATCCTATTGATCCAAGTAATGCAAAGTTCAAGACCGACATTGAATAATCGTTCTTCTTGATTGGCTCCAAAATGGCTCGGGTTATCAAGCTGGCTTATTTTGTCTAGACTCTCTAGTTGAATAATGGCATTTTCCAGCAAAGCGCCTGTATTTCTTTCCCCTACTTTATTTCTTTGAATGAGTTTTTTACTGCCTTCTTTGGTCTCAGACAAGCCAACAATGTGTAACAGCTCGCCATAAAACCGCTTATCAAGGCTATTACTGTCATTTGCAAAAGGTAGTTTTAATAAGTGCGCTGGGGAGAGTAATTTAAAAAGTGCAATCAGTTTTTTGTCATCTATTGCATTATCATTACGCAGTGCTTGTTCATATTCTCTAATATCAAAAAACGTAAATTCAAGCTCTTGTTTTAAATCATTGATAAAAGGCGCTGCAATTTCTTTGTAGAAAACATCAGTCGATTTTTTACCTGATTCAAAATCTTGAAATTGTTTGACTAATTTATTATTTTGGGCAAATACCCTTTCAAATATGTGTTCATCAAAAACAAACCATTCGTTAATGTTGGTGGCTATTAAATATTTTATTTCGAGATTTTTATGCGTAATGCGTTCTCTTAAATAATAAAGCACTAACTCTTGAAATGCTTTGACATTAATTTTATCCACTGTCAGCATTTCGGCTTTATTGGTCGGCTTTTTTGCCTCAATAATTACGCCAACAGTACTTTTTGCGTTACTTCCGTTATGGATTACAAGGTCATTTCTACCTTTTGTGTTGATGAAGTGATTTTGTTCGTAGTAGGTTTTCTTTAAAAAGTCAGAAACGAGGTTTTTATGAAACTCTTCTGATTCTGTATCATTGGTGCGGTCAAGCAGCTGAATCAAATTTGTCTTGAAACTTCCAATTTCCGTTCTGTTCGGTTTTATTTTTAAAAAGGCTTTATTGATTGCCTTTCTTGGTTTCAAGATTTTTATTTTCATATTCACTATTCAGTTTTTGTTAATGATTAGAATCAAACCAACCGCATATGCGCCATTATCTGTCCATGATCTGAAGCCAGCTTGTTATATGGTGCTTCCACGTGCGCACCATTGGTAATATGGTCATTAAACACACTAAAGTATTCCATCATGCCTATACTATCAGGCGTGCCTGCTAAAAAGTGTTGTGACATGAGAATTTGATCGATACTTTCATACACACCACCAAAAGCGGTGGTATACACCATATCGCGCTGGCTATTTTTAATAAATTGCATCTCGGCGCTTTGTAGCTGATAGCGCAGCACTTGTTCTCTAATCGCTTTATCTTCTTCACCCGTATAACGGTCAGATTTGCTTTTGGCATTGTGTCTTAGCATCCAAGCATAGTTTTTAAAGGGTTTTTCACCTTTAATGACAGCAGAAGAGACTAAGTATTCACTATCGTTAAGATCGCCCAGCACCAACACGGGCTTACCTAGCTTAATCTCTTTAGTTATTAGTGTGCGTAGCACGTAAGCCTCGGCCGTACGGCGCAACATCGCGCGCAACTCACCTAATGGGCCCTTTGCGCTGGTAGATAGGCCGTTAAATCAGCCTCTGGTGCGTACTGTGCGCCTTTAGGTTTAATGTACTCGCCTAGTTTAGACTTTAAGTGGCAATTAAATACAGTGACAACTTTATTACCAATCTTAATTTTGGCTTTAATCACTGGACGCGACAAGCGTGCTAGCGTGTAGCTGCCGGCTTTTTCATCGCTGTCATAGCCTGCTGTTGGAAAATCAATTGTTAACGGCTTATCTAACTGCTGAATAATTGTTGGCTTTTCGGCAAAACCAAAGCGTGATGCAATGGCAAGACCTGGCCTTCTATGCCCTGGCTCACCATCGCTCACATTAGGTGCGAAAAACAGTTGCTCTTTGCCATACGCCTCATAGCCAAGCTTTTTAAAAATAGCTTTGCGGTGGTAACGTTTAGATTGGTCAGGAATCACATCATCATTAAGCGCATTGCCAATTTCGTTAGTCTCGGCAATCATATCTGTTAGTGATGATTCATCGAATATCTCTTGAAAGCAGACAATATCGGCATTCATGCTCAGCAGTTGCTGTGATAGCCAGTTTTGCTTCCATGCATGTTCTTCTTCTGTGTAGGATTGGAACTGGTAATATTCTTGCTCTGCGCCGATAAGGTTTTTAACGTTGAAGCTAGCAATTGTGAATGCTGTCATTGGATTTATTTTTTGATGGTATTGACTGAAGATTCTAGCAGATGCGAAGACTGAACAGTGCCGAATAAGCCTAAACAGGCTTATAAGCTAAGCACCGCACAGTAGTAATGCTTAAGGTTTATTTTGGCGTGACTGTCGCTTTCGGGCCTTTTACAGTGGCTATATTTTCTTTATCCCAAGCTAAAATGCCACCTTCAAGGTTATATACCTTGGTAAAGCCTGCTTCTAATAGCGCTGCACCTGCAATTTCTGAGCGTCTGCCGCTACGGCACTGCATAATAACCGTACTGTCTTTATACTGTGCTAGCTCACCAATACGGCTTTCTACTTGATCTAGCGGCATAAAAATAGCGCCTTCAATATGCTGTTCATCCCACTCTTCTTTTTCACGTACATCAATAATAATGGCTTGTTTGTCATCGAACATTTTGGCTGCTTGTGTCGCTGACACAGCAGGCACATCTGGCGTGCAAGCTAACATTAATACTGAAAAAAATGCGACTGCGCTTATTTGTAGAAAATTAACTAATTTTTTGCTGAGATTACTTTCAGTGTTAATCATGATGTTTAGCTCCGTTTTTACAAACCATATTAATAAATTGTAACGCTAAGACTGTGATTATTAAGTTTTGTTGCAATATCTATTCATAAACAGCAGGTAATGTATGTGTCTGCACAATATTTAGCGCTTATCTTTTATTTTCAATACCAATATCATTAAAGATAAAGTCACAGTGATGATATTAGCAATAATAATAGGCCAGTCTTGCCTTAGTAAACCATACACCAGCCACATAGCTACGCCTACAGTAAAAATACTGTACATGGGCAGCGATATACCAGATAAATCTCTAGTGGTATAAGAATGGTAGGCTTGCGGGATAAAAGCCAAGGTTGTGCATGTAGCTGCGGTGCTACCAATAATGGTTGTATAACTATCAAATATCATATAATTTACATTAAATTAAAATTTTAAATTGTTGTTTTAAATGTATTTATTAACTTAAATCTATTGGCGCTTCCGCACCGAAAACTTTGGCTTTAAACCGTTTCAATTGATCTCTAAAATCAGCCGCTTTTTCAAACTCTAAATTCTTAGCCGCATCCTGCATGCCTTTTTCTAAGCGTTTCATCTCTTTCGCTAATTGTTTTTCGCTTAGCGATTCGTAATTCGCTTGATCCTGCGCCGCCTTGAGCTCACGCTGCACTTCATCTTTATCATACACACCATCAATGAGGTCTTTAACACGCTTAGTAATGCCTTTAGGTGTAATGCCATTCTTTTTATTAAAGGCGGTTTGTATTTTGCGCCGTCGTGTCGTCTCATCCATGGCCAGCTTCATACTACGGGTGATGCGATTAGCATAAAAAATAACACTACCGTTAAGGTTACGTGCTGCACGCCCTGCTGTCTGAATCAGGCTACGCTCAGAACGTAAAAAGCCTTCTTTATCCGCATCTAACACGGCGACTAATGACACCTCTGGAATATCCAAGCCTTCTCTTAACAGATTAATACCCACTAGCACGTCAAATACACCTAAACGTAAATCACGCAGAATTTCAACCCGTTCAACCGTATCAATATCACTATGTAAATAACGTGCCTTGACACCATGCTCAGTAAGATAATCGGTTAAGTCTTCTGACATGCGCTTTGTTAGTGTGGTCGCCAGCACACGCTCACCCACATCAGTACGTAATTTAATCTCGCTTAACAAATCATCGACTTGCGTATCGGCTGGCTTCACGGTGATTTCCGGGTCTATCAGCCCTGTCGGCCGCGCAATCATCTCTACCACTTGCTGCTGGTGCTCTTTTTCATAAACTGAAGGTGTTGCAGAGATAAATACGGCCTGGCGCATAATCTTTTCAAACTCTTCAAATTTAAGCGGACGGTTATCCATTGCAGAAGGCAAGCGCCACCCATAATCAACCAGATTACTTTTACGTGAACGATCCCCTTTATACATGGCGCCAATTTGCGGCACGGTAACATGGCTTTCATCTAAAATCATTAAGGCATTTTCTGGCAAGTAATCAATCAATGTCGGTGGTGGCTCGCCTGGCTTTGCACCGGATAAATGTCTTGAGTAATTTTCAATGCCTTTACAAAAGCCAATTTCATTGAGCATTTCTAAATCAAAACGCGTGCGTTGCTCAATCCGTTGCGCTTCTACTAGCTTATGTTCTTTGACATAAAAGTCTATGCGGTCTTTTAACTCTTCTTTAATCGTTTCTATTGCGCGCACTGTGGTGTCGCGTGTTGTTACGTAATGACTTGAAGGGTATATTGTAAATCGTTGAATTTTATTAAATATTTGTCCTGTTAGCGGGTCGAATAAGGTAATGGTTTCTACTTCATCAT
>WASW01021983.1_pt1 | contig 22214 bp, 16 predicted proteins | sample 5698521 | NCBI WGS metagenome assembly WASW01 (sample SAMN11175560, study PRJNA528189) | sponge metagenome | isolation source: marine sponge | host: Leucetta | place: Antarctica: Western Antarctic Peninsula, King George Island | collected 2013-01
GGCACGGAAGCAACCGACCCGGAAACGGCCGCACCATCACCTCTCGGCATTGGCGCAGTGGCAACCGCCACAGAAGTTTCGCGCTGGGACATCGATATTCGCCCGGATGGGCACGGCCTGCCACAAGGGCAAGGGTCCGTCCTTGAAGGCGATGAAATATATGCCGAACGCTGCGCCCAGTGTCATGGTGACTTTGGTGAAGGCCTTGGTAATTACCCGGTGCTGGTTGGCGGTAATACGAACGAATTAAAAAACGGCGAGCGCCCCGAAAAAACCATTGGTAGTTTTTGGCCTTACAGTCCAATTTTATTTGATTATATCCGCCGCGCCATGCCATTCGGTGACGCCCAGTCCTTGACGGCGAATGAAACCTATGCCCTGACGGCCTATCTGTTATCAATGAACGACATCATCCCTGAGGACAGCACAGTCGACGCAACGTCTCTCGCCGCCATCAAAATGCCAAATGCGGACGGTTTCTATTTTGACCCGAAACCGGATGTCGCCAACGTGCAATGTATGAACGGGTGTACAAAAGGCCCAGTCAAGATCACATCTTTCGCCCGCATCCTCAACGTAACCCCCGACGGCCTCGATCCTATCGAAGAAGCACAGGCACCAGTAAAAACCCAGTGAAAAGCATGATTAAAACCCTATAACACCCAATTCACGGGTATTCCCTCAAACATATACGGAGAGAATTGGGGTTTAGAGCGTTTCCGGCGATTTTTGGATCGCCGAAAACGCCCTAACCCTTTGTTAATACGCAATTACGTCGTCGCAAATTGAACCAATTTACTCGGGAATTGTTCTAGTTGAGGCAACAGTTTAAAAGGAGATCACGATCTTGCCGAAGTGCTTAGCCGCGCGCATCAGATGGTAGGCCTTCGGCGCCTCTTCAAATGTGACAGTTTGATCAATCACCGGTTTCAATTTATGAGAATCAATTGCCCGCGCCATATCTTCAAACATCTGGCGCGAACCAACATAGATACCGCGCACATTTAGCGATTTACGCATGATGTCCGTCGGGGTGATCTGTCCACTCGCGCCGGTCAGTATGCCGATCAGAGCGATATGTCCGCCAACGCGAACCGCAGATAACGATTTTTGCAACGTCCCCGGGCCGCCAACCTCTACCACCCTGTCAACGCCAACACCGCTCGTGAATTCGAGAACATTATTTTCCCAATCGGGATTTTGGCGGTAATTGATTGTTTCCCCGGCGCCAATGGTTTTGATGCGCGCGAGTTTGTCATCACTTGATGAGGTGACAATGGTCCTAACACCGGCAATATTCGCAAACTGCTGCGCGAAAACCGAAACGCCGCCCGTACCCAGCAGCAATATGGTCTCCCCCGCTTTCACCGGCGTTCCACCAAACAGGGCATTCCAGGCGGTCAGGCCGGCGCAGGGCAATGTTGCGGCATCTTCAAAACTGAGACTGTCCGGAATTCGAACAATACCGTCGGCGCTCAAAATCACTTCTTCAGCGAGAACACCATCAATCGCACCGCCCAAAGCCGATGCCATAACGGCGCTTGAAATCTCCCCATCGACCCAATCGCGGAAAAAGCAACCCATGACCCGGTCACCAGATTTAAATTTTGAAACACCATCACCAACAGCGATGATCTCACCAGCGCCATCGGAGTTAGGAATTGTTGGATATGTAATGCCCCGAGGTCCGGGGTCCTCAATGATCGACAGATCACGGTAATTGATCGACGAGGCCCTGATCCGGACAAGAACTTCGTTTCGTGCTGGTATTGGCGAGGTGCACTCGCTTAATTGGAGTGCATCAACGCCGCCGCCGGAGACGATTTCCCAGGCTTTCATCAAATGTTCTCCACCATCGAACTATTAAATATGAATGGCCCGGCCACCAGCACCAAGCGCTGCTTCCTTAACCGCTTCCGGCAGACCTGGATGACCATGGCAGATACGGGCCACATCTTCAGCGCTGGCCGAGAGTTCCATGGCGACAACGATTTCCTGGATCAGGTCACCGGCCGCTGGGCCGATGATATGACAGCCGAGAATGGCGTCGGTGGTTTTATCGGCGAGAATTTTAACAAATCCGTCTGAATCGGCATTACTTCGCGCCCGGCTGTTGGCACTGAACGGGAACTTACCAACGGCGTATTCAACGCCAGCCTCTTTCAGTTGTTCTTCGGTTTTGCCAACGCTGGCAACTTCCGGGTGGGTGTAGACGATACCGGGGATGGAATTGTAATCCACATGCCCTGTCTGCCCGGCAATAATCTCGGCGCAGACAACCGCTTCGTCTTCGGCTTTATGAGCCAGCATGGCACCGCCGATGACATCACCCACGGCGTAGATGCCTTCGATATTGGTCTGGTAATCTTCATCAACTGGAACGAACCCACGCTCATCGACTGTGACACCGACTTTGTCGAGTCCCAATTTATCGGTTACCGGGCGGCGTCCAATGGCAACCAGAACGACGTCAGCTTTAAGTGTCTCTTTTTTGCCGCCGTCACGCGCTTCCATGGACAACGTAACCCCGGCTTTGGCGCTTTTTGCGCCAGTGACCTTGGTTTTCATTTTAAATTTCATACCCTGTTTCTTAAGCGTCCGTTGCATGGTTTTGGATATTTCCGCATCCATACCCGGCAAGGCAACATCAAGGAATTCTATCACTGTGACCTCAGTCCCGAGGCGGCGCCAGACGGAGCCAAGTTCAAGTCCAATAACGCCAGCACCAATAATTGCCATGGTCTTTGGAATTTTAGGTATGTCTAACGCGCCGGTCGAACTGACAATCTGTTTTTCGTCAATCGAAACGCCGGGAAGCGGAGTAACTTCGGAACCCGTTGCAACCATGATATTGCTGGTTTGTAGAACCTGTTTTTTACCACCCTTGGTATTTGGTTTGACCGTAACTTCGCCCGGGGCAGTAATGATCCCAGCGCCTTCAAGATAGTCTATCTTGTTCTTTTTCATCAGGAACTCGATACCCTTGGTCAGGTCCTCGACGACCTGGTTCTTGCGACCAAGCATAGTCTTGAGATCTACTTTGAGATCTTTGGCGACGATTCCATGATGGGCAAATTCCTTCGCCGCTACTTCATAGTGGTGCGATGACTGCAACAACGCTTTTGATGGAATGCAGCCAACGTTAAGACAGGTCCCGCCAAGTGATCCGCGTTTTTCCACAATCGCCGTCTTCAGTCCCAATTGGGCAGCGCGAATGGCACCAACATAACCTGCTGGGCCACCACCAATGACAACCAGATCATAAACATCACTCATGACTAACTTACCTTTATATCTTGGACTTCAGAATGCCGTTACACATCAAGCATGATGCGCTGCGGATCTTCGAGCAGATCTTTCATTCGGACCAGGAACGAAACCCCCTCGCGGCCGTCAATAATGCGGTGATCATACGACAGAGCCAAATTCATCATCGGACGGATAACGACCTCGTCACCAACAGCCACCGGCCGTTTCTGAATCTTGTGCATGCCGAGGATCGCCGACTGCGGCACGTTCAAAATTGGCATTGAGTTGAGAGATCCAAAAACCCCACCATTTGAAATGGTAAACGAGCCGCCGGACATTTCATCCATCGACAACTTGCCATCACGGGCACGGCGACCGAAATCGGATATCGTTCCCTCAATATCAACGAACCGCATTTCATCGGCATCTTTAAGAACCGGCACAACCAGTCCCTGCGGCGTTCCAACGGCAACACCGATGTTGTAGTAGTTTTTGTAGATCAGTTCTTCGCCGTAAATTTCGGCATTAACAGAAGGCCATTCTTTTAGGGCGATGCAAGCCGCGCGAACGAAAAACGACATAAACCCGAGCCGCACGCCATGTTTCTTCTCAAACGCATCTTTATAAGTCGCTCGAAGATCCATGGCATTGCCCATATCCACTTCGTTCCATGTTGTTAACATGGCCGCCGTGTTTTGAGCTTCTTTCAACCGCTTCGAAATGATTTTGCGTAACTTGGTAATGCGGACCCGTTCTTCCCGTGGATTTTCTGGACGCGGTGGCAAGTCCGCAGACGGTGTGTAAACCGGGCTAGGGCCAGCAGCAGCTGCGACTGGACTGCGGCGCTTTGCGGAACCATTGGCGATCGCCGCTAGCGCATCGCCTTTTGTGATCCGCCCATCCTTGCCGGTTGCTGAAATAAGAGACGCGTCCATATCGTTGTCATCCACCAATTTACGGACGGCTGGTGACAAGGGTTTACTTGGTGCCGCAGCGGGAATTGGTGCGGAAATTGGTGCGGGCGCTGCGGCAGCAGGCGCCACTGCAGCCGGGGCTGGCGCAGGGGCTGGCGCAGGAGCTGGAACTGCTGCTGCGGGCGTTGCAGGAGCGGGTGCCGGTGCAGCGACAGCCGGGGCCGGGGCCGGGGCTGGGGCACCAGCCGCCGTTTCGTCAATCATTCCAAGCAAAGCACCAACATTAACATCACTGCCTTCCGGAACGGCAATGCTCATCAATGCACCGGCAGACGGGGCATTAACCTCAACGGTCACCTTATCTGTTTCCAGTTCAACCAATGGCTCATCCAGAGCAATGGGTTCGCCGGGTTGTTTGAACCATTTCGCAACTGTCGCCTCGACTACCGATTCACCCAATGTGGGCACCTTGATTTCCACGGCCATGTTCTTGTCCTCGGTTCTGCGCGTTATAAGGTAACGCTATATTTTCTTTGCAGCCTTTTTAGGTGCGCGTTTTACTTTGGTCTTTTGGGGTTTCGGCACGGTCAATGCTTGGTCAACCAACTTGGCCTGTTCAGCCAAATGTTTTGACATCAGACCCGTTGCCGGTGAGGCGGCTTCCGGACGACCGACATATTTCACCCGTTCTCCGCCGCGCCCGATCTCATCCATAATATCTCCAAGCGGTTCAATCATGAATGTCCAGGCACCATTATTACGCGGCTCTTCCTGACACCAGACGATATCAGCATTGGGGAATCTCGGAAGATCTTTAACAAGGGCCTTGTGCGGTACAGGGTAAATTTGCTCTACCCGCATCAAATACACATCTTTGACACCGCGTTTTTGACGTTCTTCCAGCAAATCATAATAAACCTTACCCGTGCACAAAACGACTCGTTTGATTTTATCATCGCTAACAAGTGAGCGTTTACGGTCATCAAACGGATCTTCATCATCCCATAACGTGCGGTGGAAGGTTGTTCCTTCGCCCATTTCTGTCAATTTGGAGACGGCTTTTTTGTGACGCAGCAATGATTTTGGCGCCATCACGATCAACGGCTTACGGAACTCACGCAATAATTGGCGGCGAAGCGCGTGGAAATAATTGGCCGGTGTTGTACAGTTGACGACCTGAATGTTGTCCTCGGCACACAGTTGCAAATATCGCTCCAACCGTGCTGAGCTATGTTCCGGTCCCTGCCCCTCATACCCGTGTGGCAGCAACATAACGAGGCCACACATTCGGAGCCACTTGTGCTCACCCGATGCGACAAACTGATCGATGATCGCCTGTGCGCCATTAGCAAAGTCACCAAATTGTGCTTCCCACAAAACCAGCATGTTCGGTTCCGCAAGGCTATATCCATACTCGAACCCAAGCACTCCGGCTTCTGACAACGGACTGTTGATTACTTCGTAGGGGGCCTGACCAAAACGGAGATTATTCAGTGGGATATGGCGGGCTTCAGTTTCTTGATCATTCAAAACGGAATGACGGTGAGAAAATGTTCCGCGCTCAGAATCTTGCCCAGACAATCGAACCGCGCTGCCTTCCAGCAGCAATGTACCAAAGGCCAGCGCTTCACCAGTTGCCCAATCAATACCCTCACCACTTTCGATCATCACTTTTTTAGCTTTTAGCTGACGAACGATTTTGGAATGAACATTAAAATTACTCGGATAATTGGTCAGGCCGAGGCCGACCTCTTTTAACCGCTCTAGCGTAACGCCGGTCTTACCCCGTCTCGCATCGCCGGATGCCATCGACATTCCAGCCCAAACACCGTCCAACCAGTCGGCTTTATTGGATTTATATCCCGTTGCCGCTTCGAACGCTTCATCCAGTTGGGACTGGAAGTTGTGCAGTTCTGTTTCCACCTCTGTTTCGGTCATTACGCCTTCGCGTATGAGACGCTCCGCATAGAGGTTTCGTGTTGTTGGATGAGTCGATATTTTTTTATACATTTTCGGCTGTGTAAACATCGGCTCATCGCCTTCGTTATGGCCATGCCGGCGATAACAAATCATATCGATAACCACATCTGCTTTAAATTTCTGGCGGTATTCGATCGCCATACGCGCGCAATGCACAACGGCTTCAACATCATCAGCGTTTACATGGAAAATTGGTGCCGCGACAATTTTCGCCACATCCGAACAATAAGGTGATGAGCGCGAAAACTTGGGGTTGGTTGTAAAACCGATTTGATTATTGATGACGATGTGGATGGTGCCGCCGGTCTCATAACCCTTCAAATGTGAAAGGTCGAAGGTTTCCGGAACCAGTCCTTGGCCCGCCATAGCCGCGTCACCATGCAGCAACAGGGCCATAACTTTTTCCCGTTCGATATCGTTTTTCTGTACTTGTTTGGCACGAACTTTACCTAAACATACCGTATTGACGACTTCCAGATGTGATGGATTAGCGGTCAAAGAAAGGTGTACGGATTTACCATCAAAAATTCGATCAGACGATGACCCTAAATGATATTTCACATCACCGGAGCCCATACTATCTTCAGGGCGCGTTTCTCCGCCTTGAAATTCATGAAAAATCGCCTGAAACGGTTTACTCATAACATTGGCGAGAACATTCAGGCGGCCACGATGCGCCATGCCGAGAATAATCTCTTCAACGCCCAACTGACTGCCCCGTTTGAAGATCTGCTCCATAGCCGGAACCAGACTTTCCCCGCCGTCGAGGCCAAACCGCTTTACGCCACTGAATTTACGATCCAGATAATGCTCGAACCCTTCGGTTTCGATCAGGCGGTTCAAGATCGCCTTTTTGCCTTGCTCGGTGAAGTCCGGTTGATTGTGGATACGTTCGATGCGCTCCTGAATCCATGACTTTTCAGCCGGATCCTGAATGTGCATGAACTCAACACCAATCGAATTACTATAGGTGTCCTGCAGGATTTTCATAATCTGGCGTATGGTCGCTGATTCCAGTCCGAGCACATAATTAATGAAAATCTCGCGGTCCAAGTCCTTATCGGCGAATCCGTAGGTTGCCGGATCAAGCTCCGCGTGTTCCTTGATTGGCTCCAAACCGAGTGGGTCCAGTTTTGCCAGAAGGTGGCCACGCACACGATAGGCCCTGATCAACATCAATGCCCTGATGGAATCGAGCGTCGCTTCGCGAACCTTAAGTCCGGAAACCTGCTGCATTGCCATGGCAGGCAATTGATCACCCTGCGGTACGTGCCCGACCGTCATTTGTTCCGATAACGGAGCCATTGCACCGAGCCCCAAAACGCCCGCATCTGAAGGGGTCCAGGAGGCCCCCACACGTTCGGCCGTCATATCGGAGGAATCATCTTCCAGGTCCTGGAAAAATTCCTGCCACTGCAGATTTACCGATCCCGGGTCATCCAGATAACGTTCATACATTTCTGCAATGTATACCTGATTGCCTGTATACAGGAATTGCGCCGGATCAAGTTCTGTCATCCATTGTCCCACGGCGAAAACGCCGCGTCCTCCTCTATGATGGTTCACACCCGTTATTGGGCGTTTCCCATACAGTCAATTAACCGTCAAACACTTCTGCCATTTTGGCGCCAAGCCCAGCGGGCGATTCTGACACATGAATGCCAGCATCTTGAAGTGCCTCGATTTTATCTTGAGCACCACCTTTGCCACCGGCAATGATCGCGCCCGCATGTCCCATGCGGCGACCCGGAGGTGCCGTCAGGCCAGCGATAAACCCAACAATCGGTTTGTCAGTGCCGGATGCCTTGACGAAGGCCGCTCCGTCTTCTTCAGCTGATCCACCAATTTCACCAATCATCACGATGGCTTCGGTTTCGTCGTCTTCGATAAACAATTTCAGGCAATCGACAAAATTGGTACCATTAACGGGATCTCCGCCGATCCCTATACAAGTCGATTGACCAAATCCGGCAGCTGTTGTCTGGGCCACAGCTTCATAGGTCAGAGTGCCCGACCGGGAGACGATGCCAACTTTACCGCGTTTGTGAATATGCCCCGGCATGATGCCGATTTTACAGGCATCCGGCGTTATAACACCTGGGCAATTCGGGCCGATCAAACGGGTGTTCGATCCTTCAAGTGCTCTTTTAACGCTGACCATATCCATCACCGGGATACCTTCAGTGATACAGATCGCCAATTCAATTCCTGCATCTATGGCTTCAAGAATCGCATCCGCGGCGAAAGGTGGCGGCACATAAATAACCGATGCGTTTGCTTCCGTTTTAGCAACTGCGTCTTTGACCGTATCAAATACCGGCAAGTCCAGATGACTTGCACCGCCTTTGCCTGGCGTTACGCCGCCAACCATCTTGGTTCCGTAGGCAATCGCCTGTTCGGAGTGAAACGTTCCTTGCGCACCGGTAAACCCCTGGCAAATGACGCGGGTGTTTTCATTAATGAGAACAGCCATTTACTCGGCCTCCTTCACAGCTTTAACAATTTTTTGTGCGCCATCTCCGAGGTCATCCCCGGATACAATAGGCAACCCAGAATTGGCGAGAATTTCTTTACCTTGTTCAACGTTCGTTCCTTCAAGGCGAACCACCAACGGCACATTAAGGCTGACTTCTTTCGCTGCAGCAACAACGCCTTCGGCAATAACGTCGCAGCGCATGATGCCGCCAAAAATGTTAACCAGAATACCCTTAACATTTTCATCGGACAGAATGATCTTAAAGGCGGTGGTCACACGTTCTTTGGTTGCTCCCCCGCCGACATCAAGGAAGTTAGCAGGTTCGCCACCATACAGTTTGATGATGTCCATGGTTCCCATGGCCAAGCCAGCGCCATTAACCATGCAACCGATGCTGCCATCGAGCTTGATATAACTGAGTTCGTGTTTGCTGGCTTCCAGTTCAGCGGGGTCTTCTTCGTCTTCGTCACGCAGTTCGGCAACATTTGGATGACGATAAAGGGCGTTGTCATCAAAATTAATTTTGGCATCCAGCGCCATTACGTCGCCGTCACCTGTAACAACCATCGGATTAATCTCTACAATCGAACAATCCAATTCCGTAAATGCTTTGTACATGGCCATCATAAATTTGACGGCAGAACCGATTTGTTTGCCCTCCAAGCCAAGACCAAAGGCCAGTTCACGGGCCTGGTATGAGCGCATTCCAATGGCCGGATCGATTGCGATCTTGAGTATTTTCTCAGGTGTCGCTTCAGCGACTTCTTCGATTTCCATACCGCCTTCTGTTGAAGCCATCATTGTCAGGCGAGATGTCTCCCGGTCCAGAAGCATACCGAGATAAAGTTCGCGTGCAATATCACACCCTTCTTCAATATACAGGCGTTTTACTTCTTTACCTTCCGGTCCGGTTTGTTTTGTAACCAAAACATGGCCAAGCATTTCACTGGCGTTTTCGCGGACATCATCAACCGACTTGACCACGCGAACGCCGCCCTGCCCATCCGGCTTTCCCACAAAACGTCCAGCGCCACGTCCACCGGCATGTATTTGAGATTTCACAACAAAAACCGGTCCACCCAGTTCTTCCGCGGCCTTAACGGCCTCTTCGACTGTATAGGCAACATGCCCCTTCGGGACACTGACGCCGTATTCTGACAGAAGTTGTTTACCCTGGTACTCATGAATATTCATGAGATTCCCCTTCCCGTTAAATAATAGTTGCTGACCAGGGTTTTCACCCCGGCCACCATACGTTCGTTATTTGGAGGTCGCCACTTTAGCAGGCACCTTTTTAACAGCAGCCTTTATTGCCGTTGTTTTTTTCACTGCTACTTTTTTGATTGTCTTTTTTGGTGAAGCTTTTTTAACGGGCGCTGCTTTGACCGCAGCCTTCTTTATCGCAGTCTTTTTTACGGCAGCTTTCTTAGACGCAGCCTTTTTCACTGTGGCCTTCTTCGCCGCAGATGCTTTCTTAGGCGCAGCCTTTTTAGAGGGAGCGGATTTTGTTGCAGCACTTTTGGCATCTTTCTGGATTTTTGCGATGTCTTTCATCAGTCCCTGAACGGATTTGACGGACTTTCTGAAGAGGGCTTTTTCTGTGCTATTGAGTTTAATCTCAACAATACGTTCCACACCTTTTGCACCAATTACGGTTGGCACGCCAACATACATACCTTTGACGCCGTATTCGCCGCGAAGGTAAGCAGCACACGGAAGCACCCGTTTTTTGTCTTTTAGATAGGATTCAGCCATTGCAATCGCAGATGCCGCCGGCGCGTAAAATGCGGAGCCAGTTTTAAGCAATGCAACAATTTCTCCGCCGCCCGATGCAGTGCGCTGAACAATTTCATCAATTCGTTTTTGCGTGGTCCATTTCATCTCAACGAGATCTGGGACGGGAATACCGGCAACCGTAGAATAGCGGGTCAATGGAACCATGGTATCACCATGGCCGCCAAGTACAAATGCGGTCACATCTTCTACTGAAACATTAAATTCTTCAGCCAGGAAATAGCGGAACCGAGAGGAGTCGAGGACACCGGCCATACCGACAACTTTATTGTGTGGCAATCCACTGGCATCGCGCAGCACATTAACCATGGCGTCTAGGGGATTTGTAATACAAATGACAAACGCCTTTGGCGCAAACTTCTTAATTCCTGCACCGACCTGCTGCATTACAGAAGTGTTAATTCCGAGCAAATCATCGCGGCTCATGCCGGGTTTGCGAGCAACGCCAGCAGTGACGATGATAACATCTGCACCCTTGATACCTGAATAAGACTTAGTACCTGACATTTTCGCATCAAACCCGTCGACGGGGGATGATTCGGCGATATCCAGAGCCTTACCTTGAGGGATGCCATCCGCGATATCGAACATGACGATATCGCCAAGTTCTTTTAATCCAGCAAGATGGGCAAGTGTCCCGCCTATGTTACCAGCGCCGATAAGCGCAATTTTGTTGCGTGCCATGATGATCCTTTAAGGGTTCCGTCTGCAAAAATTCCATGTAGCAAGCTGAGTACGCCGCTACTCTCCCAACTGTGGTACCTCGTTTCCATGATCAGGGCAAGTAGTTGGCTTGAATTTTCAGGTTAATTACGGACTGGTCGGTCCTGAATTGTAAACCATTTATTACATTCAGAAATCACGATGTGTTTAATGAAAATTTACGAAAAAGACACCCTAGAAGCCACGTGGTTAAGCCCAGGATATATCAAGCCCAATATCGACGGCTGGCGCGCGTTGGGTGAGTGCGCCAACAGAAATAAAATCGACGCCGGTTTCAGCGATCGCCCGGATGGAAGACAACAAAACCCCTCCGGAGGCCTCAAGAGGAATACGTTTTTCGATAAATTGCACCGCTTGGCGAAGTTGTTCTGGTACCATGTTATCGAGAAGAAGAGAGTCCGCACCCGCATTAAACGCCTCTTGAACCTGTTCAAGTGTGTCACATTCCGCCTGAACACTAATGCCGCCGAGATCGTTTTGTTTGGCCATTCTAACGGCACGCCCAATACCGCCAGCAACAGCAATGTGATTATCCTTGATCAGAATTCCGTCGTCGAGCCGCATACGGTGGTTGGTGCCGCCTCCACAACGCACCGCATATTTCGAAAGGTTTCGTAACCCCGCAATTGTTTTTCGGGTATCAAGCAATACCGCACCAGTACCTTCAATCGTTTTGACATAAGTTTGGGTCAACGTGGCGATGCCAGATAAAAATTGCAGTGCATTGAGGGCAGTACGTTCAGTTGTTAATATCCCTTCTGCTGGGCCATCTATTCGGGCCAGTACAGCGCCATCTTCAACCAATTGTCCATCATCGTTTTGGATCTGCAAACTGGCTTCCGGAGCCAGTCTGGCAATCACTTCTTCAACAATCGGCATGCCGCAAACAACCATCTTCTGGCGCGCAGCTATTACTGCCGTCAACCTGGCATCTTGAGGAACCGTCAAACGTGTCGTTAGGTCCCCTCGGCCAATATCTTCTGCCAATGCAATATCAACGGTTGCCCTGATATCCGCAGGGTCAATTGATTTGAAGGTCATATATTATTCAGCTGCCTGAGTTGTTGGCGATGGCGGCGGCGACATTTCCAGCATTCGCTCAAGCGATCCAAGGGCCTTCAATCTCAAATCCTCAGTCATCTCAATAGAAGGTGCTTCGTTCATCATCGCAAGGCACAGTTTTTCCAGCGTATTCATTTCCATGTATGGACAGTTCGCGCAATTACAGCTGCCATCATTCCCGGGCGCTGCAATAAATGTTTTCTCTGGTGCCCGTTTTTGCATCTCGTGCATGATGTGCTGTTCGGTCGCAACGATATATTCTGCCTCAGGACCGTTGGTGACAAACTCCAGAATTGACCGGGTCGAGCCGACATGATCAGCATGCTGGAGAATACCATCATGACATTCAGGGTGTGCCGCAATGGGTGCGTCCGGATGTTGACCTTTGAGTTTGATCAATTCACGTTCAGAGAACTGATCATGAACAATGCAGACGCCGTCCCAAAGCAACATCTCTCGGCCCGTTTTCTTCGCTAACCATCCGCCTAAATGACGATCTGGTGCAAACAGAATCGGCTGCTCTTTTGGAATTTGATTGATGATATATTCTGCATTTGATGAGGTAACGATAATATCAGAATGCGCCTTCACACCTGCTGAACAATTGATATAGGTGAGTGCGAGATGATCTGGGTGTTCGGCTCTGAATTTCGCGAAGGCATCCGGCGGACAAGCCTCTTCAAGAGAACAACCTGCATCCGCATCAGGAAGAATAACCTTTTTTCCGGGACTTAAAATTTTTGCAACTTCGGCCATGAACCGTACACCGCAAAAGACGATCATATCAGCGTCAGTAGCCGCTGCCGCTCGGGATAAATCCAATGAATCCCCGACATAATCAGCAAGATCCTGAATTTCCGGATCTTGATAATAGTGCGCCAGTATGACCGCGTTTTTTTCGCGCCGCAGGCGTTCGATTTCCGACCAAACGTCAAGCGCAGGATCAAGTCCGGTTAAAGTTTTTGAATTGTTCTCGGGAAGAACGACCGTATTCATGGCCCGCCCCTTATTCCTGTGGACCTGATAGCTCAGGCCCCCGTTAATATCAGAGCATATATAGGCGGTCCGTCGACCAACAGCAATCCCTTCTTAGCACGTGCAACATTTTTACGCTTTGGCACCGTGCGCTAGAGCCATATATTCTGGTGATTGCATTTCGAGAAGACGCGATGTTGTACGCTCAAATTCAAATGCCCCATCGCCTTCTGTGTAAAGCTCTGTCGGCCCAGCCTCGGCCGAACAAATCAGTTTTACCTTAAAATCGTACAAGGCATCGATAAGAGTGACAAAACGTTTTGCCACATCCCGGCGCGCTGGTCCCAATTTCGGAATGCCTTTTAAAATCAACGTGTCAAAACATGCCGCAATCTCAAGGTAATCACCAGCGCCGAGGGGCCGATCGCACAAATCCGCGAACGAACAAAAACCTACGCCTTCTGCCGCCTGCTCAACAACAATCTCACGCCCGTTCACATTAAGCACTCGTTTGTGGGATTCTACTCCAACCGTCAGCGTTTCAAAATTATGTTGAAGTTTGGCGTTGGTAACGTCATTACACGGCGTTAAATAGGCGTCCATCTGCTGCAATCGTTCCAGCCGGTAGTCAGTCTCAGAATCCAGTTCTATAACTTCCAATTTTTCCATCAACATATCGATAAATGGCAAAAACCGTTCCCTCTGCAATCCATCTTTATATAAATCTTTTGGATGGCGATTGGATGTCGTGACGACGATCACGCCCTGTTTGAACAACGCCTCGAACAGGCGTCCCAAGATCATCGCGTCTCCAATGTCCGTCACGTGAAATTCGTCAAAACACAACAACCAAGCCTGATCGATTATGACTTTCGACAGTGCTTCTATCGGATCACTGGACTTCGCTACCTTGCCGGCGTCTTGAGCTTCACGAAATGAATGAAGTCGGCGATGGACTTCCTGCATAAAGGCATGAAAGTGAACGTGTTTTCTTTCGTCAATATTTGTATGATCATAGAATAAATCCATCAGCATGGTTTTACCCCGGCCAACCCCGCCCCACATATACAGGCCCTTCGGCATATCACGTTTACGGTTCCGAAAGCTTAGACGTGCCCGCCAACCAGTTTTCCCCATTTGCTGACCATAAAGATCAAGCTCTTCATATAAAACCTGAAGACGGTCGAGGGCTCGGCCCTGGGCCGGATCTTCACGGATATCGCCATTTGCAACCAACGTTTCATAGGCGCTCTTCGGGTCGGTGGTGACGAACATCGTCTTAGTGCTCCGGCAAAATTGAGACAGATGGCACCATATTCAGGCGCCGCCCATTAGTGGTAGGCAAGCCCCCGTCGTAAACGAACTTTCGTCAGACAACAACCATAACACCGAGGCGGCAACTTCCTCGGGCGTACCGCCGCGGCCCATTGGTAATGTCGCCCCTTTTTCAGAAAAACGATCTGGATACCCGCCGGCAGCATGGATGTCTGTATCAATAATTGCGGGATTCACCGCATTGACCCGGATGCCCTCCGCAGCCACTTCTCGGGCCAACCCTATGGTCATGGCATCGATAGCGCCCTTTGATGCAGCATAATGAACATATTCGCCTGGGCTACCGGTTTTGGAGGCTCCAGATGAAACGTTTACAATGGCACCGCCATTGCCCCCGTACTTGCTCGACATTCGTTTTACGGCCTCACGGGCAACAATAAAACACCCTGTTATATTGACATCCATCACCCGCCTGAGCATCTCCACATTGACGTCATCGACCCGGCTAAAACCGCCAGTAATGCCTGCGTTATTAACGACAGCAGTGACGGCGCCTAACTTCTGGTCTATGGCCTCAAACATCGTGATGACCTGTTTCTCGTCTGATGTATCTGCCTGAAACGTCATTGCGCGAACACCAAGTGCAATCGCTTCATTGGCAATTCCCTCTGCTTCGTCAACAGCGCTCACATAATTTACGCAAAGATCGAACCCACGCCGAGCGCCCAACCGGGCTATCGCTGCTCCAATCCCCCGGCTCCCCCCAGTCACCAACATAATCCGTGTCATTTCGATTTCACCTTGGCAACTCTGGTTTCAGATTTATTGCTCGGGCCTGATATTCCATTATTCGGCTTTAAGGCCATCTCCATTTCACGCCGTGCCACATACGCCAAACTACGTGACGCCTGATCGTCAATCTCCACATCGGACCAAGTCACGATATTTCCTTCTCGTAGAGGTTTTTTCAATTTCAGGCCACTAGCCAGACCAATCGGCACTGCGCCCAGGCTGAGTGAATCTGCGCCAACCATCAATCTACCCCAAACCGTGTAACCACCCTCACCGTCCAACGTATCACCCGACTTGATATCCCGTTTGGCGGTGGCGACAACGTCGGCGCGAAATTCTTTTGCGGTGCCCGTCGGTTGTTTGTGGATGGCGGCATAGGCGACACTAATACCCAGCTCCAATCCAATAAGGTGATAAGGCCGCCAAAGAGCTGTATATTTGCCGCTACCATCAGTGATTAAACCATAATCGGAAAAACACCGTTCTACATAATCACTGGGCGCTTTAAAGGTGACGAAGACCCCCCATCTTAAGTCACGTTCAATATCACTGCCATCTTCGCGGCGACTTGATATCACTTCGACCTGCCCCGAATGATGCAGGCATCCGCCGTCAGATTGTGGAATCAACGTTGCAGCGATGTCATCCACGTTGCACGCAGGGAATGACAACCCACTTGGTGCGGGGGTTAATCCGCAGGCGTTACTAACAGCCGCCATTTCCAACCCAGACTTTGTGCCATCGAGAAATGAATTAAACATGCGCGCATTCATTCCACTGGCAACCGCCCGTTTCTCGTCGAGGCCATAGTGCTCCCAGACCGTATCAGGGGTTGAGCTGTGAAATTCCGGCATATAAAGCGTGCCCTTACCGGCTGCAACAACATCAAATCCACAGGTGCGCGCCCAATCGACCTGTTCACAGATTAGTGCCGGCTGGTCACCATAAGCCATCGAATAAACGACACCTGCGGCATGGGCTTTTTTTGCAAGCAATGGCCCACATAGCGCATCTGCTTCGACATTGACCATAACAACGTGCCGTCCGCGATCGAATGCCGCCAAAGCATGACATATACCAGCTTCAACCACACCGGTGGCCTCAACGACAACTTCGACGCCTCCTGCGTTAATCAAGAGCTCACTATCATCAGTGATGAACGTGCTTCCCTGTGCCAACGCTTTGGCGGGGGAGGTCGCGCCGATTTGTTCTTCAGGCCAACCCGTTTCAAGGAGCGCCTTTCTTGCGCGGTCGGGCGACAGGTCGGCGACACCAAGCAAATGCATGCCAGGAGTACGGCGAATTTGTGACAGAAACATGGTGCCAAACTTACCGGCGCCGATGACCACCACCCGAATAGGCCGGTCATCCTCGGCGCGCACTTGCAGGAGGGAGTGAAGGTTCATAGCTGTAGAGAAAGTCCTTGTGTTATTCGTTTGATGTCCAAATAAGTCATTGTTCGATCTGCACAGTAACATCTATAAAAGATTGGTGCGACGACAAAGGAACGTTCAAACATGGAGAATTTCCTGCTGGCCAATGAAAACGCCATTAGACTAAGCGTATTTTTCGGTATGTTCGCAATAATGGCTCTTTGGGAAATATTCCGGCCAAAACGCGCTCAAACTCTGACCCGAAGCCATCGCTGGCCTCACAATATTCTTTTGACCCTCTGCAACACTATTATTATTCGTGTTATATTTCCAATATTCCCTGTCACCGTTGCGCTTTGGGCAAGCCTGGAAGGATGGGGGATCTTTAATTTCACCAACCTCCCACTGGTGGTAGAGGTTGTCCTCGCCGTCGTTCTGCTTGATCTTGCGATTTATGCCCAACACATAATTTTCCACCATGTACCGCTCTTATGGCGATTGCATCGGCTCCATCATGCGGACACGGAATTTGACGTAACGACCGGTGCGCGTTTCCATCCCATTGAAATTGGATTATCCTTGATCATTAAAATGGCGTTGATCGCGATGCTTGGCGCTCCGGCCGCCGCAGTCATCATATTCGAAGTTATTTTGAATGGTGCGGCAATGTTTAACCATGCCAATATCAGCCTCCCGAACACCATAGACCGGATACTCAGATACATGGTTGTGACACCCGATATGCACCGTATACACCATTCTGAAATCAGCTTTGAAACAAACACAAATTTCGGATTCAATTTGTCTATATGGGACAGGTTATTTGGCACCTACACTAAAGAACCCCAGCACGGGCATCTTGGCATGACAATTGGCCTTCCTCTTTTTCGAGCGCGAAAAGAAGTGCGGCTGGACAAACTATTAACCCAACCCTTTCGAAATGATCGTCAGTCCTAGAATAATTTATTCAACAGGCGTTGCAGAATTCTCTAATTGATAGCGATTGGCTGAACGTTGACAACGGTGTGCGGCGTTTGGAAATAATTCACCCCGTCATAAGTTTCAGATTTCTTTTTTCCGGCGGCATCCATTAAATCGTACCAATCAGGGTTTCTGGATGCGGTTTCAGAATCAAGCCCCATCAGAAAATCTCGGGTAAACCAGCTGCCATAATTTGACGTTTGTGAGTACTCGCCGGGGCTGGACGACGTTGCCAAAACTTCACCCTTAAATTTCCGAAACAGTGTGCGGTACCCGCGTGAACCCATCGCGCCGCTGCGAAAAGTCATTTGTGGTTCCGAGACACCTTCCAGTACTTTGTTGCAGGCGTCGGTGAGTGCGACCAGAAGTCTCGGCGTTTTGGCGCGTAAATCTGATATGACTTTTTCAAATGAAATCGGTTTCAGCATATCGAAATAGGGCCAGATCACCTTCTGATCCTGATACCGAAAGCCATGGCCTGAATAATAAAAAAATAATACATCATCGGGCCCAACCTTCAGTGTGCTAATATGTGACTGAACCTTTTGGTTGCGAAACTGATCTGCCGTAAATTCCCTAATTGATAGCTCCAGTCCAGAAAGCGTCGCCATTTTCTGCACATAAGAGCGCATTTTTTTGAGATCAACCGATATCATGTCACCAATTTGAGGGTCGTCCGTATCAACCATAACAATCGCGTGTAATGTCGAAACGGGCCCGGTAGAAACCGGCTCCTGAATGTCAGCGTCTGGAGTGGATTGTGTGGCCGGTTCAATAGCCTTGGCGGACTGAGAAGAAGAAGACGGCGTAGCGACAGAACTCGGTTTATAAATCGACGTAATTTGAGGCGCACAGGCGGCGGTGAATATTGCGAGTAACGCCGCGATACTGACGTTGATGACCGAACGCCGATATTGTCTCATTAACAAATTAGCCATTTTCTACTCTCAGTACTTTAATTTGACAGCGCGCGAGCGCGGCGCACAAGGGCGTCAATCTGTTCAACAACTGGGTCAAAGTCTTCGTATACCTGCTTTTTTCCAGAATCAAACATCCATTGTTTACACTGCATGGATAACAACACGTTTACGCTATCGCGATTTCGATAATATCGAAACCCAATATTAGGCCGGAACCGACACTTTTTTTGTATCTCGAAGACATGACTTTTATCGTCGAGCACGAGCGCTGAAATCTCACTCCATATTTCTTCGTCCAATTGGTCAATTTTTTTGACAATTGGAAATCCGGACAATCCATAACTCAAATCTTTCGACAATGGGTCCAAATCAAATACCTCGACATGGTCAGGGGCCTCCAGCACATGTACCATGTGTTCGCCGACAAGTTTGGAAATTTGGTTGTCAGGTGACGCCGCCCTGATACTCTGGTTTCCAAACATCAACAGCGCCGAAGTCACCAGTCCAGCGAGCGTCATGCCACCTATCAGTTTTCGCTTCATGTAATTTAACCTTTGCAATTTTTTTCTAAGGAACACGTACCTGAAATCCTTATCAATTCCATTCGCTTCATGAGCCAGGCGTAGCGAGATGAACCTGACATATTCTCCACTATACTAATAACACCACCGCCCGATAAGTGAACCAGTTCATATTTGCGAAAAAAAACAACTGCTATAGGATAATATCTACCATATAATTTCAACTTATTGGCCTGTTCTATAAAGAACTTGAGTTCGGTTGCTGTTCAATGATGGGAAGGTTATGATCGCGCGTCTTTTAGGCTTAAGTGTTGGGGGTTATATGCGCCGTTGTATATTTGCGCTAATCAGTACCTTATTCTTGCTGTTACCCGTTCCATCATCCGCCCAATCAACACCATCAATTGTTCCTGAACAGGAAGCCTGGCAAATTATTTTGGACCGGGTTGAATCTGCGATCTCTTCAGAAGACATAACGGATGGCAACCGATCGTTATATCGCCAGCAAGTACAGTTTGTTTTGAATGAGGCGCAAGCGATTGCAAAAACAGCACGAGAATCCCAAACGCTTTATAGGGATTTGTTGGCTGCCTTTGGCCCTGCACCTAAAGAAACTGATACAGCAGAACACCCTGAAATTGTCGCAAAACGAAAAGAGTTGAACGACAAACTACAAATTAGTGAAGCCCGCCTGAAACAGGCCGGGTTTGCCAGAATTCGTGCCAATGTGCTGACAGAACGCATATCCAAGGCCCGGAGATCCCGAATTCTGGATGATCTACTCATCCAAACACCAGCGCCATATTTGCCAACCACATGGCAGACAGCCCTGCCACAGGTCGCCGGCGTCTTTAAGTTCTTCTATCAAGCCCCGCTAATCTGGTGGCATGCTACACTTCAGAAAGATGCGCAATTTGGCACGCTCGCTCTTATCACAAGCTCATTGATCGTCCTGATTTTTGTTGGTATTGCGATTCGCCGGTATGTTCTAAAACGTTTTGTTCGCCCTAGTGACATTGAAGACCCCACCGACTATCAACGATTGTTATCCGCCATCGCGGAGGGCATTGCTCAAGGTTTGTTACCCTCCTTTGCAATCGTCGCACTCATTGCGGTGCCAATGGTTTTTGGCCTGATTACCGGTCCATTTGCGGACCTGATGGCCGTGGTGATGACTAATCTTTTGTTGTTCATAATGATTACAGCCGTCGTACATGCCGCTTTGGCCCCAAACGACAAGAAATGGCGCGTCACGCCATTTAGTGATGACGGCGCCAACATGCTGAGTTACCGCGTCTCCGCTTTGATGGCAATCGTTACCGCCAGCAATGTTATCGTCGCCCCGACACAAACGATTGAAGTATCAGCATCGTTTGATTCCATATTTACGCTGGTCATCGGGGCAGCAACTTCCATCGCGTTAATTGCCTTGCTCAAAAAATCGCTGTGGCATTTGGACGATACTACCGAAGAAAGTACAATTCCGGGCTCTGAGGAAGATAAGTCGGGTTTTAATTTATGGTTGCGCATGCGGCAGCTGGCGTTGTTGATTGCATTTATCGCTCCCGTCGCTGCGCTTCTCGGTTATACAAATTTATCGCGATACCTCCTGGTAAATCTATTGCTGACAGGGTTGGTATTTGCCTGCGCATTTCTGGCCCGCAGCCTTGCAAAGGAATTGATGGGTTATTTGCTGGCCAGAACGCAAGACACGGAAACCACTGTAGGACAAGTTCTCGACATTACAGAATCTACTGGCGGCACGATCAGGTTTCTTCTTCTCTTCCTGATTGATGTGGTCTTTACAATTGGTGTGATCTTGATCGGTTTGTCTTTTTGGGGTGTCCCGCCTGAAGATATCACGAGATACTCCAGTCAGGCCGTCCACGGAATAAGCATCGGTTCATATACCTTTTCATTGACGGATGTTGCGCTCTCAATTCTTGCGTTTGTTGTTGTTATGGTTTTCACCCGAGCGATCCAGTGGATTCTGACTGAACGTGTGTTCCCGCAAACCAGTCTTGACGTCGGCGTCCGTTATTCCCTGAAGGCCGCGATTGGCTACATTGGTATCATCGTTGGTATCGGCATCGCGGTTTCCACCATCGGCCTTGATCTTTCGAATCTCGCGCTTGTCGCCGGTGCACTATCCGTCGGCATCGGTTTTGGGCTACAAAACATTGTCAGCAACTTCGTCTCCGGACTAATTCTTTTAATTGAACGTCCGATTAAGCTGGGGGATTGGGTTGTCGCCGGTGGTGTTGAAGGATTGGTCAAAAAGATTAATGTCCGCTCCACCGAAATCGCCACATTCCAGAAAGCTTCCGTCATTGTACCGAACTCGGATCTATTGTCTTCGTCTGTCACCAACTGGACCCACAAAGATAGCAGAGGTCGGATAGAGATATTGGTTGGCGTTGCTTACGGAAGTGATGCGGAACACGTCAGGGACGTTTTGCTGGAGCTCGCCAATGAAAATCAGCAAGTTTTATCGTACCCGCAACCCGAGGTCATGTTCATCAATTTTGGTGCAAGCTCTCTGGATTTTGAATTACGCGTCCACACATCAAAAATCACCAATCGTGTCCGGATCGCCAGTGAATTACGGTATGCCATCAATAAGGCTTTCAGCGACCATCAGATCGAGATACCGTTCAGTCAGCATGATATTCACTTGCGGGATATAGATCGGATTGAGAAGTTGTTATTCGGCGTGGCACAGCGGGCCGCGGGAGGGGCTGGGTTAAATTCAGACAATACTTTAGATAATACCAAGGAGAACAAAGAAAATGAATAAACTATCTCTGGCTCTAATAGGAGCCCTGGCACTGGCCGGGTGCCAAGCATCTGGAGGCGGAACCACATCCGGCACCGCGCCAACCGCACAAGTTCCAAAAACAACGATGCAAAAAGCTGTTGCCGCACAATCGGACGCGCCCGCAGCAAACCCGATTAAAGAACAATCCGTTGAAATCGTATTTCTTGATTCGATTGCATTCGATTCAGACGTGTCTGATTCCATGTGGGAACAAAATCGAGAAATTGTGATCAAACCATCCTCTCCGTTTACGCTTAACGAAATTCCTGCGCGGATGGAAAAATGGTTATCCGTTATAAAAGAAAGTGGCGGGTCAGGTAAAACCAAAAAAACGACCCCCCAAAACCAACCTGCCATACGC
>WASW01050838.1_pt1 | contig 22186 bp, 20 predicted proteins | sample 5698521 | NCBI WGS metagenome assembly WASW01 (sample SAMN11175560, study PRJNA528189) | sponge metagenome | isolation source: marine sponge | host: Leucetta | place: Antarctica: Western Antarctic Peninsula, King George Island | collected 2013-01
CCCCGCCAAAAAACAGACAACCCTTTATTCCTCAAGTGATTTGGCGCCCATGCACACGGAAATGTGCGATCACCCTTAAAACCCACCGCCACTGCATCCTCAACTTCTTTCACGCCATAGCATTCATTACAATACAACATAAAGCACTCATCATGCTTTTTGCGAGAATTTATGATATCAAAGTAATCATTCGAATAATGCTGAAGACATGGCCAGTCTCTTGCTAGGTAGGCATAAAGAGGATTCTATCCAATACCTTCTTCTCGAATTACCGAGGTAAATTCTATTTTTGAACCGCTTATATCTTCAAGGTCGACAAGCCGACGCTGCGATACCTCGGCCATTTTGGGAGTTATAAATAAATCCGGTCTAAAGCCAGAAGGTTCATCAACACTCATTATCGATACTTTTTAAATAAATATTGTTAACCGTATTGCAGAGAATCGAACCCAAATCAATTCTTACGAGATAGACGCCAGTTGTCATAATAACACATGATCAATGTAAACCAGTCATGAGTTTATGAAATATGTTTCAACCCGCATGAATGCATCCAGTGTATCTTCCACTTCTTGCTGCCCATAATTTTCGTTTAGGTATAAACAGAAGCTGGTATCCCTCATCTCGCGTGCAACAGGAGTGTCTTCTTCATCAGAAAGATAGCTTTTCAACCAAGGCCAGTCCCTAACCAAATACTTATAATGAGAGTTCAAATCAATGCCTTCTGCACGAATAGCTTCTGCGAACTCTAATTTTGTGCATTTTATTCGGTCAGTATTCACAAAAACTGGGCATATAAATGGCGAGTCCTCAGCCTCAAACATTTGGACCTGGCAAATTTGGCTATGGCCATTCAGACCTTGCGCCACTTTCTGAATATAGTTTAACCGTTTTTTCCTAGTCTCATCCAATCTTGCTAAAGAAGACACGCCAATTGCACAAGAAATCTCATCTGTATGCATATTGAGAGCAGGAAATAGAAACTCACTCGGGTCTCGGTAATCGAAGTCTTTTCGCCACGACGGCTTTCCTCGATCAGCATACGCTAAAGCCATATTATATAGATCAAGATCTCTCGTATATACAACACCGCCGGAACCGCCGGAAATGCTGCACTTTCGGTACATCGTTGAAAAAGCAGCCATATCACCGAAACATCCGATCTTCACGCCATTGCTACTCGCGCCATGAGACTGACTACAATCCTCTATTAGTTTAATGTTTCGGTCTGCTGTCAGTTTAGATATTGCCTCAATGTCTGCCGCCTTGCCCGTAGCATGGACAAGAAGTACAGCTTTAACTTTGTCATCAAGACGGCTTTCGATGCTTGCTGCGTCCACATTGTAACTTCCCCGCCCAGCATCCATGAGTTTTGGACAGTGACCCGCTTCTATAATTGCGGAAAGACTTCCTGCATCTGTAATTGGAGAAACAAGTATGTCACTCGCTGGTGGCAACCTGAGTGCTTTAATAGCCACATAAATTGAAATAGTCCCGGTCGCTACAGCATCTGCATATCCGCCACCTTGATAATCACAAAAGGCATTACAATATTGTTCCTCGAAGTGGCCCTGATATCCAGGATCAAGGCCAAGTCGTTCATAATGATCAAAGACGTCGGATACTGTTTTACGTTCCGAAGGCCCAACAGCATGTCGTGCGGGCATCGACCTGCTACGTACAGGTGCCCCACCGTTAATTGCGAGATCATTCGTTATAGGCATCTTGCAAACTCTTTCAGTATAAACTACCCACGCAACACGTAATCCGTCGGAACATCTTTTATTTGTTCGAGATGCTCTCTTCCCCAATCAACCATTTCCGCAAGCCCTTCATCCCAATCTATTTCAGCTTCCCATCCAACGGCATCTTTAATGGCAGTTGAATCCAACCAGTAACGGGAATCTTGCCCCAATCGATCTTCAGTCATTTCGCAAAGGCTCTCAAACGGCATGTCCAATGCCACCGCACAACGCTCAACAACTTCGCGAATTGATGTCGGCCCTTTCGGACCTGCATTATAAGTTGTCCCCAACGGGGCATTTTCGGAAACAAGATGGATTGCACGTCCAAGATCGCGCGCATGCAGATATGATTTTTCTGCCTTACCGCCACCATGGAGCGGTAGTTTTCGACCAGTAAGCCCACAAAGTATGGCTTTAGGAATCACTCTATGAAGCAATTGTCCTGGGCAATACGCATTAGAAGGTCGAATGATGTTCATAGGAAACTGCATGAATTTGTGTACGGACATCAGATACATATCATATGCCACTTTCGATGCAGCATACGGACTTGATGGCTTGATGGGCTCGTCTTCATTCGCCGCATGGTCGACGGAACCATACATTTCGGATGTGCCTATTTGAATAAACCTCTCAAGCCAGTCACGACTCATCAGTTCTTCAGTTAAGCGCGCTAACCCCATCGAATTGGTTTCGAAAAACCGCCATGAATGCTTCCATGACACTGCACCTTCGCCTTGCGCCGCAAAATTTATAATGACATCCGGTTTCTCACGATCGAGCACTTCTAGGAGCAACTCAAGTTCATACGTCAAATGCCGGGCGTAGTACTCATACCCATCGCGTTGTTGAATATTCAACGAGAATGGCGCTTCTCTTAATGGATTGCGACCGATACCAATAACCTTCTTGGGATTGGCGTGCTCCAAAAGATACATGGCTGTGTGGATACCAAAACTGCCACCACCACCTAAGACGCAATATTTTTTGTTACTCATGATTTTGATTTACCTGCTATCTAGAAATGTAATTTGCGCGGGATCACATAATGGGTGGTCTCAATTAGCTACTCAAGGACGTATAATTCCTCGATGGGCAGAATAGTGCAGCCAAATGGCAAACGAGTCATACGGTGTTACGAGTTCCTTCGTTAGCAGATCAGGTGCGCTGAATAATTTCATAGCCCGTCCTTCTCTCAAAGTAAGTTTACTTAAGTTGTCAGACCTAATTGAGGTTTTATAATAATGCCGGACGTATCTCCCGCCACCCATTCCGAATAGATCGAACGACAAATCTTGTAACGGCTCAATTCGCTCCGGCTCGAAGCACAACTCCTCTTGCAATTCGCGACGCATCGCTTCTTCCTTTGTTTCTCCTGCGTCAATACTGCCTCCAAATATACCCCAGTGTCCGGGGTAAAAAATTCCTAGTTTATCGTCACGGGCTTGCATCAAGTAGCGTCCCTGCTCATCTATTATCAATGCGGCGACGGCGTCACCAAGCTGCAGTGGAAATTCATTTTCAGAAAAGAGATTATGCAGAGGCTGCGGTGCAGTCATTCGATTATCGTCCAATAATAATCGCCCGTATAATTGGCTTCATTAAACACTTCTCTCCATCCATCTGGATAATCATAGAACTCTGCGGTCAAGACCCATCTTTCAAAAACTTCCTTCTGCTCAGGCGTAAGGTAGCTATCGACCTGGACAAATGCGCCACCGCTTGATACGCGCTGAATCTCTCGCATCGCGACAACGGCTTCGTCACGTTTAAAGTTATGGATAGTGTTAAGTGACAACACGCAATCGAAACTGTTATCAGGAAACGGCAGTCGTGATCCTGTGCCTAAATGCAAGCGACCAATGATTTCCGGCTCACAATACATGAGTGCGTATTCGGAGATGTCGATGCCAAAGGCATCCATGCCTTGGTCGCACAAATCTTTAACAAGAAAACCTTTTGCGCATCCAATATCCAGCACCCGGGCACCAGATTTCAGGCCAAAGTGCTCTATTATGTCAGATGCGACAGGCACCCAACGTCCATCATATCGATACCCACCGTATCCATAGTCGCGTGGACCATCAAAAAACATCTCGCCATATTCTTTCGAAATCCGGGTGATCTCAGGGTCTTTTACACTCGCGCGCTTCTCAATATTGCGTTTAGTTTTTGGTAGTGTACGCAGTAAATCCACTTCAGCCATTGTTTTGCCTTTCGCGTAGCCCCTGCTCATGCGTTTGCTTCAACCCGACTTCAAGAGGAGTGTAACTAAACATTGGAAATGCGTGCTGGCAGGCAGTGATATCAAAGGGACGAAATCCATTATGTGGCATTGCTCCATTTCTTTCGGAACCATGAATGGCAACTGGGGTTTCAAAATGAGAATTTACCAATTCAGCAATTTCACGAAACGACGATACATGACCTGTCGCCGCATTTATTTTACCTGCTGAACGATGCAACAACATCTGCATGACCAATTCAGCAACATCGTCGATCAAAACATGGTCCCGGCGTTCTTCACCCTCGCCGAACAAGACAATATCATCGCCATTAGCAGCCAAGCGTCGAAATTTATTCGGGCCGTACCCATTGTGCGGATCATCTGCTCCATAAACCAGTGTCGGGCGAATAATAGTCAAGGGCACATTGAGTGCTGTCTGAAAATGCACCTCGCGCGCAAGATGCATTATGCCGTGATAACTATCAGGCGCAGTCGCACTAGCTTCATTGAGAGGCGTCGGCGTATCTGCATAAACGGCATCTGAAGAGACATTGATCACATGAGCAATGTCGTCGCCATGTGCAGAAATTGCGGCAACGATTGCACCAGCAATTTTCATGTTATCGATGACCATACTGTGATTTTTAGCGGGCGCTATAGCTGCAATTGCAACCACACTATCGCCATGTTTTAAGAGATTTTGGAGTTCTGTCGAAGCGTCAGGCGCAAGAAGATCCACATCTTCGCGGCCAATTTCACAAACCTCTATGCCATCATTAGCAACCCGACTTGCAATGGCGCTTCCTAAGAACCCACCTGCGCCGATTACAACGACACGTGACGGTGTTAAAGCATTACTGTTCAAGTGTTTTAGCAAATTTTACATCCTTTTGACGCATGTTTAGCCGCGAATTGGAGCGCCTAATGTCACCACCGTTAGCCCATGAGATTGCGCCGCTGCACTATCAATAACACCATAAGGGTCGATAATGCATTTTCCACGCATTGCTTCAACAATCTCCTTTGAATCAATCTCCCGATATACGTTCCACGGGGTCAAAATCATAAGGCAATCTGCTCCTTTCGCTGCTGCCAAAGGATCGTCAAACATTCGCATATTCGTCGCGCCAGCAGCGTCAGCAGACACGACAGGGTCATGAGTTCGAAACCGTAGCTCAGGAAACGACGACATTGTTGCAATTGAGGGTGAGTTTTTCGTGGAATGCGTATTTTCCTTATAAGCAAGGCCCCAAACCGCAACTTGTGGATCTTTGATCAAAGGAAGCACCATTTCGCGAAGGATGCGAGCCGCTGATAACTTGCGATGCTTACTATTCTCGATTTCCGCTACGACAATCCCTGTATCCGTACCTAGCTTTTCCCCAAGCGCGATCACTGTGGCCAAATCTCGTTCCAAGTTTCCACCAGCAATACCAAGGCCTGGGCTTAAATAAGCCTTTGTCCCAATTCTATCATCAAGTCGCAAGGAAGGGGCAATTTCCGACCAATGGGCACCTACTCCTTCACATATTTCTGCGAGCGTATTCGTCGTGCCAATCTGCGCGACGAGGAAGCAATTGATGGCAATCTTCGCCAGCTCTGCACTCTCATATCTCATTTTCAGTATGGGACAACCGAATGCCTCAAGGAATCCTTGAAAGGCCTCAGGCAATGCCACAGTCGGATCAGCACAGCCAACGATAAATCGCTCAGGACGGGTCGCACGTTCAACTGCGCGCCCAAAAACAAGCGTTTCGACCTGATAATACAATTCTCTATCGTCACGACATAGCGGTCGAGTGAATCCTGGCGGAACTTGGCTAAGGATGATTTGGGGGCATTTTTTGCCAATATTATCATCAACCAAAGACAACAAGGCGCTGACCTGGCTAAGGTCACTTGCTCCCGTCTCGTCAGTCGCAACATCAGGCGCGACGTAAACGATATCGCAGCGCACAAGATCCTCTGCTCTCTCAGTAAATATTAGGTCATTCCCATCGCCAAAAAAAATATCAGATAGGTGCGGCTCATTGACCGGCAATTTACCACCGCGAATATTTGAAATTAATTGAGGATTTGGATCAAAGCATATCACGGAGGCGCCGCGCGACAACGCACCAGCAGCTGAACATAGCCCCAAGTGCGTCATGCCAACGTAGCCAACCGTAACGACCATTAGCTTTCAAAGTCCTCTATACTACTTGCAAGGTCCCCAAGCGTCGCCATCAACCATCGATCTTGCGACAAGTCCGTTTTATGGCCGTCCTGGCAGAGTGCCTTAAAATGATTGTATTCAGCTGACCATGTCGGGTCTTCTAGAACCAACGTTTCTACATCCTCTTCAGGACGTCCGGATGGCAATACGCGCTTTCTCAGCGTAAACGTTGATGGTCCCCATTTACACAGCGATTCTATATGTGCAGACCCCTTCTCGGCCAAGACATCACAAGTAAAATGATTGCGCCACATCAACAGCGTCATTTCCATTTCAATCTTAGGCCTAGAACTTTCCGAACTTACAACTACGTGGTCTGGTGCCTTATTCTCAAAACGACTAACAGATTGAAGCTTAAAATCATCGGCATTGGTTCCAAACCAATATGTAATTGTGTCTAAAAGATGTGAACCGAGATCAGGAAGGACGCCAGCTCTACAATCACGCCAAGCAGAGTCTTTTACGAGACGCGCCGTGCCGTTTCCATAAAACAAACGGCATCGATAAACCTCACCGAGAATTCTCGATTGGAGCACTTCTTTCATACGCATGAAGTGAGGCTCAAAGCGATGATTGTAGGCCGTGTAACAGACAACACCATTGTTGCGTGCGTGTGCTTCTAACGTCGCTATTTCTTCTTCAGTTGTAGCCCATAGTGGTTTTTCAATGAGTGCATGCTTGCCGTGCTCAATTAAATAATTCAAAAGCTCAATTTTTGGACCATCGGGCACACATAACATTGCCGCGTCATACTCGTGCAATGGCACATCTTCAATTTTTCGGTATTTTGCTTCCATGTTTTTAAGGTCGACGTCTGCCACAAAATCGTCGCCAGCGAAGCGTTTTCGCTTATAGCCTTGAACTCCAAGTCCGACGACAATGACCCTCATCGCTCAAACTTTATTGACTTTTCAACGCCATCAATTTTCACACGAATGTCATCAGGTGAAACAGGTATATTCCCGTCGACTTCGCACTCACATGCAGCTGCCATAGAACCAATTATTGTGGCCATCACAGGATTCTGTGAAGCAAGCATTGTTAGCGTCGAATACGCCAACAGAGCATCGCCGGCGCCCACCGCATCAACAACATCATCCACTAGACTATCGACAACAAAAAAACTCTCAAATGCCTCATGGTCAGCGCTACGACAAGTAAATACACCACGTGCGCCAAGTTTCATAATCAAGGTTTTGCATTGCGCCAAGTCATAAATCCGACAGGCGAGTGGCCGAATACCGGAATCTTGGTCAGCAAGCGCAAATCTTGCTTCGCGTTCGTTTGGGGTAATCAAGTCAAAGCCTGAAAACTCAGTAACATTCCCCCAACGGCTTGCGACCTGACTATCTCCAACCTTAAAGCTCGTGTCGGGAACTGCTGCGATTAAGTCAGGGATCGTACGTCGATTAAAAATACCGTGACGAAAATCACTAAAAACGACAGCATCAGCCACTTGGTTCGCTATTGACGTTGTTAATGTATCTAAGATTCTGTCCGAAACAGAGCTATTGTCGAGCGTGTCAACTTTTAGCAATCGGTACCCAGCAGCGACAATTGCGTTTTTATTTACAGTCGGTCTTGTCTCATCAATTACGGCATCACATTCAACACCAAATGCCGCCAAATCTTCTAAGACGACATCTTTCAAATCATCATCACCTAGCACCGTTGAGAACACGACATTTGCTCCTGCCGCTTTCAAGTGCTTTGCAACGATTCCTGCACCGCCTACGTAATCTTCTTTTTTGTCAAAAAGCACGCTCATCGTCGGTGTTTTTGTCTGGCCACCTATCATTGTACATCGCGTGTAACTATCGACTATTGTGTCCCCAACCACATGCACTGATTTTCCAGACATCCCGTCCAGTGCTCGGCGCAAATCATCGAAGTGTATATTCTCGTTGTCCATCAAAGTCAGTAATTTTTCGTGACTGATCTTAGGCGGCTCCAAATCAATCAACGTTGAGGATGAATAAACAATATCCCCTGGAGTAAAGAGAATTTCGCCGCCATATGATTCAACAACATCTTTTTCTTCTTGTGTTTTTTTCGGTAACTGGCCAGAGGTGTACTCGTACCCCTTTGCAAAAAAATCAGGCTTTATGACGCCGAGATTTTCGAGAGGCGTCGCATTCATATCAATGACAACGAAGTCAACAGCTTCGAATGCCGCTAAATTGACGGCGCGTAAATCCTGAGGCACATGCGGTCGATAGTGTCCTTTTTCAATGAACTTATCAGCCGTCAAAGACGCAACAAGAACGGATGCTTTACTTTTTGCGTAGATCAAATGCCTGATGTGGCCCGGATGAACAACATCGAAGACACCATGACACATGATAACTTTTTCTGAACGAGGTGGCTGGCCAAGAATCTCTCTAAGCTCATCCACCGTCTTAATTTTGTGTCCGTAGCGCTCGGTTAACGACGATAACATCAGGTACTTCCGTTTCGTCTATGAATTGCCAAGATATTTGAACCACGTCTTTGTGGCATCTTCAATCGAACTTGGATCCCACAAAGGAGCATCTTTCCAATGGTCAATTTGCGCGATCATTTTTGCGACACCTTCTTCGAATGGGATTTTCTGCTCCCACCCCAAACGCTCTGTAATCTTGGTAATATCCGCATATGTAGCATCTGGTTCACCAGGACGTTTTGGAATATAAACGACCTTGCCTCCCAACAAGTTGACGAGACTGTTGACTGACTGAGGGTTCCCGGCTCCTACATTGAACGCCTCCCCATCACCATCCCCCTCGGCGGCCATTAAGAATGCGCGCGCAACGTCAGATGCATAAATGAAGTCGCGCACCTGAGAGCCATCACCAACTACAGTATAAGGTTTACCCGCTAATTTCTGACGAAAGAATACCCCGAATACTGCACCGTAAGCACCGGTTGTGCGGACACGCGTGCCATAAGCGTTGAAAATACGTACAGATGCCACGGACAACCCATAAATTTTGTGCCAGTGAAATGCCGCCTGCTCACCTTGGTACTTACTTAAAGCATATGGATACTGAGGTTGAATGGGATGGTCTTCACGGGTTGGCGTATCAGCCAAGCCGTAGCACGATGAAGACGCTGCATATACAAACCGTTTAACACGTGAAGCGCGAGCACATTCCAGAACTCGAACCGTTCCTTGGACATTCGTTTGCATATAATCAATCGGTTGTTCGATTGACGGGACAATGTCGCCTATACCAGCAAAGTGGAAAACATAATCGGCGTCGACAAATATCGCGCTATCAGGCTCAAGAGTATTTATATCCTGCCAATGGCAAGAAAGACCTGCGTTGTGCGCTACGTGACTTAGGTTATCTTTATGGCCGCCAACAAGACTATCGACAACGCGAACCTCGTGGCCCTGCTCAAGCAGTAAGTCTACCATATGGCTGCCTATAAACCCGGCCCCACCCGTTACAACAGATACAGGGCCATTAGTCATTTAGCACCAATCGCCTTCATTGTACGTACATTGAAATACTGATTATCGTCAAAGCTATTTGGCAGATCGCCATTTCGGAATGCTGCGCATAATCCTTCGATTGCTTCTTCAATAGTATGCTTTGGCGTAAAACCTAGGATGCGGGCAATTTTGTCCGAATTAATGTGATAAGAACGATTGTCATCCGACGAGGTTACTTCAATAGGAATTTCGCCGTTTTCCGGGAATTCCTTCTCGACAACTTTTTTAACAATCTGGGCGATTTCCATTATTTTCTTGTTCTGATACCCAACATTAAAAACATCATTAGCAATCTTTTCATCAGGCGCCGACAGTAAAAGTTGAACCACATTCGAATAATCTTGAATATGTAAATTTGGGCGCAGCTGGTCTCCACCAAATACAGTGATTTTCCCCTTATTGACCGCAAAGTTAGTCAAAATGTTTACAGAAACATCGAGACGTTGGCGTGGGCCATACCCGCACACTGTTGCCGGACGATAAACAACACCAACAAAGTTTTCATCAGTATGCGCGAACAGCCTAGGCTCGCACTGACCTTTGTAATCATTGTATAAAGTGAGTGGGACTAAAGGATGATCTTCCGTTACGTCAAGTTGATCGCTAACACCGTACACTGAACTGGTCGACGCATATACAAACCGTTTAACACCTGCTTTTTTAGCTGCAATAACCATCGGCTCGAATGCATCAAGATTGACTGTTGTCGATAGGTCTGAGTCGAGCTCAAAACTCGCATCATTTGAGATGCACGCCATATTCACAACGGCATCAACACCCTCCATACACTTCGCCAATCGCGCAGTGTCTCTAATATCGCCTTCAACAACTGTTAAATTTGGATTTGAAAGTGGCAAATGCTTACTACCGTAATACATGATGTCGTAAACAACGACTTTATATCCGCTTTCCAATAGATCGGGGATCAAAACACTACCGCAATATCCCGAACCACCAGTAACAAGCACTGAATCAAATTTTCGTTCCACTTAATAATTCCTCATCGTGTTAATCGATTAAAACCCTGAATACGTTCAATTGGTATTGATAGAATAACCAGCCGACTGTGCATCATCATAAAACATCTTCACTGTTTCGATAGAGTAGTCCGCGAGATCTTTGCCAATAATGGGAATTTTTTTCAATATACCTTGTGTGACAGTGATGATTTGGCATCCAGCTTCGTCCGCATGAAATAAATTCAATAACTCACGAGGGCTTGCCCAAATTACTTCTGTTTTTGGTAATGCCGACACGATCTCAACAGCATCGCGCATATGAGGCACCGGATCTATTCCGGTATCCGCAACGCGACCAGCGAACACCGACACGTTTGCTGCCACATCAGGTGACAATGCGTCACATATTTCCCGAACCTGGTTAAGCGTAAAAACTGCAGTTACGTTCATTTGAACGCCGTGATCAGCCAATCGTTTCACGAGTGCTGCACTGCTTTCGCCTTTTGTGTTGGTAACGGGGATTTTCACAAAAACGTTGGAGCCCCAACTCGCGATTACACGGGCCTGCGCTTCCATTTCATCAAATTCGTCAGCAAATACTTCGAGTGACAATGGCGCTCCATCGACAATCTCGATCACATCTTTCGAAAATTGCTCATAATCTGAAATTCCAACGGCACGCATCAGCGTCGGATTGGTCGTAAAACCCTTGATGATTGGGTTATCACGCAAAGCTTTAATGTGCTCTAAATCAGCTCCATCCGCAAAAATTTTGACCTTCAAGTCGTCAATGCTCGTCATCGTGTTTGAATCCTCTGGAAACTTTGGGAGGTTTATATCAGTCGGTCAACCCGATCACAAAATCAAAATGCCGACCTATATGTCCCAATGCGCTCGCCAGGCATTAAATGTCACCCGCGCCCAAAGGGTAGGGCCGTGGCTTGCGATACCCTTTTGGTGCTCATCCCACAATTGCTGCGTAGAACCTAAACCACTTGGTACAATATCTTCACCGAACAAATGATCTTCCGCATAGGGTTTTAATGCAGTGCGCAACCACTCATCAAGCGGAACTGAAAAGCCCTTTTTATCTCGTTCCATCAAGGCTTGTGGCACATTTTCATATACATATTCGCGCACGATACGCTTACCCACTCCGTCAGAATATTTTAGTGCCTTCGGCATTGCCCATGCTAGTTCAACAAGGCGATGATCTAAAAACGGCACGCGGCCTTCTAAGCCAAAAGCCATGCTCGCGCGATCAAGCTTCACCAAGATGTCGTCGGGCAAATATCTTTGGGTATCTAAGTACATAAACTGTTCAGCTGGTCCTTGAACAACCGAATCTGGCGAATCGAACCAAGTTGGAACTGAAAACGGCGCAGTCCCGCCTAAAGCAACGATATGCGCATAAACTTCATTAATATTACGGGCACTCAACAATTCGCCCATGTATGAAATGGCAGCTGCGCCGTTCGCTGGTCGTTTGTTTGTCGGCATAGCGTGCAACAACAAACCAGGAATACTAGATGCAATTACCCCGGCCGTACGGCGCATCCATTGCGGTTTGTTTAACATCTTCTGCCAAACGGTATCCGCCCACTGGTGCCGACTGTAGCCACCAAACAATTCGTCCCCACCATCACCGGAAAGCCCCACCGTCACCTTTTGGTTGGCAAACTCTGAAACGAATGCCATTGGGAACTGTGACGAGTCGGCAAACGGTTCATCATACCATTCTGGCAATTTTGGTGCGATATCACGTGCATCTTCGCCCGTCATATGGGCGCAGTTAAAGTTTACGCCAAGATGCGATGCAATTTCACGTGCGAATGGGGATTCGTCGTAGCACGGATCGTCAAAACCAACGCAAAATGTCTCTAACTCTGACTTACCATTCTTAACAAGGGCGGCAACAACAGCGGTTGAATCAAAGCCGCCTGATAAAAAAGCACCAACAGGTACATCGCTGCGAGTCTGCAATCTGATTGCATCTTCAAAAACATCTGTGAATTGAGCTAGTGTTTGATCTTCTGGGATTAAACTACGTTTATTGTCACGAATGACTGTCCCTAAGGACCAATAGGACCAGCGTTCAATTTCTCCATCAGGTTGAACACTAACGCCTTGTCCAGGCAGCACTTTTTCCATGCCTTCATAGATCGTCAATGGTGCAGGGATATATCCAAGTTGATGGAAATTTTCGGCGGCCCGGCGATTTAATTTTGGCACCCAGCGTTCAGAGCTTCGAAGCGCTTTTAATTCAGATCCAAATACAATGCTGCCTCCAAAACGTCCCCAATACAGAGGCTTAATACCCATACGATCGCGGACCAAATGCAGCACCCGTTCATCCCGATCCCAAAGTGCAAACGCAAACATGCCGTTTATTTTTTCTAACGCATCTTGAAGCCCGTAACGTGCTATCGCTTCTACAAATACCTCTGTGTCGCTTTGCCCGCGGAACGTTACTCCAACAGCTTCTAAGGAGGCGCGGGTTTCTTTAAAGTTATAAAACTCGCCATTAAATACAGAGATATATCTCCCAGACTGGGATGCCATAGGCTGACGACCGGACGGGGATATATCAAAAATGGACAAACGCTGAAATCCTAAACCTATCCCCGCATTTTCATCACACCAATTCCCCTGATCATCAGGACCGCGATGTTCTAGCTTTGATGCCATAGCAATCACTTCGCGCTCTAGACAAGCCTGTGATGTCGTGGCTGAAATATCCCAAATGCCCGCTATACCACACATTCAAGGCCCCCTTGAAGCGGTCGGCCGAGATTGCAGTCGCTTTACGCAGTGGTGAAAAATCCATACCCGGAGCGAAAACCCAAGCAAGATGAACCATCCGACACAACGCTCAGACAATGCGAGCCTGTTTTGTGTTTTTTTATTACTCAATCTCTTTAAATGTGTAACTAGACGGAATGCACTTTGATCAAGGCTGGGGAAGTTCGCTAAAAGTTTGGCACCCCCTTGCACTAGACGCGCCCGCAGTTGATCGTTCTGCTTAAGACGTAAAATTGCAGACGCGAGATCATCGGGATTGGGTTTAGCGAAAATTACATTTTCGTCCGCGACTAACATTTCCTGATATGTCACCAAAGGCGCCACGATATTTGGGATGTCGCAAGCCATTGCCTCCAAAACCGTCTGTGGAAATCCATCCGACGGGGGTATACCTACAACGACATCACTTGATTGATACATTGTCGCCATCTCAGTCGCCGTCATACGCTCCCTAAAGCGAATGGCATCGAGTATCCCGAGCGAACCAGCTATATCTTCGAGGCGTTCCCTATACCCAGGCTCCGCCTCATATTCGGAGATGACCAAAACCGCATCATCTTCCTTAGCTATTACCTGTGCAAACGCACGGACGATCACATCAATCCGATAGAACGAACTGAGGATACGTGGGCTAAATACAATAAGGCTATCGTTGGGTAATCCCATTTCTTGGCGAGCCTGAGCGCACCGGCCAGGTTTAAAAATTGATCCATCAATCCCCCAATCCAACCTCGTCATACGATCTTCGGGTATGCCTTGCGACGACAACACATCTGCCAAATGGGAAGATTTTACCGTAATTAGGTCAGCGCGTTTCAGAACCAGATGCGTCAACCAAATTGCTAATGGGTGCGGCTTACTTTGCTCTTCATGTAAAACGTCGCCCCCCATCACAGTCAGAATCATTGTCCGGCGGTCTCTGGACAAGGCGAACACCCAAGCGCCCCAGCTGTTCGCGTATTGAATGCTGACGACATCTCCAGCGCTTTTCTTGATCGCCCTGGCCCATCTGAGAAATGGCGGCATCATAGAGTTGCCGTCCGCCGCAATCACACTCTCAGTTCGAATATCTAAATTTGACGTGCGGCTACTCAGCAAATGAACTTCCGCACGTTGCTTTGAGATGGCTGATAATCTAGTCGAGACATGGGCGCCCCCCGCATCACCTATCACGCAAACAGAAAATGCTGATTTATCTTTCACGCGGCATTCTGAGCTCATGCATATCGCCTTCTTAGCTCTAACCAGTCGTAACGTCAGCGAATACCATCAATAAACCTTGGCATAGATAGGCCATGAGCTGCTAAAAGATCGTCGTGGCTACCGTAGCAGTGGATAAATTCATCCTTTAATGTGAACACTCTCAAGTCCGAAGAAATCCCTTCGTCCCATGCTGTTTGTTTTGTCATAGACGCCAAGCCACCTTGAGGAACATGCTCTTCAATTACGATAACCTGCTTGTGTGATGCTAACACACTGGCGACCCCTTCGCGATCGAATGGTTTCAATGTATGTGCAGAGACAAGAGAAACTGAATGCCCCTCGGCGCGAAGGTGCGTCACGAGGTCCACAGCCTTTCTGACAATAGACCCATGTGTCATGACACATATATCTGTGCCTCTTTCGATATATCGTACCTTACCAAAGGCCCAAGGTTCTTCTGCATTCTTTGTAACTATCGGCTCCCCGGCTTTTCCCAACCGAAGATAAACAGGACCTGTAGATTCCGTCGCACAGTAATTGACAGCCTCCGTGACTTCGTCGGGGTCGCATGGCGAGATGATACGCATATTCGCGATGGCACCTGCAACGGCGATATCCTCTTGTGTATGATGCGTGCTCCCAAGAGTTGAATATACAACGCCAGATCCCATGCCAACGATTGTCACAGGCAAGTTTTGATAGCAAACGTCATTGCGTACCATTTCAAACGGACGATAGATGGAAAAGGTCGCAATTGTATAAGCAAAAGGTCGCATGCCCCGCATGGCGAGCCCAGCACTAATACCGATCATATTTTGCTCGGCAACACCGGTATTAATAAAACGTTCCGGCCATTCTTCTGCAAACTGAGAAATAGCCCCCGCAGGCGAAATGTCAGCGACCACAACATAAATCGAAGGATCTTTTACGGCAGCACTATATACCGCCTCAGCGAACGTATTCCTCATAAAAGACTCTCTTTAATCTCGTTTAAAGCCTGCGCATATTCGTCAGGGGAAGGCGCGCGGTAATGCCACATCGCAACGTGTTCCATAAAGCTAACTCCCTTACCTTTCACCGTATGCCCAACGAGAACGAAGGGACGGTCCCCTTTTCGAGACGATATAGCTTCAAAAATAGCTCCACTATCGTGTCCGTCAACCTCGACCGCTTCCCAGCCGAACGCTTCGAACTTCGCGCCAATTGGATAAAAATTAGGCATCGCGATAGAGGGCCGATCAAGCCCTTGCATATCGTTAGCATCTACAAAAACGATCAAATTCGAAATTTGCTGTGACGGTGCAAACAGGGCCGCTTCCCAGGTAGAGCCTTCTTGCAATTCACCATCACTTAACAATACTAAAACTCGTCGATCTTTGCCAATATTCTTATCTGCCAACGCCATCCCAACGGCCATAGCGAGCCCATGCCCTAAAGAACCCGTTGATGCAGCGATACCGGGATTTCCGTAATCAGGATGAACGCCGAGGATTCCGTCTTTGGTACAATACCCTTCCACATCTTTTGTTTTAAGCACCCCAAGGCTTTCCAATATCACATACTGAATGATTGCACTGTGCCCTTTGGACATCAAAAATGTGTCACCGTTTTCAAAATCTGTAGGATTGCTCATTAAGCCATTGAATATGCAATCGACAATTTCTGTGCACGAGAAGGCACCACCAATATGCAGCGCAGAAACCGTTTGCGATAAATCCAGAACACGGTTGCGAAGTGCGGCACATCTAAGCTTTGCCGCAGCAACATCAAAATCGTTTTTGCCGAGCGGCAACTCATTTGACACGTTTATCATCTCCATCGCTTTTATCGTTCATTATTATATTAACAGCTTCAGGCAGATCCTGAACAACCCATTTAGGTTCAAACGGGCCTATCTCATCGTACCCATAGTCGATAAATATAGTCATGCATCCTGCATTTATCCCAGCACCAACATCGCGCCAGCGGTCTCCCACCATATAACTTTTGCTTAAATCGAGCGCCAATTCTGCGGCTGCTTCCAAAATCATCGCCGGCTTTGGCTTGTAACAATCGCAATCGTCTCCTTCGAGACACCAGCAAACGCGCACATCGTCGATATCAAGTGTTTCTGCGACACAGGTGTTTATCGTGTCGACGACCTCGCGTCGTTGCGTACCCTTCGCAACATCAGGTTGATTGGTGACCATTACCGTCACAAACCCTGCTGCTTTCAATTTTCTAATAGCTTCCGGAACGCCAGGTAAAATCTCAACCGACCCCAAGTCTTGTGGTGGATAGGGGCGACCGTCGCGCACCACGGCTCTATTCAAAACCCCGTCGCGGTCTAGAAAAACCGCTGGCCTGGGCGCTGCTACCATTTGGTATCGTTAATCTGTAAATTTGGATGAGAAACCAGACAATGCCAGACAACGGCTTGAAAAGCCTCACAGTGGGGTGTGACCAAACCTTTATCCGGTGTCGGCACAACGATGACAGCGTCACCATTTTGCGCAGTGTGACCTGTGTCACGGCCTACAACGCCCAATATCCTGGCGCCCACTTGCTTAGCGAGATCAACGGCACGAACGATGTTAACACTGACGCCACGCTCTGCGTCACCTCCTCCAACAGAAAAGACAAATATGGCATCATCGGCGTTCAGTCGACTAACTTTGAGCCAACCCTCAAATACCGTTTCCCAGCCTTCATCATTGGTGCGCGCTGTGAGTTCAGAGACGTTATCACTCGGCGCATATGCTTCAATCCCGCAAAGTTTGCGGAAATCATTTACAGCATGACTGCAATTTCCAGCACTTCCGCCGACGCCCAGCATAAACAAACGGCCTCCGCGCTCTCGAAGGTCCCGTAGCTCCTGAGTCAATTGATCGACGCCCGCTCTATCTATCGCAGAGGCGATTTCGCTAACTTGATCAAAATAAGTATCAACGTGGTTCATTGATCCCCTGTCCTCGTAAATCGCTTGAATTATGCCAAACCTGCATCAACTAAGTGATAAATCTAAATGCTTTTTTATCTGAAGAAAGAAACTATGCAACCCCGGCTTCCGCTTTGCAATCTGTGCGCGCTTAAAGTAAGTGTTCGATGTAAGATTTCGTTTTCAACCAATCCTTTGGAACGCTCGCCCTATGTGTGGCATTGCTGGTATTTTGGCATTTTCTTCCTCCGTCAATGTAAACGAAGAGGAATTGGTGCGACTCAACGATGCCATGGTGCATCGTGGGCCTGATGGTGTGGGCACATGGCTATCCAAAGACAAACGGGTAGGCTTATCCCACCGTAGACTTGCCATTGTCGACTTAACAGATGATGCGCGCCAGCCCATGGCAGATGCTGATGAAAGCATTCAGCTCACCTATAATGGTGAAATCTACAATCATCTTGAGTTGCGAAAAGAACTTGAAACCAAAGGCCACAAGTTCCGCACAGACCATTCTGATACAGAAGTCCTAGTCCATGGCTATAAAGAATGGGGCATCGACGGTCTTGTTGAGCGTCTGATTGGTATGTTCGCATTCGCGATCTGGGATGTGCGCGCTGAGCGCCTGACCATTGTTCGTGACCGGGTTGGCATTAAGCCCGTGTATTTCACACGTGCAGGCGGGCGCTTCTTATTTGGTTCAGAGATCAAAGCTATATTGACGGATAATGCCGTGCCACGCGCTGTCAACGGTACAGCCATCGCCCACTATCTGAGCTTTATGGTTTCACCAGCCCCGCTCACTATGTTCCGAGGAATTTTTAAACTACCCGCCGGTCACATCATGGAGATCGAGGTAAACGGCCATGCGCGTGCACGGCGCTATTGGGATGCGCTTCCAGGCAAGTCAGGTGTCGCGGATGAAATCGCTGGCCTGTCTGAGCCTGCAAAGCGCGATTTTTTTTCCAAGGAAATTCTCAGACGCCTTGAAGTCGCGATTGATCGCCGCATGATGTCGGACGTGCCATTTGGTGTGTTTTTGTCGGGCGGCATTGATTCGTCTGCCAACGTTGCCCTGATGAGCCAAATTTCAAGCCAGCCTGTAAAAACTTTTACGATCGGTTTTTCCGATCACACGCATCTCAATGAGCTGGATTACGCAGATAAAGTCGCCAAACACTTCAATACCGATCATCACGATATCCGCGTCAACGGCGCAGATATGCGCGGATATCTCGATGATCTGATTGTAAGTCAGGATGAGCCTATTTCTGACTGGGTCTGTGTCCCACTTTATTTTGTCTCGAAGCTCGCCAAAGACTCAGGTGTGACGGTCGTCCAGGTTGGCGAAGGATCAGACGAACAGTTCGCCGGGTACGACAGCTACATGAAGTATCTCAAGCTCCACGACAACATGGGCTCAGGGGCACTCCGAAGCATACTTGGTGCTGCCTCTCCATTATTGGGTGCAATGGCGCGTGCCGTGCCTGGCAGACGCTCTGTATTTGAACAAGCTTACGAAATTAGCCGACGTGTGAACTTGGGCCACGAATTGTTTTACGGAGGATCGAACGCTTTTTGGGCAATCCATGTTGAGAAGTATCTCAACGGATCGAATATTGCGCCCGACCCCGCAGACATCGACACCGGCGTTGAAGGCCTCGATATTACGGATGCAGGGTCATCCGATAGTGGCGATATCATCGATTCCTTTGCGCGTACCGTGACCGATGCAGATGAAAATGCTGATGTGCTCACGAAGATGATCCACGCTGAGTTCAGGTTACGCCTGCCCGAATTGCTTCTAATGCGGGTCGACAAAATTACGATGTCGACATCCATTGAGGCACGCGTGCCATTCCTGGACCATGAGTTGGTTGATCTGAGCATGGACATTCCGCGCGCGCTCAAAGTCGATGGATACAAAACTAAAGACATTCTAAAAACAGCGTTGCGTGGCGTTATTCCTGACGAAATTATTGATCGGAAAAAAATGGGCTTTGCGGCACCTGCGGCAGAATGGCTGCGCGAAGACTTTGGCCGTGAGGCTGAGGGCATGGTGCTGGGCTCACCACTCGCTAGAAACGGCGGCCCCTTAAATGCAGATGCCATAAAGCGCGCTTTTGACGATCATCGCTCGGGGCGACAAGACAATGCGTTACATCTCTGGGTCATTCTCAATTTAACGGCATGGCACGATCAGTGGATCGACCAAAGTCGCGCGGCATAGACAACAATGGCCCGCTTCATTGATCTTATTCGGGTTGGTTGGAACAAACCGCCCCACGTCATTGCAAAATGGTTACTCCGAAAACTCAAAACACGTCGCGCGGCCAAGGTTTTACCAGGTTGGCAACGCTGGCTCGGTGCATCCTCAATGGCCGCCGCACTTAACCACGATAGCTTTGATAACTTGGTTGTTACGCTTAAAAAAGCCAACCCTTTCCCAGCCCTAACTGAGCCAACGCAAATACGAACCGCAATTTCTAATGATACCAAAAAAGAAATTTTTGCACGTGCTGAGAAAGCAATGCGCCGCGAGGTTGAAATGCTCGGTTCCGGCCCCGTCCAATTATCTCAACCCATAGATTGGACCCTTGATTTCAAATCGAACATTAAATGGTCGATGCAGCCGTCTCTCCGGCTTCCCGTGAACGACTTAAAAAGCCCTTCTGATATTAAGGTGCCTTGGGAACTCTCGCGTCTTCAATGGCTGCTTCCTGTTGGTCAGGCCTATGTCCTGAGTGAAGATGAAAAATACGCTGCGTTCGCCCGAGCAATCATTGAAGAATGGATGGTCGCAAACCCTGTTTGCCGAGGTCCTAACTGGATTTGTGTCATGGATGTGGCACTTCGTGGGATTTCGCTCGTATGGCTGTTTCACGCGTGCAAGCACAGTGATGCATGGACGCAGTCAGAGTTTCTTGAGCGTTTTATTAAGCAATTGATATTACATGCAAAATTTATAGATTCTAATCTTGAGTATGCAGATGTTAACGGGAACCATCTTACCGCCGATCTTGCTGGCCTAACGGTCCTTGGAATCACCCTCGGTGGCGCTGGTATCTCAAAGCGCTGGGTTGAACGGTCATGGGCGCTACTGCAAGACGAGTTGCCCAAACAAGTCCTAGCTGACGGCGTTTGTTTTGAGGCGTCACTCCCCTATCACCGTTTGGTGGCAGAATTGTTTCTGTTGCCAGCATTGGCACGGCAGAATGTCGGCTTGAATGTGGATGATACGTATCTGACCCGATTACAGTTGATGGGTGATTTTACATCAGCATCAACGACACCGGACGGGACTATCCCTATTTGGGGAGATGCCGATGATGGTCGTGCGTTGCCACTAGGCACGCAAACCATCAACGATCATCAATATCTCGTCGAAACACTATTAACAATGAATAGCCCCCTTACATCACCGTCTTGTGATGAAACACTTTGGTGGCTCGGGATTGGCAATAGCTCAGAGCACGCATCCGAAAAGCCCGTATCGTCATCATTCAATGATGCAGGTGTTTTTGTGATGCGCAGAGGTAATAATCATATCTTTGCTGATGTAGGGCCGGTCGGCATGAATGGCCGAGGCGGACATGGCCACAACGATTGCCTGTCACTCAGTGCCACACTGAAAGGTGTCCCTCTGATTATTGATCCAGGGGCGTATGTCTATACAGCAGATTGGCATGCCAGGAATCGGTTTCGTGCAACAGCCGCGCACAATACACCTCAAATCGACGGCGAAGAGATAAACCGCTTTGTCAGACCCGAGTATTTGTGGGTGCTCCAAAACGATGCCGTTCCAGAAATCCGCCATTGGTCATCCTCAGAAGACACTGATCTTCTTATTGGTGCGCATTCTGGTTACCAGCGCCTAGAATCAACCGTCACACCCGTACGAGCGATTATGCTCGAAAAGAGTACGCACCGTCTATTCATTGTTGATGGCTTTGAGGGCGCAGGTGAGCATGTCGTGCGCATTCCTTATACCTTTGCCCCCGGCATAAGAATTGAGACTGTATCTGACGGCGTTTGGCGCATTCTGAGCCAAACAAAATCATTTCTAGCGATATCCTCAGCACCAAGCACATGGACAGGAACCATTGATTCTGCATCATATTCACCGTCTTACGGTATTGCAGAAGATGTCACTTCACTTGTCTTTGAACGCGATGGCAAACTTCATCCCATGGCCTTTTCCATCATCCCAGAAAAAGATGCGCCGCCAGATCTAGTAAAATGGCTTTCCAGTATTGTTGCCGACAGATTCCCGGTGTTAATGCTCAAATCGTGAAATTGCTAGTAACATTACAATCTTTGCGGTACCCATCGTCACGGATTGAGCCATAGGAACACTAAATGCACGAGAGTTTAGATCGCGAAGACGATATTAAAGTTGGCTCGGAGCGCGGGTTTGGGATCGTTTTTGCCTGCGTATTTGTCGTGATCGGGGTTTGGCCTCTGCTCGACAGTGCGCCAATCCGCTGGTGGGCGTTCATCATTGCAGCCGTATTTATCGGTTGTGCATTTTTGATTCCCATTGCGTTAAGGCCACTTAACCCGGATCCATCACAAGGTTTAGCCAGTAAACTGTTTTACTGTTTTATACCAATGCCTTACACTGTATTTTCATATCT
>WASW01090977.1_pt1 | contig 22181 bp, 25 predicted proteins | sample 5698521 | NCBI WGS metagenome assembly WASW01 (sample SAMN11175560, study PRJNA528189) | sponge metagenome | isolation source: marine sponge | host: Leucetta | place: Antarctica: Western Antarctic Peninsula, King George Island | collected 2013-01
TTTTAGCGGCGGTGGCAGCTGGATAGGCGCGCCACGGCGAAGACTGAGGAAGGATTGCAAAGCGGAGGATCTCAGATAATGGGCTTCTTCCTCAGTCTCTGCCGCACAAATATTGAATCCAAGCATGATATGCGGATTTTGCAGCTGTTCTGATGGTTCAAAACGGTCGCGATAGAGAGCAATCGCCTCCATCATTTGAGCCGGAGCGAAGTGAGAGGCAAAAGCAAACGGTAATCCTAATATTGCCGCCAATTGTGCTCCAAAAAGACTGGAACCCAATATCCATAGAGGGACATTGGTTCCTGCGCCAGGAACGGCAATCACGTGCTGTCCGGTTTGTGGCTCTTTGAGGTAGTGTCGCAATTCGACGACGTCTCTTGGAAAGTCTTCTGAACTCCCACTCAGGGTTCTTCGCAAAGCCTGGGAAGTCAATTGATCTGTTCCAGGCGCGCGCCCCAACCCCAGGTCAATCCTGTTAGGATAAAGTGAAGCAAGCGTGCCAAATTGTTCTGCAATCACTAAAGGCGAGTGGTTGGGGAGCATGATACCCCCCGCTCCGACGCGGATGGTCGTTGTGCCACCGGCAATATAGCCGATCACTACCGAAGTTGCCGCACTGGCGATCCCTTTCATGTTATGATGTTCAGCCACCCAATAGCGTTCATAGCCCCACTGCTCCGCATGCTGTGCCAGATCGAGTGAATTGTGCAATGCGTCACTTGGATTGCTCCCTTGGGTGATGGGGGACAGATCAAGAATAGAAAATTTTGTCATGGAATCTTTTTTCCTTCATTCGATTTTGGCAAATAAAATCAATCGTTTCTATTGGAAAATTGTGGATTGGGAAATCTCGCCAAAAGCCACAAGAGTCAGAGGAGCTTCAATGTTCCAGTCAAAGCGTCAAGCTCGATTTCAGGAGCAGGCCCCAATCCCAAACAAGTGACAGTTCCTGTCGGAACCACGGTTCTGCCAGCATCTCGGATCAGTTGTGCTGGAATGTTTCGTTCAAGAGCAATCCGTTGCAGGTTTCGTAATGCGTCTTCATCAAGTCCTCGCAGTACAACCTTCGGCATGCCCTCTTTGTGCCAGATTTGTTTTGCTTGTTCACTGGCGACAAGAAAGGCGGCCACTGCCGCATGGGCGACTTGAGCCGCCAATTTCCCTTTTGGCAGTTTCAGCGATTGATTGACAATGATGACTTGTTTCATCCTGTGGCCTTTTCAAATCCGTTCATAGGTACAAATCGAAAAACGATGAGCATGTTTTTCATCGATTTCATGAACTTCCTGCCCGATTTTATGCCACTCTTCAGGATCCCATTGCGGAAAAAACGTGTCTCCCTCAAACGCGCCTTCGATGTGAGTCAAGTACATTTTTTGTGAGACGTTCAAGGCTTCTCGATAAATTTGTTCTCCGCCAATCACAATGGCCTCAGTTTCTCCCTGCTCCTGGGCATAGGCGATGGCTTCCTCCAGAGAATGAACGATCACGCACCCTTCCGGACGAAAATCCTGCTGACGAGTGATGAGCACATTGACACGATTCGGCAAAGGGCGTTTGATCGCTTGGAAGGTTTTTCTCCCCATGATCACGGTCCGCCCAGTGGTCAGAGCAACAAAAGATTTCATCTCGTTGGGAAGACGCCACGGCATCGTATTTTGATGACCAATCACGCCATTCTCAGCAATGGCGCAGATGAGAGATACAATCATATTTTGGCAGGGCATCAGTTTTTCCCAAAAAAATCGGTCACAGATTGGGGGCCATTGCGCTCCAGTCCGGCACGGAATGTTTCAGAATTTCTCACTCGATACGACAGACGTTCACTATAATAAGGCGCCATTTCCCCTGTCACTTTTCGATTGAGATGAGCGAGCATGCTTGATAATGCGTCTTCGACGTCTTCCACATTAGTCCAGGCAGATTTATAATGAATGATGCCTCCTCTGGAAATGATCCAGGTCATGTTCGGAAGAATGCCATAAGCTTTGTGGGCATCCCCTGCGAGCGTGTCCAGCAAGATCGGTCGGCTCACATTTTCATGTTCGATAAAGGCCCTCGCATTATTTCGCTTATCCTCCATTGAGGCATGGTGGCGATAATACTCGCCAGGGTGGGCTTCTCTGGTGTATAAAAATACCGAGCGCACGTCTCGGTCGGCATAGCGTTTAGCAAGGTCATCCATTGCCGCGGTTGCCATAGCGCAATAAGGTCAAGTGAAAGAACCAAACTCAATAATCACGGGGCCCTTTTTCCAAAGCTCCTTCATGTCAATCCGATTGCCAGTGCTCAAATCCTCCAGAGGAAAACTGAGGGCCTTTTCGCCAACATGCAAGTCTTTAGAAAAGACCTCAAAAGGTTTCAATTCTGTGGTTAGATCAAAAACCTGATAATTGTAATCTCCTGAATGATAATCGTCCATATTTTTCCTCTCCAGTCGTTTATTTGCTCAAAATGAGTCTTTCGCTCAATCATTGGATTTTCATTTCATCTGACAGCTTTAAATGATTTGATCGGTGGTTGAAAGATAAAAATACTTTCAGAGACTCGCAACTGATTTTTTAACACTCAGAGAAGGCGGTCTCTTTAACCTATTTAGCAAGAAACAGGATAGTTTGCGCAAAATCTTTAATAGTTTAAAAACATCTCCACTATATTATAATTCAATAAAATGTATTATGTTTCAATTAGCTGAGCCAAAATAAAAAAATTCATAGAAAATTCAATAGGTTGAATATTTTTGGTCATTTAACAAAGGGAGAGAATCAATGCAGGAAATTCGGATCGGAACCATTGGCGCTGGGTATATGGGAAAGGCGCATTCTGTTGCGATGAAAGCGGTCGCAACGGTTTTCAATACGAGATTGCGTCCCATCTGCGAAATGATCGCCACCAGTCGGGAAGAAAGTGCTCAGGAAAAGGCACGTGCCTTTGGCTACAAGCGAGCAACCGGAAACTGGTTGAAACTGGTTCAAGATCCTGAGGTCGATGCCATTGTGATTGCGTCACCGCAAAAGACACACTTGGAAATCGTGCGAGAAGCGGCTCGACTGGGCAAGCCGATTCTTTGTGAAAAACCACTGGGAGCCTCCCTTGCAGAATCCCGCGAAATGCTCCGACTGGTGGAAGACGCGGGGGTCATCAATATGGTCGGATTCAATTATATCCGTACACCAGCCAGCAGGCTTGCCCGTGATTTGATCTTGGATGGTCAAATTGGCCGGATTGTTTACATCCGGGGCGAGCATACGGAAGATTTCCTTGCCAATCCGAAAATCGAAGCTAACTGGCGTACTGAAAGCCGTGCGACCGGCACCATGGGAGATCTTGCCCCCCATATCCTGAATGCGGCCCGCCGCCTGGTTGGCCCGATCACAGAATTGGTCGCTGATATCCAAACCGTCCATAAAACCCGCCCAACAGCAGATGGGCCGAAATTGGTAAAAAATGATGATCAAGCACACCTGCTTTGTCGATTTGAAAATGAGGCAATGGGCGTTCTCACATTTTCACGGGTAGCCGCTGGTCGTAAAATGGGGTATGCCTATGAAATTACTGGCACCAACGGCGCCATCCGCTTTGATCAGGAAGATCAGAATGCTCTCTGGCTTTATGAGACAAATACCAAAAGCGGCCGGGATGGTTTTACCAAAATCCTGACCGGACCGCAGCATCCTGATTATCTCGCTTTTTGTCAGGGAGCGGGGCATGGGACTGGCTACAACGATCAGATCATTATCGAAGCCCGTGATTTTCTTGAAGCAATCGCCACGAATACCCCCTGTTGGCCGACTTTCCAGGAAGGCATGGAAGTCAACAGACTCGTCGAAGCAGCCTTTATTTCAAATGAGACCCGCAGCTGGGTTCAGATCAGCGATATTTAGCATATCTCAACGGCTAAACTTCAACCCATTTACTGCCTTGTTGAGCAGATTCAACAGCAGCAAAAACCGTTGCAATGGATTGATAACCATCCTCTGCGGTTGGATATTCGGTGGCCAGGGGATCGGGCGTTTGACCCGCCTTTTCTGCTTGAATCACATCGCCCAAATCACGATAAATATTCGCAAATGCCAAGGGCATCCCTTCCGCATGTCCGACGGTAACGCGGGAGGCACGCTCCGCTTCAACAGAAAGCCCCGCCGCGCCTCTTTCCAGAATTTGAGTGGGCTGTCCCAATGGAGTCCAGTAAAGTTGGTTGGGGTGTTCTTGCTCCCAGCGAAACCCTCCTTTTTCCCCGAAAACCTGAAGGGTCAGTCCGTGGGCTCGCCCAATGGCCAATCCGCTCGTCCACAAGCGTCCCACCGTTCCTGCTGTCATCCGAAAAGCAATCAGGGCATCGTCTTCCAATCCTCGACCTTCGACACAAGTCGCCAAGTCTGCGGAGAGGGTTCGGACTTCCTGGCCGGTGACAAAACAGGCCATGTGTAAAGCATGAATACCCGCATCTGCTATCACTGCCGAAACCCCCGCCTGCTCTCGGTCAAAACGCCATCTCACTCGTGGATTGTCCGCATCCGCCGCATCCGCAAAAAAACCTCCCGCAAATTCGGCATGAACCACTCGGATTTTTCCAAGGTCTCCTTGTTTCACAGCCGCTCTCATCTGTCGGACAAGAGGGTAGCCCGAATAGCCGTAGTTGACCGCACAAATTCGGTTTTGTCTCTTGGCAAGCTCAACAATCTGACGGGCTTCTTGAGGATTCATGGTGATCGGTTTTTCACAAAGCACATGAAAACCGTTTTCCAGAAATGCTTTTGTAATTTCAAAATGGGTGGCGCTGGGAGTCGCGACTGTGAGCAAATCCACCCGATCCCTTCGTGCCAATTCGCCTGAAAGCATCTCCTGCCAGCTCCCATAAGCCCGCTCAGAGTCGATCCCCAAGCGAGTGCCAAAATCACGACTGCGTTCAGGATCAATATCCAATGCTCCTGCCGCGAGTTGAAATTTTCCATCAAGCTCAGCGCCTATCCGGTGAGCCAACCCTATTTGACTGCCTTCACCACCGCCAATCAATCCCCAATTCAATCTTTTCATATCAACCTTCTCAATGTACGATTATCGTTCAATCTTTTATTCAAGCTAAGCAAAACACCGTCTGCCACTTCAAAAGTTCGCTGACTGGGTGCTCCTATAAAGTCCGATGAGGCAAACTTTCGGTTCTTCCTGCCGGAGTGATCCGCACATAGTCGAGTTTTCTCTGCAATTCTTTGATGTTCGAGGCGCCGGCATAGGTCAATCCAGATCGTAACCCTCCAATGATATCAGCAATGATCGCTTCCTCGGTTTCCTGGTAAGGCACTTCTATGGCAGTGCCTTCCGCCGTTTTCCATTCTGCCATCCCTCCACGATGGTCATCCTGAACTTCGCTGCTGGCCATCCCTCTAAAAACTTTCACCCGAATTTCTTTCCCAGCTGTATCTGTTTTCGTCACAATCGCTCCTGGGGTAGGAGTGGTGCCTGCCAGCATGCTCCCCACCATCACAAAATCAGCACCAAATGCCAAGGCCTTGACAATATCTCCTGGATTGCGAATGCCACCATCTGCAATAATGGAGCGGTCGACGCGGGCACAATCTTTAATAGCCGTCAAATTTGGCACGCCAAACCCTGTTTTGATTCTGGTCGTACAAACCGAACCGCCCCCAATCCCAACCTTGATCAAATCAGTATCACAGGAAGCCAGATAATCTGCCCCAGCATAAGTCGCGACGTTTCCCGCCATCAGGCATGCCTCTTTCCCTAGCATCGCCCTCACATCTTTGAGAGTGCGGCCAACATATTTGGCATGGGCATGTGCGACATCAATGCAAAACATATTGGCTCCTGCTCCCCGAAGCGCTTCCGCTCTAGCCAATTCTTCGGGACTACAACCAATTGAGACAAAGGTTGGAAATTGGCAGGCTTTGAACATTTCGACATTTTTTTCAAGGGACATGAAGCGATGGAGGACCCCGATGCCTCCTTTGCTGCCAATAAAATTTGCCATTTTTGATTCCGTAATCGTATCCATATTGGAGGTGAGCAAAGGGAGTCCCAGCGAAACTTTTCCAGTTCTATCAGTGATCGAAATATCAACGATTTTGCGCGACTCCCAATGGTTATAGGAGGGGACTAACAAAACATCATCATAGGTGATTGCGTCATTCATAGTTCTTCCTAGGAGGGGAATGGATTAAAAAAACGGTTCGCTAACAAAAACTGACAAGACATGAAGGCATTCAAGTGGCTTGATCATATCGGTCTTCTTGTATAAAATAGGCATCTGATTTATTGCTAACAGTCGCTCTCTGTCAGAAAGCCACTCCTCTATATACCTAAAATTTGAAAATCATGCAGTTTTTTTGGGAGAACGTCTTAAATTTTTCTAAAGCGATCACCCATCAAGTGGCAAAAGATCTTTTGGCGGATTTTGGAAAAGTCAGTGGAGTGGAGAAAGAAGATGGCAGTGTGGTCACGATTGCCGACAAACGGGCTGATCAACAAATCCGTCAAGCCGTTCAAGATAAATTCTCGGATCATGGCATTTTGACAGAAGAATCGGAAACAGCGATTTTCCCCGGCAATGATTGGTGCTGGGTCGTCGATCCCCTGGATGGCACCAACAACTTCGCGCATGGCATTCCTCTTTGGGGAATTTCTCTTGGTTTGCTTTACCAAGGAACGCCTGTTTTTGGTTACACGCATTTCCCACCCTTGCAACAATCTTATTATGGTTTTTATCCGATTCACCCTGATCTGGATGGGGCTTGTGGGGCTTTTTTCAACGATAAGCCTCTGCATCCTAGGAAAGAGGAACTGGGGCATAATCAATTTTTTATTTTTTGTTCGCGGAGCATTCATTTGGCAAAAAAAGACTTCCCCTGTAAAATACGAATGTTGGGAAGTGGGGTTTATGAGTTTATTTTAGTGGCCGGGGGAGTGTGCTTGGGAGCGGTGTCGGCAACGCCGAAAGTTTGGGATATTGCCGGAGCCTACCCGATTGTGCAAGCAACAAAGGCTTCGTGGAAGTCATTCAAACCGAATCCGTTCCCTCTGGAGGTCGGGCGGGATTATTTACGGACTCCGTTCCCTCTCCTAGTCGTTGCGCGTCCCGAATTAGAAGATCAATTCGAGCCGTATTTTGAATCTTTAATTGATCCGGCGTGAGTCCACATTATTTAACAGGAGAAAATTATGGCATGGGTGAAATATGAAAATATCAGTCCTTTTGAAACTTGCCTGGTTTGTCTGAAATCCAACGAAAATGTCAATGTCTTCGAGCAAATCAAAGGAGAAAATCCCTACCCCCGGCACTATATACAAAAATGCGCTGGGTGTGGAGCTGTTGCGGAATTTTTCGAGGATGAGGAACCGAGAAAATACCATTGTGAAGTTTTTCAAATCAGCGATCCTGCTGAAGAAGAAAGCGCTGATTCCGAACAAACCCTCAATTGAACTATTCTTCCTGTTTGATGGAATATTTTTTCTAATTTTTGCAATCAGGATTTTAGAAAAAAGAAGGCGATATTGATCTTTTTGAGCGTGACAATCATAATTGAAATTGCTATCATCGGGATCTGTTTACCATTCCTTAATTTTTTGAAAAACTTGCCCAATTATCCCAAATAAAGGAAAAAATTATGGCGACCAGTTTAGTTGTTCATCTTGAAATCGCTCCAGCAAAATTTGATGAATTTCTTGAAATTGCCCGTGCTCATGGAAAGCGTTCTGTTGAGCTTGAAGAGGGCTGTCTCAGTTTTCAAGTGATGCTGCCTCAAGAAGAAGCAAACAAGGTGATTTTGGTAGAAATCTATCAAGATGATGACGCTCTGGATTGCCATTGGAATTCGGATCACATGGCTGCGTACAGGGAAAAAACAGGAGAGATGGTCACCGGACGACAACGTTTCAAATGCGCTGTTTAAAGATGACGATCATCGGTTAATTAATGAGCATTTCTCTTATCTCAGGGGGAATCTTCGCAAATATCCAAAACAAAAAAACAGGAGGTTGATTTATGGTTCCTCGTGGGCTTCCTAAAAAAGATGATAAAACAGATGAAGAAGCAGATGATAAAACCATTGAGAAGCTCAAGAGCACTTGGCATATTAGTATCTGGATCACTTTAATAGCGGGGTTTTTATTGATTCTGACTTTATTTATCTTCAATTTTGGCAACAGAGACCGAGCCTATCACTATGTTTTGATGGGCGTTTATATGTTTGTTTCCGCTTTTGTCATCGAGATCATTATTGAAGGGTTTTTATTATTCAGAAAGCGTAAAGAAAAATCCTCCAAACCAACTGAAAAGTTTTCATTATTCAAAAAGCGTAAAGGAAAACCCCCTGAATTATAAGCCTGCGCCGATTAACCCGCAAAACAGATTTTGAGAACCTGCTCAAAGGAATGTACAAAATGCGGGGTAATTCCTTAAAAAGGCTCACTTCTCATCCCATCTAACGAACAACTTATTTTTCCAATTCAACAAATTCAAGCGGTTTCCTCAATTTTAAAGGAGGAAAGGCAGCCGAAAATTTGTCTGTGTTCTTGATTGTAAAGCGTGGCATCAAGTTTGCGTAAATACTTATCGTAGTTGCGGGTAGCGGCCGATTCCCAGCATTATTTTAGAAAGAGTGTCCCTGTTTACTTTAGGAAAAAGCCATCCCTTGAACAAGAAAACCCTTCTTTCAAAATATGGAAAGATTGAGAGGAACAATGAAAAATTTATTCGACAGATTCAATAGAAATGAAGCATTCGTGGATCACTCGGTATCTCCCTGTCTGCGGGTTTTGCGGCTGGATCATTCGGCTTCTCCCTCCGATGTGAAGAGAGCTTACCGACAGCTGGTTCATCTCCACCATCCAGATAAAGGCGGGACGGTTGAGATGTTTTATGAAATCCAGAACGCTTACGAGCAAGCCCAGCAACTGGTCGCTTGAATAGAACCGCAAGCCGCAGAGAAGCTATTTGAAGGTTGGCAATTTTACTTCTGGCATGTTTTAACCACATCGTCTGCAATCAATTGATGCAAGCGTTCTTTAGTCTCAATGGTGAGTGTGGTTTCATCCTCAAAGGTCAGTTCGATTTTTTCAATCAAGAGGCAAGTCAGCCGGACGATACCAGTCCGCAAGCCACCAAACACGATTGGCCGGGGATTCTTTTGACTTCTCGTGCATGGGCTTCTCGTCCATTGGCAGATATGAGCCGCTGCTGGTGAATTCCTCCTTGTGAACTTGATCCCCTTCTTGATTGAAGATCGAAACCGAAAACCGGACTTGAGCAATGGTTCTCGGACCAGGATTGTACCAGACCATCCGTACAGGGGAGATGGGGGTATTGATCAATAAAATTTCGCTGATGAAGATAGGGTCCTCATTTTTCTGAACTTGTTCCAAGCCTTCACGGGCAACGGAACTCAAACACCCTGTTAGTAGGGAAGCAAAGAGCAAAATACTGTAAATTTTGGTTCGTATCATTTTGTTTTCAAAAGTATAATTAAATGAAAAGTTAAGATTTTAACCGACGTTGGAAGAGGGCAAAGGCAATTTTCCAAACTTTTTCAGCAGCCTCTTCGACATAAAGGGGGCGTTGCGGAAAACAAAACCCATGCTCGGTTCCTGGCCAGACATCCATTTGATAAGTCACTCCTGCTTGATCTAAAGCGGCTTTAAGCGCAATCGGCACATTTTCTGGGACATAGTGATCTGTTTCTGCGAAACCAAGATAAAGTTCTCCCTTGATTTGGCTGGCCAACAGATGCGGGGAATCGGCTTGATCAGTCACAATTCTGACACCATAAAGCGAGGCCGCGGCGGCAAAATCATCGGGGAAAGTCCCGGCCGCTGTCACCACATATTGCCCACTCATGCAATAACCAAGGCACCCTTTGGGGCCCGGCTTTGCGGCTGTTTCAGATTTTAAGAATGCCAACATTCCGGCGGTATCTTCCATCACAAGTTTGTTGTTGAGGCTGGCCATTTTTGTGAACATATCCGCACGTTTTTCCTCGGTCATATCGGAATACGGGCCATGAATGTAGCGCACTTTTCCATGCCGATAATACATATCCGGCAATAAGACATAATACCCTTCTTCAGCGATTCTCCGGCAAAAATCAAACAATTCTTCCCGAATTGCGGGAGCATCCATGTAGAGGATCACGACTGGGAATGCGGTGCCATTTTCAGGGTGGAAAATGTAACTGAGCATCTTCCCATCCTGGGTTTGAATATCAATCTCCTTTTCAATCATAAAGACTCCTTCCGCTTATCCCTCCTAACGAAACAGTTGAGAGGTTTTAGCGGGTGATGAAAAATTGTTAGAAATACATGCGGGAAATTGCTTCAACGACACATGCGGGTTTTGCCACATTTTCGATTTCGATGGTGGTGACATTGATCAATTGAATCGCATTTTTGCCAACGACTTTTTCCGCGCTTTTGAGAACAGTTCTCGCTCTTACTTTTGAACCAATCGGCACCGGGTGAGGAAAGCGGACTTTGTTGCTCCCATAATTCACTCCCAATTTGACGCCTTCATAGGAAGCGCCCACTTTGCCGCCATCTGAATTGAGATAAGGCAACAAAGAAAGGGTAAAAAATCCATGAGCGATGGGGCCGCCAAAAGGCGATTCTTTTTTTGCACGTTCGACATCCACATGAATCCATTGATGATCTCCCGTGGCATCGGCAAATTGATTGACTCGCTCTTGAGTGACCTCTAACCAATCACTCAAACGGGTTTCTGTGCCAAGTTTTGCCGTTAAATCTTTCAAGGTGGCTTCTAAAGACATAATCTTTCCTAATGCTGAAAATGGATGAAGAGGGGAATGATTCGTGCGAAATCTAAGCACTGATGGCGGCTAAAATCGGCTCGATGGCGTTATTGGTAATTGCCCTGATTTCCTCATCCGTGCGATCCTGAATAGGATGGGGAACAAAGACAACAGCAGGGTCGTAACCCAAAGCCGCAGCCTGACTGCTCGCCGCACTCTCAAATTCACTGGAAGCGATAAAAACGCCGGGGATTCCTCGGCTTTCCAAATCAACGATATCATGCACACTGCACGATGTACAGGAGCCTCAATCGGCCAGCGCTTCGATGACAACATCACATTCTGTCGCGATGGTTTGCTTGATCTCTGTCGGGGCGACTCGTGCAAAAGTCGGCTTTTGATAACGTTTGACATTCATCCCTTTTCCCGTGAGCACGGATTCGAGATGATCCAAAAGAACATGGCCGCGCGCTTTGGAAATATCCAACAAGCCGACAGTCAAATTTTCCAGACTTTGCGGTCTTGGCAGGCGGTCGCGTTTTTCAGGGGAACGCTCGGATGTCGGATCGAGCAATATTAGTTTTTCAGTCATAATACAATCTCCTTGGTTACAGGGATACTGCCAGTAGGGCCGGAGGCTACCCAGCCCCCAATAATAGCGGAAAACATACCCGCATTTCCACCAACACGAACGATCTCCAGACCATCACCTGGTCTGAATTTTGAAACAGTTTTGGGAGCAACATTGTGAGAATCTCCGGCTCCTTTGCCTCCTTCTCCTTGAAACAAGGCTTCCGGATTGAGACCAGGGATTCCTTCCGCATTGTCGCCAACGCCACGCGCCATCTCGCTGAAAGGGATTTGCAGCAATTGAGTGAGTTCTTCTTTGGTTTTTTCTTTAGACCAACCTGCTTTTTCAAAGACGCGACTGTGCTCAGGAGAAACCACTAAGATGGCTCCCATCTGAGGAATTTTATAATGAGCCACCGTCCGCAAGGAATGGGCATAAGTTCTGATCAAGGATTCCGGGTTGCGGGATTGCTGATCCATCATTCCTTGAAGCCCCTCTCCCGCAAAAAGAGTCACCGTTGAACTCCCTTCTGCAAAACCTCGCGTTTTAGAAAGCGATTCCCAGGAAGTGCCTTCCCTGTTTTCAGCAAAACAATAGGTGTATTTGCCAGGATTGCCCATGGTCGCACGGTCCACTTCTCCCGGACGGCCGCCTCCCACATTCCGAATGATCAACTGCAAAGCTCGGCCAATAGTGGCATTGGGACGGTTCCCTTGGCCAAGAGCATTCATTCCTGAATTCATGCCAATCGCTTTGGCGATGGGGCCGCTCACAATCACAACCGGGCCAGAAAAATAAGTCGTGCAGAGCAAACCATGCAGACAAAATTCTTCGATCAAGGCCGCTTCCACCGCGGCTAAAACAACTGGCATGTATTCGGGTTTACACCCCGCCATCACCGCATTGATCGCCACTTTTTCTACCGTGCAAGGCACTCCGTCTGGAGGCATCGTGCCCACCATTTCGTCAGGAGCCCGCTTGGTTCCTTGCAACATTCGCAGGACGCGGATTTCAGTTGGCGGGATGACAGGCAGACCATCCGACCATCCGCGGTCAAAACAGGCTTCCATTTCGTCTTCCATTTCGGCAATTTCGATTCTCCGTGCGGCCATTTTCACGTCACCAAAACGAAGCTCTAATTTTTCGGCAATCCCTGATTCGACACTCAGCGAACCACAGCCGGGGCGGTAATCCGGCAGGTTTTCTCCCAACATCTCAATCCCTGTAAACATCTGCCATTCTTCTTTGTGCCAACCAATCAACCGTTCCACTTCCCGCCCTTCTTTGACACGAATCAAAGTTGGCACCGTTTCAATATTCAACCGGTAAGACTGTTCCAAACTGGTGTCTGCGACGACCCCTTCAATGCCTGGAGGGAAAGCCGGATCATCCTGAGTAAAAATAGTCAGAGGAATGTCACTGGATTCCAATTCGTGATAAACTGGCTCAATCAAGGTGCAGGTCGGGCAGTCGTGTTTACTGACAATAATCAACCCATCAGGGAGCGGCATCATAAGCGTCTCTCAATGAAAAATGAAATATTCTGGCACTTTCAAAGGAAAGAAAAATGTTCCTTCAAAGTACAATTGCAGGCTGGCAATATCAATAAATTTATCAACCAACGAATTTCAATTTTAGAGTGGCGAGGATTGTTTTTGCGATAAGAGAGTATTTCCCCTGGAATCCTGTGCTCGTTCCATGTCGGCCTCTGCCCCTTTGTCCTTATTTCCTGAAGACTCAAGATGATAACCCAGCATCTCATCCCCATCAAACAGAAAACGGCCATCAAAGGATTTGCCTGCCAGGAGCAAGGGCATCCAAAGTTCGTCATCGGCCCACATTTTTTCATAAGGGATTTGATCAATGGCGATCCAGAGTGGAATGGCTTCCTCGGTTTCCTGGGGGATCCCTTCATAACCATTTGCTGTGAAGACATAGCCATGAATGGAATAGTCGTCGAGAAATTGAAAACGAAGCTCTCCCCACTGGCAAACCTCCAGTGGGGTGACACAAACTTCTTCCTCAACCTCCCGAATGGCGGCTTCCATCGGAGTTTCTCCAGGTTCAATCCGCCCTCCGGGGCCATTGATTTTTCCTGCGCCAAGTCCGCGCTTTTTATGAATCATCAGGAGCCTGTCATCCTCCCTCACAAAAAGCAATGTTGCGCGATCTTTCGGTTTCCAAGCGTTCCAGTCGATATCTTCAAATTTCATAGGGAGCGGCCTGTCATGCTGTCAAAGTAAAATGAAAAAGAATTCCTCTTCAAATATAGAATAAAGGCTAATGGTACCTGCCTGTCAGGTGACTTTCAAGAATTATCTGAGTGACGATTCCAGCGCAAGCAGTGGCAAGGGATCTGACCAGAGTTGTCAATTTGTTACCTGTTTCTTTACTTCAAAAAATGGCCTAACCTATATTATGATACAAGCCAATTATCAACTTATTTATTGCCTCAAAAATGGTTTGAAAAGCCATCAGCAAATTTTGATTGTAAAGGCGAAGATTTGCAGAGCTTTGATTTTTTATTTGACTAAAAATTAGGAAAAATATACCGTTCTGCAAACATCACAGCAATCGCAATTTTATTCAGAAGGAACTCTCATGAAGGCATTGATTCAAGACAATCTTACCGGGAAGGTGCTCTTTCCTTTGGTTGTGGGAGGCGTTATTTTCATAGTGGCAATGGTCCTAGCAATGCTTTGGGTGAAAGAATACTATCTCCAACAAACCGGCATTCAGGTGGCAAAATCCCTTTCCAACCAAATCGTGACAGTGCGCAATATTTACACTTCCGAAGTCGTCAGTCGTGTTAGAAAAATGAATATGCGGGTCCATTATAATTTTGCGGAACGAGAAGACACCATTCCTCTTCCAGCCACGATGGCGCGCATTATTGGAGAGCAAATTGGCAAAAATTTTCCTGGCATTCAAATACGATTATACAGTCGCTTCCCGTTTCCACACCGCAAAGCTACCGAAAAGTATGATGACTTTGAAAGGCAAGCTCTCAGTCAGCTAGAAAAAGATGCGGCAACTCCTGTTCGTCAGATGGAAGAAGTGAATGGGCGCCTCTCAATCCGTTATGCCATTGCTGATGTGATGCAGGCTGAGTGTGTGGCGTGTCATAATACTGATCCTGAATCTCCAAAAACTGATTGGAAAGTAGGGGATGTGAGAGGTGCTGTGGAAGTGATTGTTTCTTTGGATAGCTTGTCTGAAGGCTTGACACAAGCGAACACGATTATGTTCCTTTTGGCTATCATCGGATTATTGATCACCATCGGAGGGGTTTTCTGGATGCTGCAACGGTCCATTATTAAACCAATCAAGGCGCTCTCAAAGCTGGCTGAGAAGGCATCGGAGGGGGATTTAACCGTTCATACTCCTGCGACTTCAAAAGATGAAATAATGGTCTTGACGCAATCGTTCAATACCTTGATTGAAAAATTTCAAAACATTCTCAAGAATATCGTCGGATTGACGAAAGTGATTGATCAGGAAAACAGCGAACTCTCTCAATCCATTTCACAGGCATTCGTAATGACCACGGAATTAGCGGATTTGGCGGAAATCCAATCAACCAGTATTGAAGAAACCGCCGCTTCTGTGCGTCAAATCAATGTCTCCGCGAGCTTATCCGCTGAGGCTTCCAAAGAAGCCGATCAAATTTCTCAATCCGCTGACACCGAAAGAGAAAAAAGTACCGAAGCCGTCGAGCAAATGCGTCAGAGTATGCAACGGATCAATGAAGCCTCTTCTCAAGTGAATAATTTTATTTCAAATATCAACGACATTGCCAATCAAACCAGTTTACTCTCACTGAATGCCGCCATTGAAGCGGCAAAAGCCGGAGAACAAGGAGCCGGGTTTGCTGTTGTGGCCGATGAAGTGAGGCAATTGGCAGAAAATTCATCAAGAGTGACCAAGGAAATCGGGGTGGTGATTCAAGAAAGCGAACAGAGGATTACAGAAGGCAAAGCAACCGTGGAGGATGTCAAATCAAACTTAGGGCGTATTCATGAAAAAGTGACTCAAACCAAAAATTTGGTTTCTCAGATTTCCGTCTCGACTTCCGAACAGCAAGTCGCGATTGATGAAATCAATCTTGCCTTGGAAAATTTAGCGAAAAGTAGCTCAAAATTAACAGAACTGTCTGGAACGATCAAAAGCTCTTTCGAGAAGCTAGAAAAATTTGCTGGAAGTATGTTGACTCATTTGAACACATTATTGAAAGATACCGAAGATTTTAACTATTGATTGGCCTGAAACCTCATTTCCACAACAGAAACCGCATCATCGACTTTGATCACCAGTCTGATCTTTTAAAGATGCTAGAATTACTTGTCTTGGGAATCACAAAAAATTGATATATAGAGGAGTCATATGTCTGAAAAAATAAGTGCCGCCGAGGATTTTAAAACGAATGTTGAAGGAACGTTCACTACATTTCTTGCGGATCCCCCTTGGCGTTTTAAAAATCGCACCGGAAAAATGGCTCCTGAACATCAGAGACTTTCCCGATACCCTACCCTGACTTTAGCAGAAATTGCTGCAATTCCTGTTCAGAGCGTTGCCTCGGATAATAGCCATTTGTATTTATGGGTTCCCAATGCCCTCTTAGCAGAAGGAATGCAGGTGATGGAAGATTGGGGTTTTACTTACAAAACGAACCTAATCTGGCATAAAATACGTAAAGATGGAGGCCCAGACGGACGAGGGGTCGGTTTCTATTTTCGGAATACGACAGAGATCATTTTATTTGGGATCAGGGGAAACTTGAGAACATCAGCTCCAGGCCGTAGACAGGTGAATATCATTCGTTCTCAAAAAAGAGAGCATTCTAAAAAGCCGGATGAGTTATATCCTATCATAGAAGCCTGTAGTCCTGGTTCCTACTTAGAACTTTTTGCACGGGGGCAACGTCAGAATTGGTCACAATGGGGGAATCAAGTTGAAGATTATCAACCAGACTGGCCTACTTATGCCAATCATTCTCAAACAACATCGACTCCTGAGCCTCTTTTACAGTACTCTCTCCTTGAAATTCCAGACTCATAAACGCTTCAGTTGTTCAAAATCTTTTTCCTCCGTAGGGTTCACCCTTGAAGAGCCTCATTCAAAGCAGTCAATCCACCTTGGAAAACACCATTGCCAATTGAATCGACCAACCCGTCTTCTTCTTCTGGCGCACAATCGAATTCTGCGGTCCATTCTGCATAAGTCATGTCCCCATCCGTGATGGGCAACAAACGCAAAGTCGCGATATAATGTTCTAAAGGTAGCGGCGATTCGAGAATAGTATAGGTGCACAAAAATTCAACATCATCGAGGGCGAGCAATTGTTCGCGGATGTTGCCACCACTATCTTTGAGATTGAAATTTCTGATACACCCGACTCTATCACTAGGCTCACCATTCTCGATAGCACTGTCCGCAATGGCGGGGTTCCAATCCGGCAATCCGTTGAAATCTCGGATTTTATCCCAAACCACTTCTACGGGCGCATTGATTACAGAACTTGTCAAAATACTCGTCATAATAGTCTCCTGTTTTTATGTTTAAAATTCATGGGGTTGGGTGTCAAAAGTAGAGCAATTTCGCAATTTGAAGAATCATAAAGGTTATCGGGAGGAAGAACCAGATAAAAAATTTTGAATTAAGATTTTTTGCTCGATATGTCAAGTCCTGCTTGTGCAAACTGAACCTAAATCGGAGGCTGTCTGACGCGAGCGCATTCCGGTTTTTTCAAGATCAATAGATTTCTTTTTCCTTGAAAGTTGAATATCATGGGTGTATAGGCACTCTATAGTGTCATCGTGTGCTGCAAACTTTATGAACGAAGCAAGTTGGACATCACATTGAATTCAAAATAAAGGTCAGACAAAACGCCCATGACAATCCAAACCACTGCCCCCGTCCTCAAGGTCGAAGGGTTGAAAACTTTATTTCGTACCAAAGATGAAACGATCCATGCCGTCAATGGGGTGAGCTTTCAACTTCGTGAAGGTGAATTGTTGGGAGTCGTCGGTGAAAGTGGTTCCGGGAAAAGTGTCACGATGATGTCGCTGATGAAGTTATTGCCGATGCCGCCTGCGGAAATCGTGGAAGGCAGTGTGGAGTTCAACGGGCAAGACCTGACGAAACTTGAAATCAATGAATTGCGTCTCGTCCGTGGCGGGCAAATCGGGTTCATTTTTCAAGATCCAATGACTTCGCTCAATCCTGTATTCACGGTGGGGTTTCAATTGATGGAACCCTTGCGTATCCATTTGGGACTCTCACGTCGTGCGGCCCGCAAAAGATCCGTCGAATTACTGGAACTGGTTGGTATCCCTGAAGCCTCACAACGTTTGGCCGATTTTCCGCATCAATTTTCTGGTGGGATGCGGCAGCGTGTCATGATTGCGATTGCGCTGTCTTGCGATCCGAAAGTCTTGATTGCCGACGAACCAACGACTGCATTGGATGTTACAATCCAGGCACAAATTTTAGAGTTGATTCGTAAGTTGCGTGTGGAATTGGGGATGGGGATCATCTGGATCACCCATGATCTTGGCGTGGTTGCAGGAATCGCGGATCGAGTGATGGTGATGTATGGAGGTTTGATCGTCGAGCATGCCGATGTTCACAAACTTTATGAACAACCCAAGCACCCTTATACTCGCGCGTTGCTGGAAACGTTGCCCAGTCTGGATGACAGTCGCACGGAGCGTTTGAAGAGCATTCAAGGCCAACCCCCCAGTTTATTGACACCCCCCAACGCATGCCCGTTTGTCGCAAGGTGTGAGTATGTGTTCGATAAATGCAAACAGGAGAATCCCCCAATGCGTATCGTCGCTGAAGGCCATGATGTGGCTTGCTGGTGGGATGTCGATAAAGGAGCTCCAGATGCAGGTCACTGATACGGTGGATACTGAAATGCCAAAAGCGGGCACTGAGCTGTTGTCGGTTGAAAAACTGGCCATGCACTTTCCCATTTACAAGGGCGTCATCCGCCGAAAAATCGGCGTGATCAAGGCAGTTGATGGGGTCAATTTCAGCATTCGAAGCGGCGAAACGTTGGCTCTGGTTGGCGAGAGCGGCTGTGGCAAATCGACCACTGGCCGTGCCATTTTGCGTTTGTACGACCCTACCGCTGGGAAGATCATTTTTGATGGCCAGGATCTCGTCCCTTTGAAGGGCGAAGCGTTACGCCGGGTTCGTCCTCATATGCAGATGATCTTTCAAGACCCGCAAGCCTGCCTGAATCCGAGGATGACCGTTGGCTCCATTATCGCCGAACCGATTGAAGAACATGGCTTGCTAAAAGGAGCGGCGAAGTATGATCGGGTCCATGAATTATTGGATGCGGTCAGTTTGCCTCGTGCCTATGCCAACCGCTACCCACACGCCTTTTCAGGGGGGCAACGTCAACGGATCGGAATTGCCAGAGCCTTAGCCTTAGAACCTGAATTCATTGTTTGCGATGAGCCGATTGCCGCTTTGGATGTCTCCATCCAGGCGCAAGTCGTCAATTTGCTTGAGGATTTACAAGAGAAACTCGGTTTGACGTATTTGTTCATCAGCCATGATTTGTCGATGGTTCGGCATATTGCCGACCGGGTTGCGGTGATGTATCTTGGTAAAGTGGTTGAACTTGCCACTCGCGATGCCCTGTACAAAACACCCAAACATCCATACACGCAGGCTTTGCTGTCCGCTATTCCAATCCCGAATCCTGCCAAGGAAGCGACGCGCCAGCACATTATTCTCTCAGGAGATGTGCCAAGCCCGTCAAATCCGCCCGTGGGCTGTAATTTTTCTACACGGTGTCCGGCGGCCACAGAAACTTGTATGCGGGAAGAACCGAAGTGGGACGAAATCGCACCGAATCATTATGTTGCTTGCCATTACGCGTAGGAGTATTTTATGAGCATTATTCCTTTTTTTTGTGCAATATCACAGCGTCAAGTTCGCTTTGCGCTAATCTAAACTAAATTATAGGAGGATCAAATGTATCTCAAAAAACCCCTTGTTGCGATTCTAATCGGGATCGCCATGTTTGCATCGACTGTTGAAGCGAAACGTGGTGAAGACGGCCAAGTCAATATTATTTATTGGCAAGCCCCTTCAATTTTGAATCCCTATCTGTCCGGAGGGACAAAAGATACTCAGGCGGCATCTATGATTATAGAGCCTCTCGCAAATTACGACGAAAATGGGAACATGGTTCCCGTTTTGGCGGCATCCATTCCAAAGGCCGCCGCTGATTTGAGGTCGGTCACTTGGAAATTGAAATCAGGCGTCATCTGGTCGGACGGGACCCCTTTCACAGCCGACGATGTGGTCTTCACTGCCGAATATTGCCTGCACCCGGAAGGGGGTTGTAATTCCAGTTCCTTTTTCGATGACGTCACGTCAGTCACGAAGGTGGACGCGCTCACAGTCAAAATAAGTTTTGGCGTTGCCAAACCCTTTCCATATGGGCCATTTGTCGGCGCAGAAGTGCCTATCATTCAAAAAGCACAATTCAAAAACTGTCTGGGAGCCAAGGCTCCAGAATGTACAAAAGAGAACTTTGGGCCAATCGGGACAGGGCCTTTCAAAGTGACAGAATTTAAAGCGAATGACGTGGTCAAATATTCAGCGAACGAGAATTACCGTGAACCGAACAAACCTCATTTTGCGACAGTCGTCTTAAAAGGCGGTGGCGATGCCGCTTCTGCCGCTCGCTCGGTCTTGGAAACAGGGGAGATGGACTACGCTTGGAACTTGCAGATCGAGCCGGAAATACAAGAGAAAATGGAGGCCGCCGGTAAAGGTAAGATTATTTCCGCCTTCGGAACCTCGGTTGAACGATTGATGGTGAATATGACTAATCCTGACCCGAAGTTGGGTGATAAGCGTGCAACCTATCAAGGTGGCAAGAACCCCCATCCTTTCTTGAGTGAATTGGTTGTCCGGCAGGCGCTTTCTCTTGCCATTGATCGCCAAATCTTGGTCGAGGTTGGTTACGGTAAAACCGGACAAGCGACCTGTAATGTGCTCCCTGCCCCTGCTGCTTATGCCTCAACCGCAAATGACTCGTGCAAGGAGCAGGATGTCGCCAAGGCGAACAAGCTCCTGGACGATGCCGGTTGGAAGCGCGGTTCAGATGGAGTGCGGGCAAAAAACGGCGTGAGGCTCTCAATGTTGTACCAAACGTCAACGAATGCGGTGCGTCAAGGGGCACAAGCGCTCATCAAGCAAATGTGGAAAGAGATCGGGGTCGAGGCCGAGTTGAAAAACATCAGCGCTTCCGTTTTCTTTGGCGGTGATCAATCAAGCCCGGATACCTATCAGAAATTCTTTGCCGATGTCGAAATGTATACCAACAATTTCTCTGGCACCGACCCAGAAACTTATATGGGCAATTGGACATGCAAACAGATTCCTGGTCCGGACAATCAATGGATTGGCAGCAACGTACCACGCTTCTGCAATGCCGAATATGACAAGTTGATCGAGGAAATGAGCAAGACGGCTTCTCTGGAAAAGCGTGGTCCGATGGCTAAGAGGCTAAACGACTTACTGATACAGAATTATACGATCATTCCATTGATTCATCGGGGTCGCGTTTCCGCTCACTCTTTAAAGCTCGGTGGAGTCAAGCTCAATACCTGGGATTCAGAACTCTGGAATGCTGAAAATTGGTATCGGATCAAGTAGTTTAAAGGTCACTTGAGGAGCACCTCTAAAATAATGGGGTGCTCTGAGGTTTGTGGGCAAAATATCCAACGCTCCCACGGCTAAAATTTGTTTTCATCGAGAGGGATTTATGCTGAGATATTCGATCAGACGGTTATTATTTGCGATCCCTACTTTGCTCTTCATTAGTTTGATTGTGTTTGGACTGTTGGATCTCGCACCGGGAGATCCAACGGGAGAATTGCCCTTGACGATTCCCCCTGAGGTGCGAGAGAAAATCCGCCAAAGCCTCGGATTGGGGCAACCTTTTCACATCCGTTATGTCAAATGGCTCGAACAGTTTTTCATCAACGAGCCTCTGAATCTCATCGAACAAGCAACTGGGTTTACTTTTGGTGATTCTTCGGGACGTTTGAGAATTCAATCCTGGGCCACCCGCAGCCCAGTCATTGATCTCATTGCGGAACGATTTCCCCAAACGCTCTGGGTCGTTGGTTTATCTTATGTATTCGGGATTCTGATTGCCGTGCCGATAGGGATCTTTTCTGCTTACAAACAGTATTCGATTTTCGATCAGGTCGGAACCTTTGTTTCGATGGTTGGCTACTCCGTACCGACATTTTTTACAGGCGTTGTCTTGATCGTCATCTTTAGCGTGGAACTCGGTTGGTTGCCATCTATCTATGACACGACCCATGTTGTCACAGATTGGTCGAGTTTGATGGTACAGATCAAACAGATGATCATGCCTGTTGGCCTGCTCGCGTTCTTCAATGCCGCTCAACTCAGTCGATTTATGCGAGCATCGATGCTGGACAATTTGAACCAGGATTATGTGCGCACTGCCCGTTCCAAGGGACTTCGAGAACAAGCAGTGCTCTTGGTTCATGTGTTGCGCAATAGCCTGATTCCGGTGGTCACGGTCATCGCTTTGTTAATACCGCAAGTTTTCTCAGGGGCGATCATCACCGAACAAATATTTCGTGTGAACGGATTGGGGCAATTGCTCATTATTGCGATTCAAGGGGCGGATGTGCCTTTGGTGCAAACACTCACTTTCTTATTCGCTATTTTAATCGTGTTCTTTAACCTCATCGCTGATTTAGCTTACGGGGTACTCGACCCGAGGATTCGCTATGGTTGATCAAATCTTACCCATTCCACAAGAACCGCAAAAAGCTTATCGC
>WASW01077901.1_pt1 | contig 22077 bp, 23 predicted proteins | sample 5698521 | NCBI WGS metagenome assembly WASW01 (sample SAMN11175560, study PRJNA528189) | sponge metagenome | isolation source: marine sponge | host: Leucetta | place: Antarctica: Western Antarctic Peninsula, King George Island | collected 2013-01
AAGGATCAAACGGAAAACCATGGAGACTCGGCGCTTGCAATACCGCAAACACGCCGCTTAATATCTTGAACCAGATGAGCCAGATACTCTCTTAGATCAAGCCGCTATGTGTTCCAATTTATATGACGACGGACATCATAGATATAGCCCTCGGTTACCCCGACAGTTAGGCCACGAATATCTTCTATGTTATCAAACCGATGTGCGGTACCCTTACGCTTTATTAATCTCACAACGTTTGAGAGATACGGATCGCTATAGGATACCGTCTTGGCCCTATCATCATTGTATGACGTGGTGATGAGAATATCGTATGTTCCGTCAAACGTTCCCTCCAACGCACGTTTCCATGGAACGAAATTCACGTGGGTTTTGTAACCTGCACGACGCAACGCGGTTACGACGATTTCGGTTGCAATACCCTTACCTGGCAGTGTTTCACCCGTATAGGGTGGCCACGGGTCGTTCACCAAATTCAAGACATCTTGAGTCTTCCCTGTACGTATATCGAACAAGAAAATAACTGTCATAAGAATTAGAAGAGATCGGAAAACAAACAATTTCATTGATAATTTCCCCGCAACAAAGATTGATTCAGCCGAAATTTTTTATTGACATTAATACCCGCTATACGATTATTGGCATACTTAAGAGCACGAGTCCAAAAATTGCGTAATTGTTGCTTAATTGCCTGCCGCTTCATTGATTGAGTGCTCTACTTAACAGTAGAAGTATGGCCGTTTTCGATGACGTTACGACCACTTTCGTACGTATAAGGCATAGTCGCCAAAGGCGCGTCACCCCGTTTTTGCATCGCTCTCGGTTTCTGCGGTATCGGCATAGGCCTCTTCACCGAACGAGCGTTCATTGTCCCAGACGTTTTTCGGCAATGGCAATCCGATTAAGTCCGCGTTGGAAAGCGGGCCATCTGGCTCAATGTTCAGTTTTTCGCGCAACATTAGGATAACTTGGCGGGTATGCTGGCCGGAATGCCAGCCGGTTCGCTCAAGAACCTCATGCAGGGTGACCTCGCCGTAATAAACCCTGCCGGGTTGGTTAAAATCGATATCCGACCCGCCCTGTTGCCACCAGGTGGCAAACCGGTCTCGGGTTTGGCGGCCATAACTTTGCAGATCCCCTTTTGTGGTCATATCAGCAGGCAAAATTGATTTAAGCGCATCGTATGTATACGGCGTATCCTGTTCAACCCGGTCGAGGAAAACCTTCGGAATATCGAACACGTGGTAGACTAGTTGCCGATAGGAACGTGGCCGACCGGGCAAAACATCATCAAGGTGTTGATCCGGAATTTGCACAAGATAACGCTGCGCCGCATCAAGGATCATCAACACCTTATCTTTGATGTCTTCCGGCGGCAGCATGGTATGGTCGCCGTATTCAAACCCAGCGACTTTGGCGACGTCCCGAAAAACAGCGCCGTTGGCCCAAACGGTGCCGCGCGCCACGATCGGTACAAGACGGATGCCAAGGGCCTGCAGCTCCTTGAACCCCTGCTCGTCCTCGAGAACATTCACCGACTGAAAAACAATGCCGTGATCAATAAGAAACTCCTTGGTTTTAAGGCAACTGGAACACCCCGGTTGCCAATAAACCTTCAGCGGCAAACACAAATTTTCCGGCGTACCGGCATCTTCAAGTTGGTTCATAATATTCTACCTATCCTTAGAGTGGGACCGAATACTGACCATAATTAGGCGTCTTGTGTTAGCAAATTATACCCCAATTGATGTCGCCGGATAATAAAATCGATAACCGGCATGGTGACTCCGCAAACTTCTAGCAGGAAATGTGATCATATTGATGTGTGTTAAAAGTGTGTTTGAGATAACTGACCCATACAAGGTTGGAGACACTGGATATTGGCGCGAATTTAGTGTAGAATACAACGGTAGTCGATGCCCATGTAAAAGCACCGTTCCCTTTGTTCTTTTGTTTCGGCGATTGTCAACTGTACCAATACCATTTCTTCGTCAGCCGAATCTCACGAGCGGTCCTCATGCATGAGTGACGTTAACCTGGTTCAGCTTTAAAGGGATCTGTGTGTTATGAGGTGTGTCCTACCCAATCCAAAACGTTTTTTGCCTACAATAGTGCTGAGTTCAGCATTAATACTGTTCAGCGGTGCCGCTGTTGCCTGCGGAGGCGGAGGCGGCAGTGATGGCGGGGGTGGCAGTGATGGCGGCAGTGATGGCGGCGGCAGCGACGGAGACAGCCAGGCCGCAAGTGTGGATACGCCTGACCCACCTGTAGGGTTTGTTGATGTACCATTTTCGGGCGGCGGCAGCGGGATCAGCCAGGGCGCTCCGGTTGGCACGCCTACGGCTGAAGTTGTCGCCAAGGCTCTGGGTCTGCCAACAATAACTGAAGAAGGTATTGGTACGCCCCCGGGAGAAGAAGAAAAAGTAGCTGCAATTGTCGAGGCGATCAAGGGCCTGCCGAAGGAAAAAGCTAAAGCCCCGCTTCAGCAACTGTTAAATAAAATCCGCATCGCGGCCCGTCAACAAGGACAAGCAAAGCAGGGCCAAGCGCAGAAAATTCAAGGCGGAGGCACCGGGCAAGCAACGGGGCAACAACAAGGCGGGCAAGATGGTTCAGGAACTGCTGGCGGGACCCAGCAAGCCGGTAGTACGGCAAAGTCGACAGATGAGGGGAAATCGATATCCGGTCTTAAAGGCGCACCGGTCGGGCTTGGCGTTGCAACCGAACGATCAAAAATGCAGCCCGGTGTGGTCAGTCCGGTCACAAAACCAACCGTTTTCGGCGTAAAACCAACCGCCAAGGGAAAAATCGCGGTGACCCTGGCATCAGAACTGTTCCGGCAAAAAGTTTTCCCAAATCTGGCAACTCCACCTGTCACGAACACCTCAGCCAAGAAATAATGGATCAGTTTGACTAATAAGGATTTTGGTCATGAACAAATACCCAAAAATAAATTCCATACACGTATTGTTTGTCGTTGCGATTTCACTGGTATTGCCAGGTTGTGTCTCGCAAGTCGGTTATGGTCTTCCTAATTCCATTGCCAATAAACCGTCGCAGTTGTCGGCCGATGTGTTGGCGGTCAATGCTGTTGTCGAAGAAAAGTTGCGGGGCCAAACCGAGTTGTCGACGAAAGGCGTGACCATTGCGGCGACGGCGAGCACAGATATTGCCGAACCAAATTTCAGGTATCAGGGGTTCACCCTAAAAAACACAGAACTAATTCGTTACGGTCAGCGCCCTGGTAAAAAGAACGGGCGTATCATAGCCGGAAAACTGGGTTTCGAGGATGAAATCGGCCGGCGGGTAGAAGTGCTTTATTACGCTGACTATCTGTTAACTGGCGACGGCATCAGGATTACCAACCTGCAGGCTGCACCATTATATTCAACGTTCCCGGAATCCCTCATGTTTTTGCTGCCAGCTCAAGCCGTGATTGATGCCGGTGGATTGCCGCAGACACATTCTGAAATTCTTGCCTTTGTATCCAAACATGCGATTGACTGGAACGCATCCGCAAGCCTGCCAAATCGGGTCGAAAATTATATCATCGTTACCTTTCTGATGGATCGTGTGTCCCCGTCGGCTCAGGTCGAATTGAAAATATCAGATACGGATGTTGGTGAAATTGGATACAAAAATTCGTCAAAATACCTTGATATTCTCGGTTGGCGGATTGGTATTGCCCCCGGCGGGTTCAATTTGAACAACGCCTCGTTCTTCGTCAAAGTTGTATTTCTACCGGGCGATGAAGTAAATTATGGCGGGCGATACAAACGGGTCATCGGGTTGTACCCCCTCGACCTGAAATTAGCCAGGCAGTCGATTGCGAAAGGATCGTAAAACTTGTTTTTGCGGGCCAATTCTAATTCAATTTGAACACGCGTTTAGAATTCTGAAAGGCAATCATACGAACCGTGGCGGGTTTCAGGTAAGGCAAAAGGTTGCGCCGCACGGACTGGGTTGCACAATCATATTGAGGCCCCAAATGCCCGTCATTTCCAAACATGAAGCGGTCTGGATAATCCTCAATGAGCTGTCTCCAATCAGGCATTGGACCAAGACTGTCAAAAATGTTGCGTGATGCAAGTTCCGGTCTAGTTATCGGAGGGAATCGCCATGAAATTTCACAATATAAGTTGGAATGACGCGCCAATAACGTTCGCACCTGCCGGGCGCTTGAGATCGAACCACATTGATTCCATAATACCCGGCCCCTACGGTCGCTGGCCATGACTGTCTCAAATTCTGGGACAGTTCCGCGATCTTGCTGGAGATGAACCCGCAAAACCGACCCGTACTTGGCAACAAGGGCGTAAACGGCCTTGACGGCGGAGGCGTCGCCGGGAATTTTACGCCGAAAGGCAGCGCGATCATCGGTGTTTTTATTATTGATGAAATACGTGCCGACGCCTTTCACGCGCTGCGCTTTAAGGTCGGCATCAAGCGTCTTCAAAAAGGTCATCATATGAGGGTTATGGGCGTCGGCCATGGCGTTGGCACCACCAGTCTGGTAAATCCAGTTCAGTTCTGATTGTCCGGCAAACGGAATAAAACGCTCCCCGAGTTCACGTGCATAATGCTCCCAGACATCGCGGCGACCGGCAACGTTTTTTGGCCAAGTAACAACTCCGCTGCCACCCCAGCGCACCCCGTTTCGATCCATCAGGTCCCTCACCTTTGACGGCGACAGCCCAAGATCAGGGTGCAAGTGCATATCCGCCAAAGGAACGTCGGTTGCGATCTCGGCGCTCTCTTGGTTAATTTTTGCCCGCGTAAGACCTTTCTTGGCAGGGGGCATGATTCAGCTGCCGCCGCCGCCATGGTTATCGTGTGCACCGTGCCCTTTTTTGGTTGCGGCACATGGCGCGCAGGGATTACACGAAACCCGTTGCAGCAAACTGGTATTGGGCTTGGCAACCGGCAAGGGGAATGATTGTGATCCAGATAGGCGTATTATAGGTGACATCATTCCGGCGGCGGCAACGGAGGTTGCAAAGACAGCCGGAATAACAATGCCGGACAACAAACTGCATTTGAGTATTTTCACGGGTAAGACTCCATTTAAATCAATTTAACAAACTGCGCCTTAGTAAGATTTTCAAAAAAACTCTTCAATTTAACCCCTACAGAGTTATCGATAAGATGACATCACCCCCAAGACCTGCGGCGTTGCTCTCGATCCATTGGAATCATCTTCATTGTTCAGGTAAACCGTTTGAAAAAACAGCTCAATGCCCTGGTTAAATGCGAAGGTCGTTTTATTCACAGCGATCTGCCAGCCATCATGTTTTAGTGTTGAGTAGCGCGTGCTGGTTTCCGCATCAGAATCACTCTTTGTTGTCACCCGCAAATCAATTTCGGCATTGGGCCGAACGCGGTCGACAACGTATGCCAAAACAAAATAAGGTTTGGGCCCGGCCAGTATCTCCGGTCCAATGACCACCGCGTTTTCCTTAATGATTCTGTGGAATTTTTCCGAGCTTGATTTTTGCGAGAAGACATCAGTCGGCAAATTTTCTTCAGGTATGAAAAAATACCGGACTTCCGGGTTCGGTGGGGGCACGGCCTCAATTGTGACATCTATGACTTCAACCGCTGATTTAGTGATCATATAATCGATAACAAGAGATAACGTCGCCCGCCGTCCCATGGGGTCAACAAAATTCAACAAAGCATCCAAGGCGATTGCCGGGGGGACGTTTTCACGAACACCCCAATCGGTGATCACCGACCCGATCATGGTGAACGGGTCAAGAATAAAGGGCACTAAGCGCGATCCGGCAAGGGCGTTTTCCGAAAATATGATCGGCGCTTTTATGCGTTGATCGAGCCCCCCCCGCATGTGCGCCATAACGGCCCCAAGAACGAGCTTGATTTCGTCTGGTATCTGTTCAGAGATGATCGCTGATTGATCCGCAGAACTGGCGCTTTGACTAAAACCCTGGAGCGGATACAAAAACATGCAAAGCAAAACAATAATCAGCGCATAGCGTGCCCGAGGAATTGGAGCGCGAATGTTCTGTGCAAAATTTACTGCCATGCCCGCTCCCTCAATTTATTTTCAAGCGCTGAAGGAATAGGCAGCAACAGCCGTCATCATTTGACATTTCACTCTCTCATTTTGTCGGCTGAGATACTTTCCACCTTACCCGCAACGCCGCGGATGCCGCCGCCTAACAACCCGTTCATAACGGTTGTAGTCACGCTTTTGGCTTTCATGGACATTTCAATCATATTTTTAGCCACCAACTGGCCAACTTTCTGATGCGCCGCCGTCACCGATGAACCGACCACCGGGTCCAACACTGCGCCGAGAAATGATGCGTGAGCGGCGACTGCCAGGGCGCGCTTGGTTGAATGTCCTTTGTGTTTAGAACTTACATACCCCTCGACACCTTTGAGGCCGATAATGGAGACCGTGCCGACGTTTTTGAACGTTAGGAGTTTGGTTGCAACTGTTGCCACCTTGCCAACGGGGACAATAAAACCCAATAAAAAATTGATATTCTCGGCACCGTTTTTGACGTCTTCGGCGGCATCTTTCATTTTTGACCAGAAAACCGCATCTCGTTCAGCATTCCTGACCTCCTGAAGATATGTGTAACGTTGTTGTACCTTTCGGGCCCGCTCCATTCGCTTGTCGATATCGGATGGATTCATTGATTGACCGGAGGCAGTCCCGTCGATGCGATTAACCGTTTTTATCAAATCACGAAGAGTGCTGGACTGGTTCGTGCCAGTCGTCGCGTCGCCAAATCCGGAGAGGCTCAGGGACGGTACAAACCCCGACGGTGGTGACACTGGATCCCTGTTATTTACATCCTGCCCTTCGCCGCTTCCGCCATCACCTGTTCCACCACCGCTGTCGCCACCGCTGTCGCCGCCGCTGTCACTGCTCCCGCCCCCACCACAGGCCAATGCCCCGCCATAAACCAGCATGGAAGCAATCGTTAGTGCCGTGAAAAACAGCCCGGCACGGTGACAGTAGAGGTGACAGTAGAGGTGACAGTAGAATTGAACGGTGTTTCGATGACAGTACTTCGGCCGAACAAAACCGTTCCGACCTGGCTTTGTCGACCCTGAACACGAACTCTTTTGGGCGGCACTGTTCACGGTTTCCCTTCCATCGAGAAAAGGAGAGATCAAATATACCATAAAATCGGCTTTCGGCAGAACACTAAATGCAACATCGCACCCGAGGCGGGTCGTTGATTATTCCGCAACCCATGTCGATAGCCTGGAGGCCATAAATAGTTTTACGATCCAGCGACAGATTGTGCATTTATTATAGAGTAAAAAAATATCTTCAGTGTTAGAATTTTTGATAAATTAGGATTATTATCTTATATTTTTTATTCATTACATCTTCAATGATTGTCCATTCTGGACGCTGCTGATTGCGATTTTGAATATTATCTATATCTGTTGCCGAATTTATCTGGTGGCGGGAGTTGCCAAAAATATGGCTAAACTGTGATTGTCCGGTTGAAAAACGTACGCAAAAATACGCCTTTACGATCAGCCGCCGCCTTTTTTGAACATCATGTCAAAACGTTTTACAGCCGCTTTAACAGCGTCTTCATCGTACCCCGTAAACGTCATCGTAACTTGTGTGGTTGGAATTACCATCAAAGCGATTTTGCGCTCGCCCTCTGGACCGAGGGTAATTTCCAAACGATTGCCGTCCTGTTCAAGGACGATACCGTTGTTTAACTGCGTATAGTTGTCATTTCCCAATGCGCGCGGGATTGTTCTGAAAAAGTCAGAATAGGTAATGCCCATTTGTTTGGTGATGACGACGGGATCGGTCATTTTGCCTATCCGCCCGCAACCGGTGGCCAGACAGCCAAGGCATCACCCTCGATCAACTGATAGGACTCGCGCTCACTTGGGGCGACAAATACGCCGTTGACCAGGACAAGATGGCATTCCTCTTCCGGCACTTTAAGCGCCGCGAATACCTGGCGGATGGTCGTACCGTCATCAACGACCATGTCGGCTTCGTTCTTGATCGCGCTCGCTGGCAGATATACGCCAAGCATGGCGTAAAGTTTAATACGTACGTTCATAGGGCCCGGCTCACAGGTAAGCGTGACTAACATAGGCTTCCATTATGCGGTGTGGGTCCTCCATCAGTTTGGCCTTCCATTCGCCAAGCTCGGTCTTGGTCTGAATGAGACCGCGAATAACGCCCATATGATCGGTCCGTCCCAATGACAGGGACCCGACCAGCCGGTCGCCATCAAATTCAAGGCGCAAGTATTTGGCATTTTTTTTATCAATGGCTTCGGAAAAATCGCCGCCAACCCCATCCCATTTACCGAACGATGTGGAAATAAGGCCCGCCGTATCGAGCACGTTCATGACTAAGGATCCCTGATACGGCATCACGGTTCCGGCCATGTTGGTTGCCGCTAGTCGGCCGTGTTCAACGGATGTGGGCTGAATAGCGTGTACGGACCAGCCGCCGGAAAAGTCGGGCCCCTGCGCGCAATCACCAGCGGCGTAGATATCAGCAACGGAGGTTTCCAGGTATTCGTTGACCATGATGCCTTCGTCAATTTTAATACCGCTACCGTCCAAGAAGGCGGTATTTGATTTAACACCGGCCGCAACGACGACCAGATTGGCCGAAATTTTATCGCCATTGTCCAGATCAACGGTGAGAGCGCCGCCCTCGCCGTCAATCTTGGTCACCCGGGTCGACGTCAGCACCGATATCCCCTTGGCGATACACCAGTCTTTGATCATGTTGCCGGCGGTCTGGTTCATCATGCGGGGAACCATCCGGTCTTCAGCCTCAACCACGGTCAGATTAACACCGCGTGCAACCAGGGATTCCAAGATAATACAGCCGATAAACCCGGCTCCCATTAACGTCACATTGGATCCTTCTCCGGCATACTCAATAATTTTGCGGGCATCTTCCAATGTCCAGCAATGGTGAACGCCAGGCAAATCAAGACCGGGAACAGGTGGTTTAATCGGGCTTGCGCCGGTTGCAATGAGAAGTTTGGAATAAGATTGTGTGCCACCGCCCTTAAGCTTTAATTCATGCGCGCCTGCGGACACACTTTCGACCTCGGCCTGAACATATTGAATGCCAAGGTTTTCATAATGTCCTTCGGTTTTTCGAAGATACGTACCCTGCTCTTCTATATTCCCGGTCAGGTAATAGGGAATGGCCATCCGCGAATACGGCGGCGCATCTTCGCCGCCAATTAAGATTATTTCACTGCCCGGATCGGTTTTTGCCAGCGTTTCCGCGGCCACAACACCCGCAGGGCCCGCACCAACAACGACGTAGGTCATGATCCACTCCTAAAACTTACATAACTAGAATAAAAACAGCGGGGCACCGCATCCAAATAAATACGGTGCCCCAACTTATACGGATACTTAATGCCCGGGGTTATAGAGCCAGACGATTAAGGGTTTCGTTGGTCGGGATCCCGTCATTTGTCCACCCACGCGCGTCGTAATACTCGGGTAACATCTTATCGAGACCACTGGTCAATCCCTTGGCCGGACCAGTTTTTGCAGCATCTTTCAGAAGACGCGCTGGAAGCGTATCATCTTGTTTGCTGAACCCGGCGGCCAGATTGTAGTTGCGTTCCATATTCCAGATACGCTCGCCAACTTCCATCAGGTTCTCAACCGACCAGTCGCCTTCGCAGGCGGCGTCGATTTGAGGCCCGATGTCATCCATCGACCAGGCAAATGTTGTGAACACGCAGATACCGGCGCTATCGACAACCGCGGTGGCGTCCTGGAAGGCTTTAACGAGGCCAGCCTTGCCGTCTGTTACCAACGGATCAGTTTTTTCTGGAATACCGAGAACTTCGGAAGCCACGGTATAACCGCGAAGATGACAGGCACCACGGTTTGACGTCGCATAAGCGAGCCCCATACCCTGAATGCCGCGTCCGTCATAGGCCGGAAATTCCTGGCCTTTAACCGACATGGAGAGTTCCGAGCGGCCATACTTTTCGCACAGCAGTTTGGAACCCAAACCAATTTCCGCGCCAAACCCTTCGGCTGTACCAGTGAGTTCAGCCAACTGCGTTAATGCCTCAGCAGAGCCAAATTTGAGTTCAATGCCGCCCGTATGTTCAGTTGTCAGAACACCATCTTCAAACATCTCCATTGCCGCACCAACGGTCGCGCCGAAGGAAATTGGGTCAAACCCCTGCTCATTACAGATGAAGTTTGCAAACGTGAGGGCATCAAGATCATCAACACCTGTTGCCGCGCCCAAAGCCCACGCCGCTTCATATTCTAATCCGCCAGATGCCTTTTGGTATTCGGGACGGTCCTTAACCGTATAATGCGTACGATCAATGGTCGATACCCGGCCACACGCAATGGTGCAGCTAAAGCAGGCCGCCGTGCTTACAAGATTGGGTTTACCATCTGATTCGCGCGGCTCAGCCATAGCTTCGGCCGAAATGTTCTTGGCGCCTTCAAACTGAATATCACGGTGATTGCGGGTTGGAAGTGCACCGGTTTCGTTGATGACGTTCATTAGAACCTGGGTTCCAAACGCTGGAAGCCCCTGCCCTGTTACGGCATTTTCAGCCAGAACGCTCTTTCCAGACGCAACCGCGTCGAAGAATTTACCGGCGTCATCAACGCTAACGCCCAATGTGCCTCTGATCGCCACAGCTTTCAGGTTCTTTGAGCCCATGACCGTGCCAACACCAGAGCGGCCTGCAGCGCGGTCCATATCGTTAACAATACAGGCGAACTTGACACCTTTTTCGCCAGATACGCCGATTGACGCGACGCGCAGAAGTGGATCCTGGTGTTTACTCTTGATACCCTCTTCAGTGTTCCAAACTGACGTGCCCCAGTATTCGGACGCATCGATCAGTTCTGCCTTGTCATCGTTGATCAGAAGATACACCGGCTTTGCTGATTTACCTTCAAAGATGATCATATCATATCCGGCATTCTTCATTTCATTACCAAAATAACCGCCGGAATTTGAGCAGGCTATTGCGCCGGTCAAAGCGCCCTTGGTGATAACCGAATAACGGCCCGCTGTAGAAGCGCAGGTCCCGGTCAGTGGCCCTGTGGCCATAATCATTTTGTTATCTGAAGATAGCGGATCAACTTTGGGATCTGTTTCCTCAACCAGATACTTGGTCGCAAGACCACGCTGGCCGAGATATTTACCGGCCCATTCCATATTAAGCGGCTCGTTCGTGCACGTCCCTGCCGTCAGGTTGACGCGTAGGATGTTTCTAGCCCATGCCATGTTTCGTCTCCCTTAAAGTTTATGCTTCAGCTTGTACGCCAGAGTCGGTTTTCGCCGCCCATGACCGCATTTTGTCCAATCCGGTCCAGTTGGCATCAACAAATGTGATGGCATCGGTCGGACAGGCTTTTGCACATTCCGGTTCACCTTCACAAAGGTCACACTTGATGACTTTACCGGTGGACTGGTTGTAGTTGATGGTGCCAAACGGACAGGCGATGGTGCAAACCTTGCAGCCAACGCATAGCGTATCGGATACAATTTTAGCCCCTGTCGCACCATCAAGCGAAATCGCATCAACCGGACAGGCGTGCAGACACCAGGCTTCGTCGCACTGGGTGCAGGTGTACGGAACATAACGCCCCTGATCATGGAAATTGAAAACCTTGATCCGAGACTTCGACGGATTAAACACACCTTCGTTGTCAAATGAACAAGCGAGTTCACATTGAAGACACCCTGTACATTTCCCAGGGTCGATATTTAGTGATTTTTGCATGCGGTTCCTCCCATGAAGCCGGATATATAAACCAAACTGACGCCTTGTTGAATTAAGGTCATCTTATTTGATCAAGAGTGTAGTGTAACATAAATTAGAATTTCAATTAGACTATAGTACTAATAATTTGGTGTTCCGAGTCCAAATTTTGTTTAATATTTGACAGCGCCATCAACATCTGTTGCGATTTCAAAATCAATTGTAATATTTACACTGTGGATCATCGTGGAAAAGCAACATATTAGATTTGGCGCGTCTTCATCTCTGGACCCAAGACTTGCCATAAATCAATTCTTGAAACAAACGATGCCCGAGGTTTCCACCTTGACCGTATTTTTTTGTTCCTCAGAGTTTGATATTGAGGCCATCGGTCACGAGTTGTCCAAATTGGATGATGACATTCAGATCGTTGGCTGTACCAGTGCTGGCGAAATTAGTCCGTCCGGGTATTCAGATGATACGATCACCGGATTTTCTCTGCCGCGAGAAGGTTTTTCCTCGGTTTCAGTCGGGATTGATGAACTTTCTGACCTGTCGATCACGTCAGTACAGAAGTGTGTCGAAGACCTGATTGCCAAACTGGATAATCTGACCTTAACGACAACAGACCATGATACATTTGCCTTTCTGTTTGTTGATGGCATGGCGCAGTGTGAAGAAGTATTAGCCAGTTCAATCAATAGTGTTCTCGACGATATTCCCTTATTCGGTGGTTCAGCAAGTGACGGCCTCAAATTTGATAAAACCTATGTATTTCATGGCGGCGCATTTAGCACCGATAGCGCGGTCCTAACGCTCGTCAGGACGCCGCATCCGTTTCAGGTATTTAAGACCCAACACTATGTTGGAACGGACAAAAAGATGGTCGTTACGGATGCAGACCCTCAGACAAGGGTCGTCAGAGAAATAAATGCTCAACCGGCTGCTGCCGAGTACGCCAGAATTATTGGACTACCACAGAAAGATCTCTCGCCGATGGACTTTGCCACTCATCCTGTGGTCGTAAAAGTCGGAGGTACCGATCACGTTAGAGCCATTCAAAAAGTTAATGCAGATGGTAGTCTGACATTTTTCTGTGCAATTGATACCGGCGTGGTCCTGACCGTAGCTGAAGGAATTGATATTCTTGAAAACTTGGAAGAAGCGCTGTCGGAGATCAAGGACAAAATCGGCGCGCCCTTGCTAATTCTTGGCTGTGATTGTGTTTTCAGAACCCTAGAATTGGAAAGAAAACAGCTAAAACATCAGGCTGGGGAAATTTTCTCCGAGTACAATGTTGCCGGATTCTGCACCTACGGGGAACAATATCACTCAATGCATGTCAACCAGACCTTCACCGGCGTGGCCATTGGTGCGCTGCCAGAGCCGCCATGACAAGAAAACTTCAAGGCCTCGATATCTCTGACGAAACAGCGGCTGATCCACAAAAACTGAATAAGATAATTAGCGCGCTTATGGGGCAGGTTGAGCGCAGCATGGATGGCCAAGGCAACGCCTTTTCAATGTTTCAAGCCGCTACTGTTTTGGAAGACAGAGTCAAAGACCGGACGGCCGAACTTACGGAACTCAATACAAAATTGCACAAAGAAATTGCCGAACGAGAGGTAATTGAACAAGAACTCCGTGTCGCCCGTGAGGCCGCTGAACAGGCAAACCGTTCAAAAACACAGTTTTTGGCCGCCGCAGGGCATGACCTGTTGCAACCCTTGAATGCCGCAAAGCTCTTTATCTCCACCCTTTTGGATCGGAAGTTGCCTGAAAATGAACGCGGATTGGTTGAGCGCTCTGATCATGCCCTCAGCAGTGTTGAGGGCCTGCTTGAAACACTTCTTGATATATCCAAGCTCGACGCCGGCGCCATCGAGCCCAACATCAAAATATTCAAAATTAATGACGTTCTGAAACCACTGGAGTTGGAATTTGGCGCGCTAGCGACACAAGTAAATCTTAATATTCGGTTCATCCATTGTTCGATATGGGTCAAATCTGATCCTTTGTTATTGGAGAGGATTCTCAGGAATTTTTTGTCTAACGCGATCCGATACACCAATAAAGGACGCGTTTTGGTTGGGTGCCGCATGCGCGGCACTGCATTATCTATTGAAGTTTTCGACACGGGATCAGGCATTGCCGACGATCAAATCGTCAGCATATTTGAGGAGTTTACACGCCTGCCTATGCCAGCGTCATTCGCAGGTAGCGGTATGAGTCCTGGAATGGGCCTTGGATTGTCGATCGTCAAACGTATCGCCAAAATTCTCAATCATGACGTCCATGTACGTTCACAAACCAACAGCGGATCGTCTTTTTCGATTATCGTACCGGTTGCCGCTGAAGAACCGGCTCCAGACTTGACCAATACAGGTCTTACAGAATCTCAGAAAATTTCTGCTACAGTACTGGTAATTGATGATGATCCAAGCATCCAAACAGGCATGGATGCTCTTCTGTCTGAGTGGGGCGCTCAGGTCATTACTGCAACGTCATTCGAACAGGCGGTCACGCATGTATCACAGCACGCGATTATAGATGTCATAATTGCGGATTTTCATCTCGGCGAAAGAAAATCCGGCATTGATGTAATCCAGGATTTACGATCAAAAATTGGACAATCGGTACCGGCAATCTTGATTACTGCAGACCGCCATCAAGATCTGCGTAAACAAGCCGCAGATTTAAAGATTTCATTTTTACAAAAACCCGTTCGCCCGGCGAAACTTCGGGCATTGCTTCATTATCTGTCCAGTGCCGAGTGTTAGGCCTTCGGAATTAAAGAAATGAGGAATCAAGTGTTTTTGCCAACAAGACGGCTTGAGTTCGATTTTGAACACCCAATTTCTTGAAGATCGCCGATATATGAGCCTTAACCGTCGACTCCGTGATCTCAAGTTCATAGGCGATCACTTTGTTAAGTTTGCCCCGATTTAACAGGTCAAGCACCCGAAGTTCAGCTGCACTCAGGGATTGCAGCAATTCACCGTTTATTTTTTTATCATGATTGGTACCTGTTGGTATTAAATCATGGGTGTTACCAGAGACGTAAATTTCTCCAGCCAAAACCTGCCTGACACCTGTCAATATCGTATGTCTGGACGCTGATTTCGAAATAAATCCCGATGCACCGCAGGTTAGCGCCCGCGATACAATTGTTGGGTCATCGTTGGCTGAAATCACAACAATCGGAATTTCAGGAACGGCACTGCGTAAATTGACCAACCCTGAAAACCCTGCAGATCCCGGCATTGTTAAATCCAATAAGATCAGATCTGTTTCCGGATTTTTAAGGGTATACGCTGTCGCGCCGTCCATATCACATACCTCTTGAATATGTGCATCCGGTTCGGCATCAAGAACAATCATGCGCAATGCGTCTCTAAACAGGGGATGATCATCAGCGATTAGTATATTCGTCATACGTATAATTTTGTCACAAAAATAGTTGGTTCAGATTACCATATAGTCACGGTTTTCGTGTAAAGAGAGTGTTAATTTCAAATCACTATCGCCTTGGCGTAAGAAACTGGTCCAAACGGATTAGCCATATTGGTTCTAAATAAAACCACCATTTGTATGTTTGCATTTGCCCGACTGAAAATCATAGGGACAACATCAATGACGATAAATGCAATTCCAACGGTTCAAATCGACAACGCAAAAACGAGGGTTACGGAATGGCGGTTTCCTCAAGGCGCCGCCACCGGTTGGCACCGCCATGCAATGGACTACGTCGTTACCCCAATGACCAGTGGTCAATTGAAACTGGTGGACGGCGAAAGAAATGAAACGGTCGCTGATCTTATTGAAGGACAATCGTATTTCCGCGCCGCGGGTGTTGAACATGATGTGATTAATATCAATGATTTTGAGTTTGTCTTTATTGAAGTCGAATTCAAGTAATATCGATGGATTAGGTCTCGCCGTTATTGTTTTGGCGCGGTTCTATCCATGCCGACCAACGATGGACTATCCGAAAAATTCAGATATCGTTGCGCCGACTGATAATTTATGATGTGGACACCGGGAAATGATCGGATTTAGTGAATTTCGTGACCTTCATCACGCGATTTCCCTGCTCGGAATGTCAGGGGTCGGTAAAACCTTCTTGTCTACAGAACTGCGCCATTCCGACAACTGGTTTCACTATTCTGCCGATTACCGTATCGGCACGCGTTATCTTGCGGAGCACATCATTGATAACGTCAAATTCAAGATTATGCAGATGGATGATCCTTTTGTTGCGGATCTATTGAAATCTGACTCAATTTATATAAACCATAATATTTCCGTCGATAACCTCGACCCGGTTTCAACATTTCTCGGCATGTATGGCGATGCAGCAGAAGGCGGGCTCGACAAAAATAACTTTCTTGAACGCCAAAATTTATATCGCATCGCTGAAATCGAAACTATGAGGGATACGGCGCATTTCATTCGTAAAGCCTGGAGCATTTATCGATGCAAAAACTTCATCAACGACGCCAGCGGTAGCCTATGCGAAATTGTTGATGTGAATGATGAGAGCGACCCTGTTTTACAAGCCCTTAATGAGGAAACTCTTTTCCTTTACATAATTGCTGACAGTGATGCAGAAGTGAAGTTGTTGGAGCGTGCCAGAACTGATCCCAAGCCCATGTTTTATAACCCGAATTTCATTGGCCCTGAATTAGACAAAAAACCAGACGACGGCGCTGGAATTTCGCCATTTGATTTCGCACGCCCGCTTTTTCCAAAACTACTGGAATTTCGGAAACCAAAATATTCAACCATCGCGGATAAATATGGCTTTACAATTGGCGTTAGCGACCTATTTCACAGTAACCAAGGGGGGATTCCTGGCGCGAATGAGGTATTAGAAAATATCTATCAGGCAATATCACGTCAGATATCAGAATTTCCATTATTAGAACAACGACTTGAACATTATATCGACGTTTGCACAGAACGCGAAAAATCACGCTCGTAAGTAAAAATTGACGTCTCCCGGAGTTTCCATGCCAATCAAAATTCCAGAAAATCTACCCGCGTACAAAACCTTGGAAGATGAAGGGGTGTTGGTCATCAAGGACTCGGACGCAATGCGGCAGGACATTCGCCCACTGCGCATTGCAATCCTCAACTTGATGCCGGAAAAAATTAAAACTGAGACGCAGTTGGCCCGGGTATTGGGCTCCAGCCCACTTCAGATTGAAGTAACCCTTTTGGCGCCCTCGTCTTATGTGCCTAAAAACATCTCCCGCGAACATATGCTCGATTTTTATCATCCCTGGACGTCTATTCAGGATCAGAAATTTGACGGCCTGATCGTTACGGGTGCGCCAATTGAAAAAATGGCCTTTGAGGACGTCGATTATTGGGAGGACCTCTGTAAACTGTTTGACTGGTCGCTCAGTAACACGCATGGCCTGTTCAATTTGTGCTGGGGTGCACAGGCAGCATTGTATCATTTCTACGGTATTCCAAAATACCTGCTGGAATCCAAACGGTTCGGTGTGTTTGATCATACCGTCCTTGATCACACGTCAATGCTCACCCGGGGCCTAAATGATTTTATTCCAGTTCCAACATCACGGCACACTGAAAACCGCCGTGCAGATATTGCTCCTTTTGCTAATCTCGAAATTTTGATGGAATCAGAAGAAGCCGGAATTTGTCTGGTTCATGACCGCAAACTTCATCATGTGCATATGTTCAATCACCTGGAATATGACAGACATACTCTTTTTGATGAATATAGCCGAGATGCGGAGAAAGGGAACAAAATCACGCTGCCACGACATTACTTTCCAGGTGATAACCCTGAACGAACTCCGCCTAATACTTGGCGTTCAAGCGCCCATTTATTGTTTGGGAATTGGCTTAATATTCTATACCAAACCACGCCTTTTGATTTGGCAAAGATTGGCCACGGCGACAATGAAGTATTTGATCCAGCGCAGCCCAGAAATCGCCCAGGCGAGCACGTCGACTCATAATAGGCCAATGCCTGAGGCAGGTCATTAACACCAAGTAATAAGGTTGCAAATCTGACGAAACAGCCCCCTTAACTACCACGCGTAGGAAGGTTTTTATGACCCTGCTCACGCCCCATTGGAAGCCGTTTGATCAAGGTCAGGATTGGTTTAATGAGGATTGGTTTTTCAGCCCTCATGATCCGGCCAAATACCGCCGATTTACAAATTTACAACAGCTGATCCATAACTAATCAACCGGTTCATTTTTGACTTTACGTGCCCATGCCAAACACGTCGTATTCTCCCAAATCTGACATTGAATTAGCCATACAATTAAGACCACCAAGTACAATCCAGAAAAATGGGTTTGCAGTTGAATATGTTTTCATGATTACACCCCTTCATCAATTGGGTGGACTGTTAATCATACAGCAAGGTTTATTTACTATCAGTAAGATTGAGCGCCGTATTTTATTGAAGATTTATCGCATAAAAACACATAAATTAATATTTTATACAAAATATTAAAGCCTATGAGCGTCAAATAATATGTTTTTATAGGTAATTCATAAATAATTGCTACACTTACTTAAATTATTGTTTTACAATGACTTAAGTATAATAAAGTAGCAATTTTTTCTACAGTTTAAGGTACTTTGCAGCAATTAATGTAGCAATTATATACCATTTCATATCCAAACCCACCGTGGTGTTGAGGATTGGCAGCTATCGACATATTTAACAATCTCATAAAATTGAATATGGAGGCATATATTAATCGTAATTCCTCATATTCTCTCTTCCTTTACCGCCGGAGATATCCATATTGAAAAAAGCCGCAGCATTATATGCTACGACTTTTCCCAATAATGATAACGTAAAAATCTGATCAGAACTGCATGGCTTTGACCATCACCACATGCTCTAAAGCGCATATTTGATCGATCAGTGACTGCTCAGGTTTTCCGTCAATTTCGATCAACGCAATGGCGTCCCCGCCTTCATCTGCACGGCCCAGATTAAAGGTCGCGATATTCACCCCAGCAGCCCCTAATGCGGTCCCTAATGCGCCGATAAAACCTGGCTTATCGCGGTTTGTTATAAACAGCATATTAGGTCCAAGGTTGGCATCAACCGTAATCCCCTTAATTTCAACAATTCGAGGATCGATTCCGTTAAACAAGGTTCCCGCAATTGAGCGCGTTTGGGCTTCAGTTTTGATCGTAACTTTGATCAGTGTTTGATAAGAACCTGCCGAATCAGACGTTATTTCAACGATTTTGATACTGCGATCTTTGGCAATGACTGGAGCCGATACCATATTAACCCCTTCCATAAGCGGCGCCAATAATCCCTGCAAGATAGCTGCTGTCAGAGGTTTGGTATTCAGCTCAGCCACCAAACCATCATATTCAACAGTGATTTCCTCATATGCGGTTTTGGTCGCTTGCCCGGCAAAACTGCCCAATTGTTCGGCCAGTTTCATATATGGCCTGAGTTTAGGAGCTTCTTCAGCGCTTACGGATGGCATGTTCAGCGCATTGGTCACGGCCCCCGTCAGCAGATAATCCGCCATTTGCTCGGCGACCTGTTCGGCGACTTTTTCCTGCGCTTCGGTCGTTGACGCGCCGAGATGTGGGGTTGCGACAAGATTTTCAACCCCAAACAGGATATTATCAGTCGCCGGTTCACTGGAAAACACATCAAGCGCTGCACCAGCGATTTTCCCAGATTCCAGACCGGCCTTCAAATCTTCTTCAACAACCAGCCCGCCGCGGGCGCAATTCACAATGCGCACGCCATCTTTCATTTTGGCGATCGCACCTGCATTAATGATGCCTTTGGTCGCCTCCGTCAGGGGCGTGTGTAGGGTAATAAAATCAGCGCGGGCAAACAGCCCATCTAAATCAACCTTCTCAATGCCTAAATCTTCTGCGCGCTCCGGAGACAGATAGGGATCGTACCCGATCACCTTCATTTTTAGGCCCTGCGCCCGGTCAGCGGCAACAGCACCAATGTTCCCACAGCCAATAACCCCAAGTGTCTTACCCATCAGCTCGACCCCCATAAACCGGGATTTCTCCCATTTTCCGGCATGCGTTGAGGCACTTGCCTGCGGAATTTGACGGGCAACCGCCATTAACATCCCGATGGCATGTTCTGCTGTGGTTATCGAGTTACCGAACGGCGTGTTCATCACAACCACCCCATTTTGCGTGGCCGCAGGGGTATTTACATTATCAACACCGATTCCGGCCCGACCAATGACTTTGAGGTTGGTCGCGGCTTCGATGACTTCAGATGTTGCCTTGGTTGATGAACGAATTGCCAATCCTTCGTATTCACCAATGCAGGAGATTAATTCTTCCGGCGTCATTCCTGGTTTTACGTCTACGTCAATACCGCGATTTTTGAATACCTGTTCGGCAAGCGGGCTCATTTTGTCTGATATCAGTACTTTAGGCATAATATATTCCTTTTTCGGATGGATCGCGTTAGGCAGCGTTGGCGTATTCAGATGCAAGTGATGCAAGGCCCCATTCAATCCACGGGAACAAAGCCTCAAGGTCCGACGTTTCTATCGTCGCCCCCGCCCATATGCGCAGCCCCGCCGGAGCGTCGCGATAAGATCCGATATCCAATGCGACCCCTTCCTCTTCTAGTAGAAATGTCAACTTTTTCGCTGCCAGTGCTTTCTGATCTTCGGCCAGAGCCACAAACCAAGGTGCCGTAATGGTCAGGCAAATGGAGGTCGGTGAACGATGGGCGGTCTCCCTGGCAAGAAATGCAAGGTTTTCGGTATTATCCACCCAGGTCGTCATGGCGGCCAGGTTTCGCTCGGAGCGCGCCACCAGTTCTGGCTGGCCTCCAATCCCGGCAGCCCAGTTAAGGCTATCCAGCGCGTCCTCAACGGCCAACATTGACGGTGTATTAATGGTTTCTCCCATAAATATGCCATCAATCAGCTTTCCGCCCTTGGTCAGGCGGAAAATTTTCGGCATTGGCCAGGGCGGCGTATATGTTTGCAAACGTTCTACGGCGCGTGGGCTCAAGATCAACATGCCATGTGCCCCCTCCCCGCCCAACACCTTCTGCCAGGAATAGGTCACAACATCGAGCTTGTCCCACGGCAGGTCCATGGCAAATGCTGCGGATGTCGCATCACAAATGGTCAACCCCTGGCGATCAGCAGCGATCCAGTCGCCGTTTGGCACGCGAACGCCGGACGTTGTGCCGTTCCAGGTAAAGACAACATCACGATCAAAATCTACTGCGGAAAGGTCGGGTAAGTCCCCGTAATCCGCACTAAGGACCCGAATATCGGCGAGTTTTAGTTGTTTTTGTACATCGGTCACCCATCCGGCGCCGAAACTCTCCCACGCCAATATGTCGACGCCGCGCGTGCCAAGCAATGACCAGAGGGCCATTTCAACAGCGCCGGTGTCAGATGCCGGGACGATACCAATCAGATAATCGTCCGGCAATCCGAGCACCTGACGGGATTTATCAATAACGGATTTTAATCGTTCTTTGCCGATTTTTGCACGGTGTGACCGGCCTAGAACAGCATCATTAAGCGCCTCAAGCGACCAACCAGGTCGTTTGGCACAAGGTCCAGATGAAAAATGGGAATTGGCCGGCCGAAGGGCCGGTTTAGCTGGAAAAGTCATTTATTTCTCCTTCTCTTCCAAGAAGGGCGCATCCCGTTGGGGGGAAGTGGCCCGCAGTCCTTATACGGACGATGCTGCATTGCGTCAACTGCGTTGCGCTGCAGCATTTGGGAATCGATACTTATCTTGATTATTTCTGACCAACAGAAGCGAAACAAAAAAAGAGACTGGCTAAGCCGGTCCCTTTTTATTGCCGTAAATTATTACGGGAGAAATTAAACTCATATCATGAGCGCCAAAACGGTTTGCTATACTCATCGTATGCTGCAGCCCGAGAAATTCCCATATCACGCAGTTGGTGATCGGCCAGTTGACCGAGTTGTGCCCGTTCAGCAGCGCGAGCTTGCCAAATGTACGCAAATTTAAGCGCATCAACCGGAATTTCGCTGACTGTACGAATTAATTCTGCTGCCGCAGAAATAATCTGGTTTGCGTGAAATATGCTTAATGGATGTGTGTCTGTTCTAATCATCGGTCAAATCCTTTTCGATTTCATCACCGTCATCCAAAAAGGTGTGCGGTGTGTTTCAATGATTAGATAAATACCGCGGACAGGCATATGGCACAAACGATCAATATTCATATATACATTAGAATAAATAATGCGAATGTATCGATGCAATAAAATATATGTTTATTTACAATAGGTAACGTAAAATAAATAAATAAATAAAAAATATTAACTTAGATTTA
>WASW01022015.1_pt1 | contig 22028 bp, 26 predicted proteins | sample 5698521 | NCBI WGS metagenome assembly WASW01 (sample SAMN11175560, study PRJNA528189) | sponge metagenome | isolation source: marine sponge | host: Leucetta | place: Antarctica: Western Antarctic Peninsula, King George Island | collected 2013-01
CGTCAAAATACACCGTTCTGTAATAAAATGCGATGGTGTATTTGTTTTAACATATTATAGTTTGATTATATTAGAATTTTCTACTATACTTATCAGTATAAACTTATTAACCCTTATTGGAGAATTAACATGTTTGGAAACTCAAACTTTTGTAAGTCCGCAGCGACTGAGACCTTGATGTTGATCGGTGTATTATCAACAATATTCGCCGTCGGTATCGCTATTTTTTAACACCTCTTTACTCTTGTTACTTAAAGAGTAAAGAGCCAGCTCATTGAGCTGGCTTTTTTTATGGGTGAGGTGTTTTATGTTTTTCTTGGAGTGAGAAAAGCAAGTACGACTGCCGCAATGAATAAGGCAGGGACATCACCTAGTAGAGGTGCTCCATATTATGGTGACCATCGAATGACTGCCAAGTCATAACGCCGCCATGAGTAATACTAGACCAAACCGTAAACCAAATTAAGCTTCGATGTTCAGAGGGTTCCGAGCGGCAAGCATTAAGAAAATGCCTAATGTGGCATAAAGGCTGAGGATCATTTCTAGATAATAAGAACGTCCTTCACCGTGCCAAGACCAACCTGATTGCCAGAATATTGTTAGAGCTAGAATTGCAAATGTAAATGTCATTCCAATCAGCACAAGCGCGATTTTCAAATACTTAATGCGACTCGAATCATCCATTTTCTACTCCTTATATTATTGTAGTTAATTTATGAATGCGGGCTCTTAGAGCAAGGCTCTATTAAGAGTACAAGACATAAACTAGTCCGTTAAGTGATAAGTGCCAATCGGTGATGTGTAAACATAAATAGATAGCGTCGACTTATAGGCCAACGAATTTAATGGCTAAGCCAAAGAGGCCGCATACCGCAATTACATGCAGCAGGTTTAGTTTGAAGTAAAATAAAGCGATAGTGGCTGATACTGTGATTAAAGCAGATATCCAATCAAACACTCCAGAGAATCCTTCTGGCCACAGCACGTGGTAACCGAAAAACAAAGCTAAATTGGTGATTACGCCAACGACTGCTGCTGTGATTGCGGTGAGTGGTGCGGTAAATTTTAAATTGCCATGAGTCGTCTCAATAAAGGGTCCACCTGCAAATATAAATAAGAATGATGGTAAAAATGTAAACCAGCTAACTAAAGCGGCAGCGACTGCGCCGGCTAGTAATAATTGGTCGGGGCCAAATATAGTATTGATATAACCGCCAATAAACGCGACGAAAGCAACCACCATGATCAAGGGGCCTGGTGTGGTTTCGCCTAATGCTAAGCCATCAATCATTTGTGTTGGAGTAACCCATGAATAATTTTCTATGGCGCCTTGGTATACATAAGGAAGCACTGCATAAGCGCCGCCAAAAGTCACCAGCGCTGCTTTGGTGAAAAACCAACCCATTTGTGTCAGGGTGTGATCCCAGCCATAAAAATGATTTAATAAAAACATAGGGATTAGCCATAAAGTAAAACCTATCGCGAAGGCACGGATAAGTTTACTCATACTGAATTTGGCATGCTCAGGAACTGGTGTGTCGTCGTCAATAATCGCTGGACCAAAAGATTTGTCTTCAGAGCTATGTCCGCCTCCTGAAGTGAATTTATCGGGTACTACTCGACCCCCAATAAAGCCGATAATTGCTGCGCAAATAACAATAATAGGGAATGGGACTTTAAATATAAAAATAGACAAAAATGCTGCAATAGAAATGGTAAACAATAAGCCATTTTTAATGGCGCGTGAGCCAATACGATATGCAGCATGAATAATGACAGCGGTAATCGCTGGCTTAATGCCATAGAACACACCCGCTACGATAGGCACGTCACCATAAGAAATATAAATCCAAGACAGTGCAATTAAAATAAACAAAGAAGGTAAGACAAAAAGCACACCTGCAACAATACCGCCTAAGCCACGATGCATAAGCCAACCAAAATAAGTGGCGAGTTGTTGTGCTTCTGGGCCAGGCAGTAACATGCAGAAATTTAATGCATGTAAAAAACGCCGTTCAGATATCCAACGCCGTTTCTCAACCAACTCTTGATGCATGATAGCTATTTGACCTGCGGGGCCGCCGAAACTAATGAAGCCTAGCTTTAACCAAAATTTAAACGCGTCCAAAAATGGGATTGAGTTTGGGGTGGTGTGTTTATCTGTTGATGGCGTTTTAGAGTTCATTGGTATTTATTGGTAAAATTAAATGGATGTCGAATACATCGTCCGTATATGAGAACAAATAATAGGCTGATAATTCTTAATTCATTTTAGGCCGACTATATTTGTTGAAGTATTCTTGTAGTACTTCTCTGACATTTTCAGGGTAATTGTGTTTGTCCATTTCGTGCATGCCTTCTGAAAAAAAGTTTGCTGCATCGTGTGGGAACGCACTCATAAGTTGTTGAAAGACGTGTCGCATTAGCTCGGTGTCATATGAGCGTGTAGCCGTAATAGCTCTATTTAGATGTATGACGCGCCACGGGCGTAATGGATTATTTTTTTCAATATCGTTCTTAATGACATTGGAGCAGCTTGTAATGATTTTATCCATCATGCTTACGATCTGTTTGAGTTGATCTCTATCAGCCGTTTTGTTTGCTGTTTGTGCGAAGGCGTCAACAATTGGTTCCAATGTGTGTAACTCACCTTGATGTTTCGTTACCCATAATGAAAGCGATAATATTAATTGGTGTGTTGTTTTAGAGAAACCTCGGCGGTGATTGTTGTGGGCCCATTGCAGTAGTTCGGTGAGCAAATTGAACCCATACTCGCCAATTTGAGTGATGTCATTTGGATCTATGTCTACGTTACTCTTAGGGTCTTCTATGTTAGAGCCGATCGTGTATAACTGAATAAGGCCTTTTAGTGTTTTGTTGTCTAACGCTTGGAGCGGCGTATTTGATTGTTTATTCTCAGCTAGGCCTTGAATATCACTCAACAATGCGCGTGCTTGCTCTTGCTGATCATGCATGGTTATCTCTAATTCAATCGGCATAGTGATTTGTTTTCTGGTATTTAACTTAAACATTATAGAGTAGTTTACTCGTCAACTTATTAGTATCATTATGTCATTATGAATGATGGCAACATGACTATGCATAAATTTGTTGAGTTTCGGTATACCATTTCAGGAAGTGACGGGAGTATTCTTGAACAGATTGAAATACCTATGCATTACATTCAGGGCGCTGATAATGATATGTTTCCCAAGGTTGAAGAAGCATTGAACGGGTGTGCGGTAGGCGACCGTGTTGAAGTGTTTTTGACGCCTGAGGAAAGTTATGGGAGACATCTTCAAGAACTAGTTTATACCGATAAAATTAACAATGTGCCCAAGCCGTACCGCAAGCTTGGTGCACGGATTGAGTTTCAAAGTGACCAAGGTGACAAGAGAGAGTTTCGAGTCACTAAGATTAGCAGGGGTAAAATCATCTTGGATGGAAATCACCCGCTGGCGGGCAGAGACTTAACTTTTTTGATTGAAGTGATAAATGTGCGTGATGCCACTGATGATGAGATCAAAGAAGGACATGGGATAGTTCCATCAACAGTGATGCATTAATTAATATCTAAAAAACAGACGAGCTGAGTTCATTAACCGCAGCCAACATTTCTGGATCATCGGTCAGTGCTTGAGAGATCGCACTTTTGCATGCGGTGACTGGATTGATCCCTGTTTGAATAAGTTTGCCTGCATGAACTAATAATCGTGTACTGGCCCCTTCATCAAGACCGCTGCCTTTAAGGTTACGAGTCATCTGAGCGAACTTAACTAACTGTTTGGCAGTGTTAGTATCAACTGAGGTTTCCTTTTCAATAATTTTTTGCTCGATAGCAGCATTTGGGTAGTCAAACTCTAATGCGACAAAACGTTGACGAGTACTTTGCTTAAGGTCTTTTAATACGCTTTGATAGCCTGGGTTGTAGGAAATCGCCATACAAAATTCTTTTGGTGCTTCGAGTAACTCACCTATTTTTTCCATTGGAAGTACACGTCGATCATCGCATAGCGGGTGGATCACCACGGTGGTGTCTTTTCTCGCTTCTACAATTTCATCCAGGTAGCAAATACTGCCAGTACGCACAGCTCTCGCTAATGGGCCATCGACCCAAACAGTTTCTCCACCCGTGATTAAATAACGCCCAACCAAGTCTGAAGCAGTTAAATCATCATGACACGAGACGGTGATTAGTGGTCGTTTTAAACGCCAGCCCATATATTCCATAAAGCGGGTTTTTCCACAGCCAGTTGGACCTTTTAATAATATAGGCAACTTGTTCTTATAGGCTGCTTCGTAAACTTCTATTTCATCAGCGACTGGCTCGTAATAGGGCTCATTTTCTACAAAGTATTCTTCTGGTTTATAGCTTTTAGCGCTTATATTTGAATCCATGCTCTTAATATTTAATATGTGAAAGTTTCTATAATCTAAAACTAGCGTTTTCCATTATGACGCGCAAGTGATTAAGTTGTATTGGGCAGAGTGTTAATCGTTAGTGACGATTAAAATATGCTCGATTGAGTTAATGTACTGTTCATCTCTATAACATGGCGAGTTAAGTGAGAAAGAGTCAGCCGCGAAAGAGAGCTGGTGGCCTAATTCTTAGACGGGAGCGTGCTTTAGGTGTTTTATTTGAAGATATGTCTAACTGTCTGTTGCCGCTGTGAAGTTGTTACAGATTGGTCATTGACTCACCGCTTATAAATAAGTAAGTTCTTGTATAAGTCCTTTTTAATCAATATTTTAACAACGCTATGCAAAGTGCAGCTCAACAAGCCCTAGAAATTGAACAGGTTTCAGATCATCCGCTAGCCGGTCAGGAAATGACAGGTTCGGATATTATCGTCCAAGTACTCGCTCAAGAACAAACCGAAGTCATTTTTGGTTATAGCGGTGGTGCGATTCTTCCTACCTATGACGCTGTGTTTAGATATAACTCAGAAACTGATGATTCAATGCCACTAATTGTTCCTGCCAATGAGCAAGGAGCAGGGTTTATGGCGTCGGGCTATGCGCGAGCAAGTGGCAAAGTGGGCGTTGTTATGGTGACATCAGGCCCTGGCGCAACCAATACAGTGACGCCAGTGCGAGATTGCATGGCGGATTCAATTCCCATTGTAGTGATTTGTGGGCAAGTCCCTACTGCTGCAATTGGTAGTGATGGTTTCCAAGAAGCACCGATCTCTAATATTATGGGCGCGGTTGCCAAACATATCTTCTTGGTGACAGATCCAACTAAATTAGAATCAATTATGCGTACAGCTTTTGAAATTGCGCGTACAGGAAGACCTGGGCCAGTGGTTATCGATATACCTAAGGATGTGCAGAATTGGGTGGGGTCCTTCAGCGGCCGGGGTCGTTTGCCAGTACGTGGGTATCGCGAACGTATGCATAAAGTTATTTCGTCTGAGTTGACGGCAGATAAAAAGAAGCAATTTTATGATGCGCTTGCGCAAGCAGAAAGACCTCTGATTTATGCGGGCGGTGGCGCAGTTAACGGTGAGGCCTCTGAGCAATTAAGAAAATTTGCTGATGCTTATAAAATTCCTATTGTCACGACATTGATGGGTATTGGTGTTTACGATACAACTGAGCCTAGGGCATTACATATGCTAGGTATGCACGGCACGGCATTCGCCAATTATGCGACTGACGATAGTGATTTTTTAATTGCAGTAGGCGCGCGCTTTGATGATCGAGTGGCCGCAGTACCTGCTACGTTTGCACCTAACGCGAAATATATTGCTCACTTTGATATAGATCCGTCGGAGATAGATAAAGTGAAATCTGTTAACTGGCATCATATTGGTTTGTTGCCTGAGAGTTTGCAGTGTCTTTTAGACTATGGTCGAGAGATCTATAAGTTTGAAGCAGATTACGCTGAGTGGAATACACATATTGCAGATTTAAAATCTACCTATGCGATGAACTATGACAAGCAATCTGAAACAATTCAGCCATATGCTGTCATAGAAGAAATTAACAAGCATACAAAAGGCAATGCCATCATTAGTACTGGCGTTGGCCAACATCAAATGTGGGCAGCACAGTATTTTGATTTCAAGCAACCACGATTATGGTTAACGTCTGGAAGTATGGGGACTATGGGGTTTGGTTTGCCTGCAGCAATAGGTGCTCAGTTCGCTAAGCCGAAATCAATGGTGATTAATATTGATGGTGATGCCAGTATTCGCATGAATTTAGGCGAGCTAGAAACAGTCACTACATATAAGCTGCCAGTGAAAACGGTGGTGCTGAATAACTTTGGCGATGGCATGGTCAAGCAATGGCAAAAATTATTCTTTAAAGGTCGTTTGTCTGGCAGTGATAAATCGCTGCATAAAAAGAATTTCGTCAAGTCAGCTGAATCTGATGGATTTGAATATGCAGTTCGCCTAGATAATAAAGCTGACTTGCCAAGAGTGATTAAAGAATTTGTTGATTATCCTGGTCCGGCATTTCTAGAAGTAATTATAGATCGCGATGCAGGAGTTTATCCTATGGTGGGGCCTGGTATGTGTTACGAAGAAATGATTACCGGTGATCACATTCCCACTCGCAATGCGGATAAAGTTAAGAAAGAAGTCGATTCTTCAGAAATGTTTTAGCAATCTATCATTCATAGAACGCTTCTACTTTTTGAGGCGCTCTATTTTCAAGAAATTGCAAAGCGAAAAATATTGAAGATGATGTAGCTAAGGGCGGTAGATTGAAAGTAGGCAAGTAATCCTGTTAGCAATATTTGTTCAAATGATTACACGCTAGTGTTGAACTTCTTGTACACCCCAAATTTCTTGCACGCGCTGATCGCGTCCACAATTCCACCGATAATACTTATAGCGTAAGGAATTATTCTTGTAGTAGTCTTGATGAAAGCTTTCATTGCCTGCGATAGGATAAAAAATAGAAGCATCAAGTATAGGCGTGACAACGGTTTGGCCGGGGAATTGATCAATGACTTTTTGCTTAGATGCTTCTGCAAGCTCACGTTCATTTTGATTCGCCACAAAGATAGCACTTAAATAGCTAAATCCTTTATCGCAAAACTGACCTCTAGCATCAAACGGGTCTATGTGTCGCCAAAAGTAATCTAGTAATTGTTGATAGCTAACAATGCTAGGATCATAGGTTACTTTAACTGCCTCGTAATGGCCTTTATGGTTGCCACTGTAGGTGGGGTTTTCTAATGTCCCGCCTGTGAATCCAGAGATAGCTTCAGAGACGCCTTCTAGTTTTTCAAAATCAGCTTCAACGCACCAGAAACAACCGCCGGCAAAAATAGCTTTCTCTGCCAGAGCAATTGAATTGGAGACGAGTAAGAGGCTAGTGAGTGCAAAAAAAATAACATTTCTCATAGATATCAGTATAGAAGAGTTGAACGGGTATAGGTAAGACCTGATCAATCCACGAATAATTACAGTATTTATTTTGTACGCGATAGGCGTAATAAGATAAATACTAGACTGGCAAAGAATGCCCGATAGTTCTGGTCTGATAGAGATTAAGTTAAGCGTGCTTTAATCAAGATGCTGAGCAAGGATGCTTATTTTTTTGAGTGAAATTATCATTTATTTAGGATGATTCCTTTGATTTGAAACTCAATTCCCTCTTCTGCTGCATTGCGTTGATGATCAATGTATGAACCATACCCTTGCCGGGACATAGATTTTTTCATTGGTTATTTAAATTTCAAATTTTTCATTATCTTCCAAGCAATCAGCTGATCGATTAAGTTACGAAATGAATTTTTAGTGAGTTAACCTTTTTCTATGTCGCGTTGTAATTTAGGTCTAAGAGTCATATCACTCGCTAACTATTAACTTGCTGACAAGGTCTATTAATTGACTGGAGTGGTCAGAAGATTCTTGAGAGTCATTAATTAAGCTTTTAAGATCGTTAAATGCAGAGAGTTTTTCTAAGAGTGATTCAATTTGATTTTCATTAACGCTTTACTAGAATTTACTTGCTTTGTTTTGCTAATGTTGTTTTCTACTGAATTAATTATTGCGTTGTGAGATATCAGCTATGAGTCGCTTGTATCAAATGCTGGCCTGCTATCAGACATAATTTTATCGAGAATTTTTTGTGCATTCTTTGTATTATTCAAATCGCTAACCTCTAACATTTCACACTCATCTGAAACCATTTGTTCAATAGTCACGGGGTAAGATTTGCAGTCGTCGGACCTGTCATAATAAATAGCACAGGTGTAAACGTTGTTTTCTTGCTTACGTAACCACGGACATAGCTCTAATGGTTTGCCGCTTTTTGGGTCCATCCAGATATTTCCATCGCGTACATAATCATATATATCAGGTCTTGTAGAATCCCACCATTTGATTTCACTGTCGGTAGCCGAAAGGCCGCCATTGCTATATTTGACGCAGCATTTGCCGCATTGGTTACAGGATTTCACAAATTTTATTTGGGTCGGTAAGTATTATTGTGTGGTAAATATTCCAAGTAAGGCATGACATCGTCCCCCGAGAATACTTTTCGAAAAAAGCGTAATGCGCCTTTATTATCCCCTACTGTTTTACTGTCAAAATATGAATGACTATTGTTGACTGCTTTTTCGTGCGTGAAATCAACATAGGTTGCATTGTCGGCACCTAGTTTTTTCAAGTAATGCCCAAGTCGTGCCTTTTGTTGTTCACCAGGCTTGCGTCTGGACCATGATAATGCATAGTCATTTTCATTAATGGTAATGTAGATGGAGTGTCTGACTTGAAGTGTCTCTACCCATTTGCTATGCGACTCATTATTTGTATCAGCGGCAGCGAGAATGATATTGTCGAATATTAGTTTCCGTGATTCAGCCAGGTCGCTAGTTAAGGCATGCTTGAAAACATAATTCCCCATGCTGTGGCACAATAAGCTGACAGACAAGTCGCAATTTTTTTTGATCAACTCAGATAAGTATTCGCGTTGCTTAGTAAGATTGTCAGGGAATTTCTTGCTGGCACGTTCGCCTAATGCATTCCTTGTAGCTTTGGTTAGCAGTGCGTGATAATTCCCTATCAAATCAATAGTGCGATTTAATGCATCTTGTGTGCTCGAGCATCTCGCTTGTCTGCTAAATAAGATAACGTGCCTGATAATGCGCCTCCACCATTCGCAGGCCAAGTAAAGGTGACGACGATTACGCCATAAAGCCGTTCAATCTCTCTTGCCGTAGAGTACATATCTTCAATGTCATTATTGTAACCATGCACGTACAGCAAGACATTCTTACGATTTTTGCGCGCTTGCTCAAAAATATTGCAAGCAACAGTTAGGCTAGCATAGTGAGGTGCATTTTCATCGACATCTAGATTAAATTTGCTTTTAAAACGCTTAACTTCTGCAACAGATAATTGGTCGTTCAATAACTTGAATTTGGGTGTAGTGACACCTGTTATCTCAATCGCTTGTAATTCGTTGGGACCTTTCGCATTGGGGTGCTTGGTAAATTTTTCATAGCCACGTTTAGAGGTGTCAAACTCGCGGTTAGTAATAAAATACATATGTGCCCCGTAGGATTAGATTGGTGAGAGAGTATTATTGATCTTTCAGTAGAATAATCAAGGTTTAATAATTTTATTTTGAAACTAAGATGGTTAAGTAAGTCGCTAGCGATCTACACGCGTATGTATAGATTACATATTTCATTCGAATTTCATTATGGTGTGCCCCACTAATATCGATCACTGCCAGTCTGCTGGATCGATATCATAAAAACGGCTTAGTTGTTCATATAAGTCAGGCAATTCTTTCTTCATCTGTTTGGATTTCTCGAAGAATGATTCTGTCGCAACAGCAAAAAATTCAGGCGCAGATACCGTGCCGCATTCATCCATTACAGAATTTTTACCGCGTTGTGAGCGATGTTTCAATGAGTTGAATTCCTCGCTAAGCACGCTTGCCCAGTCTGAATAATGTGCATTTTTTCTTAGTACGGGTAAGCCATCCATGTTTCCGCTTTGTTCATCTAACTTGTGAGCAAACTCATGAATCACGACATTGTGCCCATCTTGGGCATTCAAAGATCCGCGGAGAGTGTCACCCCAGGATAATACAATTGGCCCACGAAACCAGGACTCGCCCGCTCGGCGACTGTCTGCTAAAGACTCTAACGTACCATCATGGCTGACTTGTTTAGCAACATAAGTATCTGGGTAAACTAGAATACTAGTGAACCCAGGAAAACTACGCTGTTGTCCTCTAAGTAATAACAGGCAGGCATTAGCGGCAATCGTTAAGCGTATTTGCTCAGTTATTTCGATACCGCGACCAATGAATTTTTTTTCGTTTAAGAATAGTTGGATGCAGCCATGAAGTTGCTGCTTTAGAGTGTCAGGTAATCGTTTATATAGAGAAACGTTATCCTCTAGCAAGCTAATCCAATCGTGTGCAATGGGCTGGTTAAATAGTTGATTACGGCGCTTTGCAATTAAGCGTTTGCGTAAATACCAAACTAGTACCGTGGCAATTATTGTTCCGAGAAAAAGAAATATAGGCATATAGGTGATTAGTCGTTATGTATCGACATGATAATGTAAGTGGCGCTAAATATTATATATAATCACGCCGTAAACCGAACAATCCATAGATCATCATCAATTTTATTCGCTAAATCCCTAGGTAAAAGCAATGAATGTCACAAGGATATTTCTTGGCGTAATTGTATGGTCTGTCAGTTTTACACAGGCATTGGAAATTGAGCACAGTATGATCGTTACTTTAACAACAGATGCCCCGGTCAATGTGATATTTAAAAATGGTGACACTCAGGTGGGCCGATTAACTAAGCAAGAAGATGGGCTATTTAGTGTGAGTGATAATGAAAGGAATGTGTTATTCCAAGCCGATCAGCTAGCATCAAATTAAACTGAACAGACAATACAAAATAACGACCAAGAAGTTAAATACTCAGGTAGTTTGGATATAGGTTTAAGCCGCAGTAGTGGTAATGAAGATGATGAGGACTATCAGGAAAAGTTGCTTGCCCAAGCTAGAACCCTGAGAAATCGTTACACATTAGAAGTGGCGAAAGCTATCGAGAAAAATGATGGTGATAAAACTCAAGATGAGACATTTGGTTCATTTCAGATAGATCACTTTATTGGTCAGAAGTGGTATGGTTTTGGCTCGGTTTCATTTGAAGAGGATTTTGAAGAGTTACTGAATTTAAGATCAACCTACTCATTAGGTAGTGGCCACCAGTTTTTTGATAACGACGACTTAAGTATGAATGGAGAAATTGGTTTTGCTTATGTTGATGAGGGTTTCGAAGGGGATGCTGATAACCACTACACAGGTGGAAGATGGGCATTTGATTATGACCAGAAGCTTTACTCATGGATAAGTGCTTTTCATAAGCATGAAGGATTTTTCAGCTTAGAAAATAGTGATGATATAAATATTCGTTCCAACACAGGGTTCAAGTTTCCTTTTAATGATCACATTAATGCTAAGTTGCAAGCAAATATTGATTGGAATAAATCGCCGGCGCAGAGAACAGCAACCACAGATAAAGAGTATCTGTTTACGCTAGGCTATGAGTTTTAAAGTGGAATAAAAAGACAATTTTACGATTGTTGTGCGCATAAGATTCAATTTTTGCTCCATAATGGGTGAAGATTTCTTGATAGACGCCCCATTTTGGGGCGTCTACTGCGTTGCTGAAATTAGCGTAGGTCCTCAACACCTCACGGTGAGGTTGAATCTGAGCAAAATAGTCAATGATAAAAAAGTGGCGTGAATCCTGCGTATAAACATTTACGAACAAATACCAAAGCATTTGGGGCCATGCCCTTAATGTACAATAATTTATAAAATAACAAGTCATTGTAAGGAAATAGAAATGAGTGGAAATCAATCTCGGCTCCAAGCCATTAGCCAAATAACTAATCGAGTTGCAAAAGACTGCGAGCCGACTAAGCCGCTGAGTGAAATATGGGCATGTGATGTATTTAACTTAGTGACCATGGAAGAAGCATTGTCGAAGAGTGCATTTAAGGCAATGAAGAAAACGGTGCAAACAGGCGCGCCTCTTGATGCTGCAACTGCTGATGTGGTCGCTGCGGCGATGAAAGATTGGGCGATAAAGAAAGGGGTGAAATTCTTTTCTCATATTTTTTACCCGATGACCAATATCACCGCTGAAAAGCATGATGGATTTGTTATCACAAATTCTGACGGACATGCCATTACAGAGTTCACTGGTAGCTTGTTAATTAAGGGTGAGCCAGATGGTTCATCATTTCCGAACGGAAGCTTACGTATGACCAATGCAGCACGTGGTTATACTGCATGGGATCCGACTAGTCCTGCTTATGTTATGCATACTGCCAATGGTTCTACGTTAATGTTGCCTAGTGTATTTATGTCTTGGACCGGGGAAGCATTAGATAAGAAGATTCCATTGTTACGTTCAAATGCAGCCATGGATAAAGCGGCCAATAAAGTTTTATCTTTAATGGGCGAGACAGATATCGCACCATTGAATTCAAGCTGTGGTGCAGAACAAGAATATTTTTTAGTGGATGAGAATTTTGCAAATAGCCGGCCAGACCTTCTCTTAACAGGACGCACATTATTTGGTGCTGCATCAGCAAAAGGCCAGCAGTTTGATGATCACTACTTCGGTGCAATACCTGCGCGTGTGCAAGTCTTTATGCAAGATTTTGAAGACAAACTTTATCGTTTAGGTATTCCTGCAAAGACCCACCATAACGAAGTTGCTCCCGGGCAATTTGAAATAGCACCATATTTTGAAGCGGCTAATGTGGCGGCAGATCATCAGCAGTTAATGATGACAACGATGAAAAGTACGGCAAAAGAACATGGATTCTTGTGTTTGTTACATGAGAAACCATTTGCCGGAATAAATGGATCTGGTAAACATGTTAATTGGTCTGTCGGTAATGCAACGCAAGGTAATTTGTTGGATCCGGGAAATACACCCCATGAAAATCTGAATTTCTTATTATTCTGTGGTGCGGTTATTCGTGGTGTCCATTTGTATGGGCCGTTATTAAGAGCTGTCATTGCCTCAGCAGGAAACGATCATCGTCTTGGTGCTAACGAAGCGCCACCAGCGATACTATCAGTGTATTTAGGTTCGCAATTAGAAAGTGTCTTTAATGATATTAAAGAAGGAAAGCTGCTAGAAAAAGCCAGTGGTGGATTGATGGATTTGGGCCTATCGCAAATTCTTAAATTTGAGCGTGATCCAGGTGATCGGAATCGTACTTCACCATTTGCCTTTACTGGTAATCGATTTGAGTTCCGTGCAGTAGGTTCGGCTCAATCTGTATCAGGCCCCTTGGTTGCAATGAATACTATGTTGGCAGATTCATTGAATTGGATTGCAGAAAAATTAGAGTCAACCTTAGCAAGTGGTGTTGAACAAACGGAAGCAGTGATCGTAGTGATTAAAGAACTGATGGAGCTGCATGGCAATGTGGTGTTTGGAGGAGATGGCTATTCATCTGAATGGCATAAAGCGGCTGTTGAAGAGCGCGGCTTGAAAAATATTCCAACGACGGCTGATGCGCTGCCCGCTTTTAAAGAAGAGTCTGTTATTAAGTTGTTTGAAAGTACGGGTGTGTTATCTCCAGAAGAGCTGGCTAGTCGTTTCGAAGTGTATTCAGAACAGTATGTGTTATCGATAGAAGTCGAAGCAAAGATAGTGGTTGATATGGCCACTACAAAAATTTATCCGGCGGCAATTTCTTATCTGTCTACACTCACGACAACGGCAGAAAGTTTGTCGAGTATGGGCTTGGTGGTTGATGGATTAAGCATTAAAAGTGTTGCCAATGAAGCTAATCAAATGATGGCGCTAGTTAAAGAACTTAATGATGCCATTGAAAAACATGACTTCAGTTCAATTGAAGAGCATATGAATTTTTGCGCAGATATAATTTGTACTTTGATGCTGGGTGTACGAACCCATGCAGATGCGCTCGAAGGCTTAATTGCCGATGAGCTATGGCCGTTACCAAAATATCAAGAAATGCTTTTTATTAAATAAAACTATTCTTGTCTTAGTAAGTGATCGCTAACTAATGCATTGTTAAATGTAAGTTGATTTCTTTAGAAATAATAGGTGAGTGAAACTGCCTGAGGTAAATCAACATCACGATTGGTATGGCAGGCTAAATGTGGTGTGGTAATAAATGCATTTGAAATATTATCTCTGCTAATTGTTGATGGAAATAAAAAGCCCCTTTGCAGGGGCTTTTTATTGTTTCAACTAAGCTGGTTAACTAAAAGTCATCAATCGTCACATTATTAAGTTTGTTAGTTTTAATGTCTTCCACTGTTGGTAGTAGTGAACATGCTTTCAATGATTGACCACAGTTACTCTTTTTTTCGCGCATATTTTGCATCCAGTTTTTGATGTTGCTGCGAGACTCGATCATTTCTGCACCTGATGTTAATCCGAGCAAGTGCATATCTGCTGTCCAATGGATATCTGCCATTGAATAGTTTTTACCAATAACGAATTTTTCTTTGCCTAGTTGTGCATTAAGTTCATCTAGCACAGGTTCTAGTTGTGCTTTTGCAGCAGTGGTATCACCAGCTTGGCCTGTGATTTCGCCGACAAAAACTTGAATAGCAGGGCCCGCTATTTGACGAGATTTGTCTACCCAGGTTTCTTGTTCAGCGGCAAGTGTAACGTTCTTAGGAATAATTGAAGTGCCTAAACCGCGAGCATTGACATATTCTGTGATCGCTTTACTGCCTGCCGTGAAAAAGTCGTTTTCTTTTAGTGCTGGTGCTATTCCAAACTCTGATACTTGTTGGAATTCTGAAGAGTTAAGGTCTGACCTCTCTAATGAGCCAGTATTCATTTCCATGCCCTGTTCAGCGGCAATTAAGATGCACTTTAAAGTTTCAGGGCAGAATGGAGCGCCTAATAGTTGTAACACGTATTGAGTTTTCTTCATGTCACCAGATAGGCCGTAATCACCAGCACCTGTATCTGCCACTGCTCTTTGATCAAATAAATCCATTGTAATAATCCTTGTGCTAAATTAGTTGATATGACTCATGAAGCCGGCGCGTAGATTGTCAGGAATCTTGGCTTCGACACGTGTTAACCATGCGTCGATATTACCAAGACCTGCAGGCGCTTTACCTTGCTTCTTGAGCGCTAACACACTGCCAGCAGCAACAGAGTCAGCTAAGGTCAATGGGCCTACTAGGAATTCTTGTTCACCGAGTAGCTGATCCATGCGTGACATGACTTGTTCAACTTTAGTCTCAGTATCTAGGAACTGATTACTTGCTTCTATCCAGTGATACTGGTCAGCTAAGTGGCGTGCTTTCTTAGGTTTCAGTGGCATACCTTGGCCCTTGATGTCTAAATAAGCTTCAATAGCAGTTTCTCCAACAACAGTGATGGGTCCGTGTGTCAAAGTGACGGTGTCTTCGCCCGACAAATTTACGTCCATTTCTACGCCACGCACGCCGGCAGTCATAATGCATTTCATGCTTGATGCATTTGCTGGTCCAGTCATCGAAATTTTGTCGTCTTTACCGGCGGCCGCGGGTTTTTCTTTTTTTCCGCCAAATCCAAATAGGCCCATTCTATATCTCCATTAAAATCAAAGTGTTAATATCAATGCAAAAGCACTAAAGTGCCAGGATTGATTATAAGTTCGTCTTAGCTACTATCGTATTACTTAATAATAATACTAACCGGATTAGTTAGCTATATTTACCAGTCTTGATGAGTGAACCTTCAGCTGTATGCTTCAAGGCAAACATTGACGCTATTGTAATTAAAAGTGTGTCTTCTTTAAATGACTTCATACTGCTTATAAGTCATTATAAATAGCTGAATGAGCTTATAAAACAGTCTGTTTTCCCACCAATATAATTATAGATTAGCGGTGTGTGGTTGTAATTGATATAGATCAAGGTTGGTTTAGAAATATGGGGCGCTAAGATTAAATATGGAGAGTTTGATTGGCCGAATCTAATGTAAGTTTCCGTGCGCTAAGTGCTTCATGTAAAACCTGTAGTTTGGCTGAATTATGTTTGCCGCGTGGATTGCAAGCAGAAGAATTGCAGCAGCTTGACGATACCATCAAAGCTAGACGTGTGGTGCATAGTGGTGGCCTTCTTTTTAAAGAAGGTGGCGACCATATTAGTATTTACGCGGTGCGTTCAGGCTCAGTGAAAACTTTTGTGCTGACTGCTAGTGGTGAAGAGCAAGTGCTTGGTTTTCATTTGCCAGGCGAGATTGTTGGTCTTGCAGGTTTGGATGAGTCTATTCATAACTGTAGTTGCAAGGCGCTTGAAGCTAGCAGTATCTGTGAGATGCCATTAGATGATCTAGAAGGTATTTGTCTGCAAATACCTAGTTTGCAAAAACAGTTGCTGAAATTAATTAGTCGTGAAATTTCTCAAGATCATAAAATGCTGTTGTTACTCGCGAAGAAAAGCTCTGATCAGCGCGTGGCAACATTCTTATTAAGTTTGTCAGGGCGCTTTAAGTTGCGTGGGTTATCCAGTGATTCATTTATACTATCCATGAGTCGTCAAGACATTGCTAACTATTTAGGATTAGCGGTTGAAACAGTGAGCCGCATTTTGACTAGATTTGGTGATGATAAAATTGTAGACGTGACGCGGAGATCTATCCAGATTGTCGATCACGACAAGCTATTAGATATGGCTAGTGCGTAAGCAAAAAACGAGGCATAAAATACCGCGCAACTGCTACATTTTCCCTGTCGGGGCAGTCTGAATTAAGATGCTGTTATTGATATACATGAGGAAAAATTCCAGCAATAAATTCCAGCTTTAACAATAAGTAGATAGAAAATAACATAAAAATATATTGTTATTGTATGGTTGTGACTCTCAAATAGATTTAACTTTGCATTGTATAAGACCAGCCTATTTTGTATGAACCTAATGAGGGGTGATAATCGTAACGCTATAAAGCACATAGTGTTAGATTGTAATTTGTACATCAAATAATACGATGCTATTTAAAAAGCAGTATTTATTAATCAAAAGATAAGGTGGGAGAGTTTGATGAGTGATGACAGTCAAAGTATTCGGGAAATAAGAATTAACCCGATTGTTCCATCTGAATCTGTATTGGTTTCTACTGCGCGTGGTCTGCGCCCAAGAAAAGAAGAAGCACCAGTAGAACAAGATACACGTGAGCATGTAGAGAAATGTCCGTTTTGTACGGGTAATGAAGAAATGACACCGGCAACCATCGCGGCATGGCCCACGCCGACAGATTGGCAAGTGCGTGTGGTAGAGAATTTATTCCCGGTGCTTAGCCCTCAACAAAGTGGCAATGCGATAAATTTTGGTTTACAGAAAGTCATCGATGGTTATGGTCGACATGAAGTGGTGATAGACCATCGCAATCACGGCATCCGTGTCAGTGAAATGGATGTAGATCATATTGCAGGAATGTTCTCGATGTTTCGAGATCGTATGCAAGAGATTTATGCGAGTGATGAGCGCATTAAATATGTGCTGGTGTTTAAAAACTTTGGTGCTGCTGCGGGTGCCAGCATCGCTCACTCACATAGTCAAATAGTTGCTATGCCAGTGGTGCCAGAAAACGTGGTAAATGAATTAAGCTCCACGCGTCAGTATTATCAAAAATACAATCAGAATATTTTTCACACATTAATTGATGAAGCGCTAACTTTTGAAGCAACGATATATGATCGTGATTCAGGTGAGGTGCGTCGAAAAATCAATGTTGGGCAATATGTTATTGAGCGTGGTGAATATTTTATCGCAGTGAAGCCGTTTGCTAGCCGCTTTGAATGGGAGGTACAAATACTGCCATTATTTGATCAGGCTGATTTCATAGATATTAAAAATGAACATTTGAATGATTTCGCTACTGTGCTTAAACACACCATGCAAAGACTCAATCATGTTTTAGGGGGCGTTCAATATAATTTCTTTTTGCATTCTTTGCCTCACTCTTCAGAGTGGCAAGATTGTGTCGATAGTTATGTATGGCATTTGGAGATTTGTCCGCGCACAAGTATTCCAACAGGATTCGAGTTGGGATCAGGATTATTTGTTAGTACGGTGAGCCCAGAAGATGCGGCAGAACAGTTGCGAGAGGTAAAGCTTTAGAAGTAGGTATGAGGGTGCTGCTAAATTGAGGGCATTATTCATTGCTGTTGACTAACCACTAACTGCTACGCCTCTTTTCTTCGGTCAGTCTACATGTAACAAATAGTGCTGAACCGAATAACTAAAAATCAACAGGAAATGAATGTTAGTGAAGTATGATTTTTTTGAAAGATAATAAGCTCATGTAAAATGAGTGGGTTATTAAGTTGCTAAATGTGTGATATTAAAAAAATTAACTGATGCGTAATACACTTGTTTAATTTGTTGTGATTACAGATTGAATAATTAATCTGAGTTATTGGTAAAACAAATTTCTTATCGTACAAGTAATACATTTTGTGCGTCAAACCTTTTTAATTTCGGCGTGCATACGGATGACGTATGATTTTGAACATGAAAATAATCTGAGATATTCTATGGAAAATAAAAGCAACAATTTTGCTACCAAAATTGGCAAATGGATGGTGGTGCTATCCTGGATTGTGGCGCTTGGATTAATGACATTACTATTTTCAAATGCTCTTGATAATAAACGCAACCCAAATCAGCAGGTAAGTACGCAAGTTACCAGCGCTGGCCAAAAGCAAGTGGTACTGGAAAGTAGCCGTCATGGTCACTATGTCGCTAGCGGTAAGATTAACGGGCAGCCAGTAGAGTTTTTGGTGGATACCGGTGCAAGTTTTGTGTCAGTGCCTGAGCATATTGCCAATAAGGTGGGGCTGGAGAAGGGTAGAGCTTTAACCGCGAGTACAGCCAACGGTAATGTGATTGTTTATTCGACGACGTTAGATCGTATTAGTGTGGGTGATATTACCTTATACAATGTGAAAGCTGATATAAACCCACATATGGATAGCGAAGAGATATTGCTCGGCATGTCATTCTTAAGAAATCTTTCCATCACCCATGAAGCCGGGAATTTGACTATTCGTCAGTAGAGGGCTTAATCGTCTGAACAAGTATCCAAGGATTAATTACCACGCTCCACACTTCTGCATCTTCGTTATGCCAGGCTTTGGCTTGGTTATTAAATTCTTTCACCAGTAGGCCCTGTTCCATCCACTCAATAATTTTAGTGGCATCATCAAGTGAAATTGAATAACCCACATCAACTAAATTTAATGTCTCGCTGACTAGAATCAACTTTCCTTGAGCGTAATATTTTTCTAAGTCTTTCCAAGGAATGACAGCTGTTTCTGCAACAATTTTGGCTTTTGCTTCTTGAACTAATTTTTCTACTTCTCTCATATATTTTAATGCTTAAATTTTAAAGTCAGTGTTAAGTTTTTTGCGTACAGGAACATTCTTTAGCTCAACATATTGCGGCAGTCCATTTTTGTATGGAGGATAGTCTTCGCCTTTAATCAAAGGAGCTAGGTATGTTCGGCAACGCTTAGTAATGCCGAATCCATCTTTAGTGATGTAACTTGCTGGCATCATTTTTTCAACGTTGGCCACGCGTGCTAAAGAAGCTTGGCCAATTTTCCATTTGTAGGGATTGTTCGAAACACGCACAATTGTTGGCATGATGGCAGTCTTGCCTTTTAGTGCAAATTCTACGGCTGCTTTACCGACGGCATAAGCCTGGTCAACGTCAGTTTTAGAGGCAATGTGACGTGCAGAGCGTTGTAAATAATCAGCGACTGCCCAGTGGTATTTGTAACCAGTTTCGTCTTTAATCATCTGTGCCACCACCGGAGCTACCCCGCCTAATTGCTTATGACCAAAAGCATCGACTTCACCAGCATCCGCTAGAAAAGTACCACCTTTATAAGCTGCGCCTTCAGAAACAATAATGGCGCAGTAGCCATATTTTTTAACGCATTCCTTCACTCGCTTCATAAAAGCTACTTTTCTAAAAGGTACTTCCGGGAATAAAATGATATGTGGTGCATCGCCTTCTTTCTCAGCAGCGAGTCCACCTGCAGCAGCAATCCAGCCTGCATGTCGTCCCATCACTTCCAGGACGAAAATTTTGGTTGAGGTTTTTGCCATCGAGACGACATCAAAGCCCGCTTCACGAATCGACACGGCGACATATTTTGCGACTGAGCCAAAGCCCGGGCAGCAATCGGTGATGGGAAGATCGTTATCGACAGTTTTAGGAATACCAATACATTGAATTGGGTAACCCATGGCTTTACTGAGCTGTGAAACTTTATTAGTAGTGTCTTGGGAGTCACCGCCACCGTTATAAAAGAAATAACCAATATCATGTGCTTTAAATACTTCGATTAGACGTTCGTACTGAGCACGATCTTCTTCTGGATTTTTTAGCTTATAGCGACACGATCCAAATGCGCCAGATGGAGTATGGCGTAGGGCTGCTATTGAGCGTGCTGACTCCTTGGAGGTGTCTATTAAATCTTCAGTGAGTGCGCCAATAATTCCATTGCGGCCAGCATAGACTTTGCCGATCTTATGTTTGTTTTTACGTGCAGTTTCAATGAGCCCGCATGCGGTGGCATTGATCACTGAAGTGACGCCGCCAGATTGGGCATAAAACGCATTTTTTTTACTCATGATACTTGCCTTGTCGAAATAAAGTTAAAATGTATTCTGATAATAGTTGGGTTCAGTGGCTTGCTTAGCGGGTTAGTAGGGGCTGCTGCAAATAAGCCAGATTTCAGAGTGATAAAATTTGCTGATTGATGACGTTGATAGCACTGTAAATCAGTTTAATACGGTGGGTTAGTTGAACAGTGTGTGTCAAAATGGTGTTTTATAAAAATAATTTAAGTGAGGAGTATATACCAATGCGTGCAATCTTATTAGGTGGGCCAGGTGCCGGGAAAGGAACTCAAGCGACTTATATAAAGGAACGTTATGGGGTACCCCAAATATCGACCGGAGATATGTTGCGAGCGGCGGTAAAAGCTGGGACTCCTCTTGGTGTCGAAGCAAAGAAAGTGATGGATGCTGGGGGGCTTATTTCTGACGATATTATTCTTGGTTTGGTTGGAGAGAGAATTCAACAAGATGATTGTTCTAAAGGATTTTTATTTGATGGATTTCCACGCACTCTAGCTCAGGCTGATTCACTTAAAACACAAGGTGTTGAAATAGACTTTGTGGTTGAGATTGATGTGGACGATGAAGAAATCATAAAACGCATGAGTGGACGTCGAGCGCATCTTGCTTCTGGTCGTACTTACCATGTGATTTATAATCAACCTAAAGTGGAAGGCAAGGATGATGTCACTGGCGAAGACTTAGTGCAGCGTGATGATGATCAAGAAGATACAGTGCGCGAACGATTACGTGTTTATCATGAGCAAACAGAACCATTGATTAACTATTATTCTTCATGGGCATCTAGCAGTGAAAGCAATGCGCCAACGTATGTCAAAGTTGAAGGTATTGGCAAAGTTGAAGAGATTAGAGATAGCATCTTTAAACAACTAGGATAACCTAAACCATTGGATGTTTTCATCATACTTGCTGTTATCGCAGCAGGGGTCTGGTTTTGGATAGATGGATTACGCTCACGTGAATTTGCAATAAAACGTTGTCACTCGTTTTGTATGCAGAATCACGTGCAGATGCTAGATCAGTCAATCCACCTAAATAAAGTGTTTCCTGCGCGTAAAAACGGTCAAGTAAAGCTGCGCCGATTTTATGAGTTTGAGTTCAGTATTAATGGCACGGATAGATACAGCGGTGTTGCTGTCGAGTTCAGTAATAAAATCGAGTATCTATCTTTATTGCACCCCGATGGTGAAATTATTCAGGGAATGCTTAATTAAGTGACGAGTTTTTTATTCGTCAAGTCGAAATTTCTTGATATCCCAGTGTTTATTTTTATACTTTAAAATCATGCAAGAGGCGCCACCAAAGGTACGCGTGTAACCAGCTGCGCCGGGATTAAGTATCCAGGGCTTTTGTTGTTGATCACAGGCTAT
>WASW01028538.1_pt1 | contig 22018 bp, 22 predicted proteins | sample 5698521 | NCBI WGS metagenome assembly WASW01 (sample SAMN11175560, study PRJNA528189) | sponge metagenome | isolation source: marine sponge | host: Leucetta | place: Antarctica: Western Antarctic Peninsula, King George Island | collected 2013-01
TATATAAAGGAATAGTTAATGAGTCCTCCACTGGTTCAAATAAAAAATTTGCATAAATCTTTTGATGATCTTGAGGTATTAAAAGGGGTAAGCCTTGATATAAATCGTGGTGAAGTTGTCTCGATTATTGGCCCCTCAGGAAGTGGAAAAACAACTTTATTACGTTGTATCAACGTCTTGACAAAATATGATAAAGGCAGCATCAAAATTGATGGTGTTGAAATTGGTTACACTAGCGATGATGAAAAAGACAGGAAAGAAAGAAGTGAGAACCAGTTGTCTGCATTTAGAGCAGAACTTGGAATGGTTTTTCAATCATTTTATTTGTTCCCTCATTTGACCGCATTGGAAAATGTCATGCTAGGACTGAGGAAAGTCAGAAAACTTTCTAAAACAAACGCTCAAGAGCAAGCAAAACACTGGCTTCAACGGGTTGATTTAGCTGACAAAATAAATAATTTACCCGCCGCATTGTCGGGAGGTCAGCAGCAAAGAGTGGGCATTGCACGTGCGGTTGCGATGGATCCGAAAGTTTTGCTTCTGGATGAAATCACTTCTGCGTTAGATCCTGAATTGGTTGGCGAGGTTTTAGATGTAGTCCAAAAGCTTGCTAAAGATGGTATGACAATGATTATTGTTACTCATGAAATGTCATTTGCCAGCGAGGTTAGTCATCGAATCATATTTATGGCTGATGGAAAAATTGAAATAGATGGAACCCCTTCTCAAATTTTTGAAAATTCTAAAAATGAACGTTTAAATACGTTTCTTTCAAGAATTAAAAGTAAATAGTAACCAAAATTATGAAAGAAAACCCTATGAGCCAGCAACGAAATGACCCTAGGCCCGGTATGGGATTACGCCCAATTATCAATGTTTCGGGAACAATGACTTATCTCGGTGCTTCGATTATGAAGCCAGAAATCAGCGAAGCGATGGCTTCGATTGCCTCCGAATTTGTCGAAATGGCCGATTTGTATCAAAAAGCCGGAGTGATGGTAGCCGAGTTATGTGATGCCAAAGCAGGGACGGTAACTTCTTGTGTTTCAGCGGGAATCAGCCAGTCTGTCGCAGCTTGCATGGCCGGAGCAAATATTGGGAAAACCCAACAACTGCCCGATACGACTGGGATGAAAAATGAGGTGCTCATTCAACTAGGGCATATGGTCAATTATGGTCATCCGCTGGATCAAGCAATCCGAATTGCGGGTGCTTCTCCTCGTCCAATCGGGCAAATTGGAAATGTTCATCCGAGTGCGCTCGAACAAGCTCTCAACGAGCAGACAGCCTGTGCCGTTTTTGTCGTCTCTCATCACACCCATCCCATTGGGAACCTCCCTTTGAGCGAATTTGCGGAAATCTGCCATGCCAAAGAAATTCCGGTGATTGTTGATGCCGCCTCGGAATACGACCTTCAAGGGTTTCTCAAAGCAGGCGCGGATTTGGTAATTTACAGCGGGCATAAATTTCTGGGAGGCCCGACTAGCGGAATGGTCGCAGGCCGGGAGGATTTGGTAGAAGCAGTTTATTTACAAAATGCCGGCATCGGGCGAGGCATGAAGATTGGAAAAGAAAGCATTGTGGGACTGATGGCTGCCATTACCGCATGGCAACAGCGCGACCATGACGGCATCCGAAAATTAGAAAAAAGTTACTTAGACCTTTGGCATGAACAATTCAACAAAATTCAGGGCTTGCATTGTATGATCATCCCTGATCCGACCGATAATCCATTGGATCGGCTGCGTGTTTTTGTTGATGCCAACATTGCTAAAAAATCAGCAAGCGAACTGGCGAAACTTTTGGCATCCGGTGAACCTCCCGTGATCGTACGTCACCATGAGGCCGAACTAGGGCATTTTGATATGGATCCCTGCAACCTCCATCCAGGCGAGGCAGAAGAGGTTGTTTCCAGCATGCTTTCTTGCCTTAACTCCTAATTTTTCTTCAATCTGCCGAGCAGTTTAAAGGTATCTATTTCAGAAGAAAGACCAATAGAAAATAGTCTCATCAATATATTCTGAATAAATTCTTAAAAAAAAGTTGCAAAATAATTTAGAATATGAGAGAGAAAGGACAGTGAGGTAACCTACAAAGGTAGTTTGATCCTGACGATCATCGCACTTCACTAGCCCTCGGCCACGGAAGGCTGAACTAATCCTCCTCCGAACCTCCCTTGGCTGAGGGATTCGCCTTTCTTCTCAATCATCCAAAATTGCTTCCAGTTGATCTCTTGAAATGATTTTCAAAGAAAAGAACCCTCAAGGTGGATTTAAGGATGGGGTATCACGTGCTCTGGGGGGAGGGTTACTTGTCAGCTTCGTTTTCGGCAAGAAACACTTTGATCCCTTGACCGGATTTATTCCACTTTTTGCGTTGACCTTTGCTCAATTGACTAACCAATGATTTGATTGCTCGTCGTGCTTTGATTTTTGCTTTTTTTCTGTCTTCACGTGATAATTGTTTGGTATTTGCCATAAAGATGCCTCTCTCATAAAAGAATCAGAGTATAGAGATGAGTTCTTCAATCACCCCTTAAGAAATATTGATACAATCAATCCAAAAATACACCATATCCGTACATTAACTCAAGCTAAATTCAGGGTTCCATTGCTGGTGGCTTGATGAACCGCCAAGGTTGAATTTCCTTAAAGCAAGGACACAACCCCAAAAAGTAGGAAAGGCTGGTTGACATCTTCCCGCAGCTGTGAGACATGCAGCCGAAGTTGAGGAAAATATATAAAAATAAGTGGGCACATTGGATTTGCTTTGTATGGTCAAATCGATTTTGTCTTGGGGATAGAGATTGGTGCAAGCAATCGGGGTTGTCCTTGACGCAAAAATCGCTCATCGTGTTTCCCCAGGCCGATTACATCAAATTGTGGCGATTGCTCTAATTGGAGTAGGATTTTTTATGGTAGGGCGAATTCTATTCTGAAGGAGACACCAAACTGTCGCGAATACTCTGGGGAGGGTCGGAATTTTTATGGTCGGGCAATCTGATCTTAACGGAAATTCAGAAACTCACAATGCCTCTTCATCACTTCACAGGTTGACGAAGCCCGCCCGCTTAGATTCCGATTAATTCGGAAGAATTGCACAACCCAACACCATCCTACCTTTCAAAGAAAAGATTTGCGGTGAGGGCTTGAAACATGCCTAAAAATCTGCTTTTAAAGCCGCACGTCGTTCTCGTTTCAAATCTTTGTTACGCTGTTTCTCTGCTGCTTCGCGTTTCAATTTTCTGGCCAAGGAAGGTTTGACATAAAACTTACGCTTCTTCAGTTCTTTAAACAATCCTTCTTTAATGAGGGTACGCTTGAGCTGCATTAAAGACTTTCCCACATTTCCGTCTCTAACTGATACTGTAATTGGCATAATACTTTCCATAAAAGGTCAAAAAAGGAGAGGATTCTCATCAAACCCACCGACTCATTTTAAAATTTTCTTGCCAGTGAAGAAGGATGCTATCTCGGTAGATAAAATTCGAGAACTAAAGCCATCACCTTCAATTATTTTAGAAGATCATCGTCGAAAATCCGAAAAAACCTTCTCCACTTTGGCATTTTTTAAAAAAGGGCTGTCTGGATTAGTCCTTTTTTACACTCACAGCGCAAGGACCTTTTTGGCCTTCACCAACTTCAAAAGAGACTTTATCTCCTTCCGCAATATAACCACCCTCGATTTCAGAATGATGAACAAACAGATCATCGCCTGATTCTTGTTCAATAAAACCGTACCCTTTTTTAGGGTTAAACCACTTTACTACACCTTGAGACATACTATTCCTCTAAAAATATTTTCAATTTTAATGACTGATGTTTCACTTACGAACCGAGACAAGATTTTTTCCGCATTTTGATTGATAAAACTTTTTTGGCTCGATCTGTTCTTTAATCAAGAACTTCCTGCAGAAAAGGAAACAAATTAGCAATGTATCTCAATTGTCGGAAAAAGCGAGCTGAAAATGAGAAGAAAAGGATTTTATGAGAGAAGTGAGGGAATTTTTTTCTTCAAAAAACGCCTCCGCCCTGCGTGGCTTGCTTTGATAAAGCTTCCAAAAATATCAGATTGCCTCTTTCTTGATTTTTAATTAATGTGTCCTTCCGACTCGACCAATGGATGCAAACGGTTTGGTCAGGAGAAGTGCGGATGTAAGGGAGACGTTGATGAACCCGACCATGAAACGCCACGTTGTGGTTGTCGATGATGAGGCAGATATGCGCGATGTGCTGGCTGATGCCTTGACAGAAAACGGTTATCAAGCGACAACGGTTGCTGACGGTCAAGCTATGTGGCAAGTGCTCGATTCCCAAAATTGTGACTTATTGATCATGGATCTGCGTCTCCATAGTGAAAATGGCCTGCAATTGGCACGAGAAGTGAGGCGCAAAAGCACAATACCGATTATGATGTTAACGGGACAAGGGAATGAAACTGATCGCATTTTGGGGCTAGAGGTAGCGGCGGACGATTTTCTGATGAAACCTTTCAACGTTCGAGAATTGCTTGCCCGTGTTTATGCTCTGATTCGTCGAAGCACAGAATTGAACCAAACTTTTAATGACGCAGTTCAGGAGCATCATGAATGTTTGATGTTTGGGAATTGGATTCTGGATATCACCAGTCGGGAACTCAAGAACACCTCTGGGAATTTTGTCAAATTGACTTTTGGTGAATTCAATCTCCTGGAAACTTTTGTCAAATCACCGGATCGGGTGTTGTCTCGTGCTCAACTTCTTGAGCGCACCCGGAATATTGAAAATGATGTGTTTGATCGAACTATCGATGTCTTGATTTTACGATTGCGACGCAAAATCGAACCCAATCCGAAACAGCCTCAATATATCCTGACAGAACGAGGGATGGGCTATCTCTTTTCAGGTCCAGTCAGAGTCGGGTGATGCGTGGGATACGACAACAAGCGTCTTTAACAATCACGATTGTCACTGTGTTGATATTGGGGCTTGGCTTAGTTGGGTGGTACGGGCTCGATCAGACCAGCAATACCGTTACAGATTTTGAAGCCAACAATCTTCCGGAAATTAGCACCGCCCTCAGTCTTTCCGAAAGCGTCGCTCATCTGGCCGCCCTGGCCCCGTATGTCGCTGGTTCGGCAAAACCCTTCCAACTCCAATCCGAACGGGATCGTTTAGAAACCCGTTTTCGTAATCTGGAAAACATCGCACAAAGCTTAAAGAACTTAGAATTTCGAGAGGCGCTGTCCTTGCGTTTGTTGACCTTGCATAAAGTGATCAATGAACTGATTGAACGGGTTAAGGAAGAGCTATTTTTAAGAGAAGACCTACTCGCGGTGCGTTTCACTCTCGCCGATTTAGAACGACGCAACGCCTCTTCACAAAAAGACACAGACGGTGCCACGCTTGATTTGTTCGCACTGCTTCAATTCCTGCTCGATCAAATGGACCATCCTTTGGAATCGCAACGCCGTTTGGTCGAAGATGCTGGACTCCTGATTGCTCCGAAAGCGATCCCCACTGACCCCGCACGATCGCTCAATCAGCTCGCTCACCGCATTATTAAAATTCGGACCCGCATTCAAACCATCAACCAACGAAAATCTTATCTGCTAGCCTCTGTGAGGGCCCAGTCAGAACAGCTGACGGAGCAAGTTAAATTTTTTGTAGGCAATCTTCAACGTGAAGTGGCTCGAATGCGCCAGCGAGCACAGTCGACAGTGACCCAGGCAAATACTTGGATGTTGATCATCGCTGGCTTGTTAGTCTTGGGAATGCTTCATCACTACATCTCTAATTATCGCATGATGCGAGATCTATCTTTAATGACTCAGGATATGTCAAGATTGGCTGAGGGAGACACGCATGCGATCCCAATCGCTGTCGAGAGACGAGACGAAATCGGCAAATTGGCGCATGTCTATAATGTGTTTCGGGACCATTCTCTGAAAATCAAAGAAGTCAGCGACCATTTGGCGCAACAAAAAGAACTCCTTGAAACAATTTTCAATCACATGATGAATGGGATCAGTGTTTTTTCACCAGATCGCAAATTGGTCTGGTGGAATCGCCGTTATCTGGAGATCTTTAACCTCAATGAGGAAGAAATTTATAATGGGCGCTCGCTGGAAGCTGTCCAGGCGTTGATGAACAGAAGCCCGCATGAAAACCGAACCCTCAGCAATGCCCCTGTCGATCTCGACCACTTGAATGACCTGCGTCACAACCGTCCTCAAACCTTTGAGCGTCATTACACGACAGGAAAAGTAGTAGAATTCCGTAGTCAACCGATGCCTGATGGTGGTTTCGTGACATTGTATAGTGACTTGACCGACCGAAAGGCAGTCGAAGCGCAACTGCGACAAGCTCAAAAAATGGAGATGTTGGGCCAGTTGACAGGAGGAGTCGCTCACGATTTCAATAATTTGTTGACAGCACTTATCGCAAATTTACAACTCCTGGCGGCAAATCCAGATTTGGATGAAAAACAACAACGCTATGCTAATCGCTCACTCAGTGTCGCTGAAAGAGGGGCTAATCTCGTTCATCGACTCCTGGCCTTCAGTCGGACTCAGCAACTGCATCCGGAACGGCTGAATATTGATGATTTGATTACGGGAATGACTGACCTGATCGAATACAGTGTGTCTCCGAACATTGAAGTATCGACCGATTTAAATGCACATGAATCCGTTTTTGTGGATCCGTCTCAATTGGAAAACGCGCTGCTCAATTTAGCAATCAATAGCAGTGCGGCAATGCTCGATGGGGGGCGTTTGACTTTCATCACGGAAACGCGAATCATTGCTGAATCTGAGACCCCTTGTGTTGTCGTTACAGTGGAAGATACCGGGCATGGGATTCCTCTGGAGTTGCAGGAGCGGGTCTTGGAACCCTTTTTTACGACCAAACCCGCTGGACAAGGGAGCGGGATGGGCTTGAGCATGGTCTACGGTTTTGTTAAACAATCTGGAGGAGAAATGCTGATCGATTCCGCTCCAGGAAAAGGATCTCGCACTCAGTTGATTTTACCAATATCGGAACAAAGCAAGATTGCCAATCCGGAACAATTGGCTCTCTCTCCAGAGCCGGTTTTCATCCCTGATGGGAAAAAAGTGTTGGTTGTCGAAGACGATGCGCAGGTTCGCCAAGGTATTCATGAACAAATTGAATCTCTGGGATATCCCACCATCTCTGTCGCTAGTGCTGAATCCGCAATGGATCTTCTACAAAAAGATGCCCTGCTTTTTGCCTTAGTTCTCACTGATATCAGTCTGACCGGACCATGGAGTGGGATCGATTTAAAACACCAGTTGCAAACCCATTGGCCCGATATTTCGGTCGTCCTCAATTCCGGCATGCCTCGAGAAAGCCTGGAACAACATTATGGACTCCAACCCCATGATCCTCTGATTCTCAAACCTGTTTCCTTTGCCACTTTGAAACATTTATTGCTTCGTTGAAGGCAATGTTTCAATTGTTACGAATTTTCTGAAAATCTGAAATTTTTCATTAACTTTTTTCTGATACCTTCCTTTTTGACCGTTGTATTTAACGGTTTTTATACCAAAAGGAGCAGCAATTCTTCTTTTGGATTTATTTGAAGGTTTTGAAATAGTGTTATCATTATTAAATAGCATAAATTTTTCCAGAATATTTTTTTAACTTCTTTAAGAGAATGGCATTAATTTCTAAAACTATGGAGGAATAATGAAAAAAACATTGATTTTGATTTTATCTATAATATTGATGACAGGTACGTTATATGCCGGGAAATATGTCAAATGGCATGATAATGGAGATGTCGATTTAGTCATGAAAGATGGAACAACGATCCGGACCAATCGGAAAGAATTGGGAACTGCATTTGGTCCGAATCAACAACCTTTTAAAGGAGTAGAGATCAATGTCACGGTGAATTCCGGTGGTCCGAAGGGTGGAATTTCCGGTCCTTTACACAGTTTCAAACCGATTTGGGAGGAAATGTCCGGAGGAAAAATGAATATCGTGGAATTACCATTTGCTGAGCATTATACAAAAATGATGATGGATCTGAGGAATGGTACCGGGCAGTATGATGCGTTCATGGTAGGTGCCTTTTGGTATGGGGATATCATCCCTTTTGGCTATGGCTATGAAATTAGTGAGCTAAATGCTTCTGACGAATACCCTCAATGGAGTTTTGATTCCATGCCGGATTCCTTGAAAACTCTACATACCTGGGCTGGAAAAAAATATGGGGTCTTGAACGATGGAGATGGGCAGGCGTTGTATTATCGCCGGGACGTCTTGACCAATCCGGAGTGGCAGTCCCAATTTAAAAAAGAAAAAGGTTATGATATGCCTATCCCTCCGAAAACCTGGCAACAATTGTTGGATATTGCCAATTTTTTCAATGGAAAAAATTGGGACAAGAAGGATGACAAGCCAGATTCCGGTATGGTTCTGCACCTGAAAGTGGGTGAGCAGGGGCACTATCATTTCCAATCGCTTTCAGCAAGTTTCGCCATCACTCCCGGCCCTAAAGTAGATCGCTATCATAATGTGTATTGGTTTGATCCGGAAAATATGAAACCGATGATCAATAGCCCAGGCCATGTGAAAGCACTTAATTTTTTACTCGATTTGCATAAAACCGGTCCTTCTGCACAGATCAGTTGGAGTTTGGGAGAAGCTTGGGATTATTTCCTGCGGGGTAAATCGGTGTTTGTCTTCAGTTGGGGTGATGTTGGCTCCTTATGTCAGGACACAAATCGCTCCAAGATTCAGGGTGTTTGTGCTTCTGCACTGCTGCCGTCCTCAGATGAATATTATGACCATGCCAATAAGAAATTTGTTAAGAGTTCCCAACCACGCAAAATCGGAAATACTACAGGAGGTTCCTGGCATGGGGTGATTTCCAATTTTTCAGAGAATCCTGAAGCCACTTACTCTTTTCTGTCATTAATGGCCATTGAGCCGGTTTCCAAATGGAATGCTTCCTTTGGCTGGACAGGCGTGGATCCTGGTTTCTCCTATCAGTTCCTCGAGCCACGGGGAAAAGCAAAGCTTTCAGATTATACTAATGCTGGATGGGACGCTGCGGATGTGAAGGACTATTTGAATGCTTATTATGAAACCTTCTATGCATCAACCTTTATGCCCTATCTGAGAATTCCCGGAACCTTTGAATATTGGGATATTCTGGATAAAAACTTATCTGCTGCTATGAGTGGAAAGCTTTCTGCCTCAGAAGCATTGGATAATACGGCAACTTCCTGGGAACAAGTCACAAACCGATTTGGCCGTGACAAGCAAAAGAAATACTACCAAGAGGCTATCGGTTATCAGAAGTAAAATTTCTGTAAAAAGTGTGTAACAAGGCAAGAGGCAACTGTAATCCAGGTTGCTCTACTTGCCTTGTGATGATAGGGTGGAGCGTTTTTTTTCGTTGAGGGAGATTGCTCCAAATGCGTTTTCAGCATCCACTAGTGCGTTTGTCAATTTCCTCTTCCCAAACTTCTCATGTTGAAACATCTCCGCATCAAGTATCTGTTTATCATACCGGCGATCGTTTGGATCCTTTGTTTTACAGTATTTCCTCTCCTATACTCCCTGACAATCAGTACGTTTAACATTGAAAACTCGATGAAAGTGCGTCGGGAAAAAATCCCGGTGCTCAACGAAAATGGGAAGCCTGTTTTAAAAGCCAACGGACAACCTCGGACGAAGGTCAAAATTCATAGAGAACGTATCTCCAACTGGGATTTTATCGGCATTGACAATTATAAGCGAATTTTCCAAGATCCACAGGCTCTGGAAGCGATGCGCATCACAGCTCTCTTTATCGCCATTGCTGTTCCTGTTCAATTGGTGTTGGGGTTTGCTTGTGCCCTCTTATTCAATCAACGGATTTTGTGGAGAGGTCCTTTACGGACTGTCATGATGCTGCCGATTTTTGCCACTCCTCTCGCTGTCGCCTATATATTTTTTACTATTTTTTATGAAGAGGGAGGACCCTTGGGGTTTTTAGGAATCCCATTTCTTTCCGATCCGGATTGGGCGCTGATTTCTGTGATTATTGTGGATGTTTGGCAATGGACACCGTTTTGTTTTTTAATTTTCTTAGCCGCCCTGCAGGGAATTTCTCAAGAAATAGAAGATGCTGCCAAGCTGGACTGCCGCCATGCAGGGGATAAATTATTTTATATTATCTTACCGATGATTCAACCCACCATTATTATTGTGCTCCTGATGCGAATGACAGAGGCTTTAAAGCTTCTTGATGTTCCTTTTGCCATGACGGGAGGCGGTCCCGGCATTGCCACCCAATCCTATTCCCTTTTAGTATTCAGGACAGGGTTGCGCTATTTTGATGTCGGTTATGCTTCAGCATTGAGTTATATACTGCTGATCGTGGTGATGATTATCGTGATGATCTTGTTTAAAAGAATCAGGTCGGTTTATTGAGGAGATAAGAGAAATGAACAACCAAAGCCGGAAAAAAAAATTCAATCCAGATTCGATAGTTTATTCCATCTACACACTTTTGGCCGTTGTGGTGGCCATGATTTTTTTCTTCCCGATTTATTGGGCCTTTTCAACCAGTTTGAGAAACCCGATGGATACCTTCACAGTATCCGGGATCGGGATCCCATTTATTCATTTTGAACCCACTTTGGATAATTGGATCTCTCAAGTTGCGTCTGAGGAAGCACAGCGGGCTGTATCGAATAGTGTGATTGTTGCGGTATCAGCATCTGTATTGGCCTTGATTTTAGGGACTCCGGCTGCCTACGCTTTGGCTCGGTTCAATTTTAGAAAGATTAACAATAAAGATCTCACCATTTGGTTTTTATCCCAAAGAGTCTTACCTCCCATTGCCACGGTCATTCCTTTTTATCTATTGATCCGCTGGGTGGGTCTCTTAGACACCTATACGGCGCTGATATTGATTAATTCAGTTTTTGTTCTGCCTTTTGTAGTCGTGATCGTACGGCAAACTTTTTTGGATCTTCCAGTTGAATTGGAAGAAGCAGCGCTGATTGACGGCAGCTCCCATTTTGGAGCTTTTTGGCGGATTGCTTTGCCCCTGGCTGCTCCAGCAATTGCAGCGACCGGGTTGATCATTTTTGCCTTTGCCTGGAATGATTTTTTGTTTGCCATCACTCTGAGCAGTAAAGATGTCATCACCGTTCCCATTCATATAGCAGGCGCCGTCGATACGAGGGGAGTGCAGTTTTGGTTCATGTCGGCCCGTGCCATGATTGCGATGATCCCACCCGTGGTCATTGCGCTCTTTGCCCAAAAGTATATTATCCAGGGATTGACATTGGGTTCGGTCAAGGGATAAGACGGAAGAAGAAGATCAGAAAACTGATTCATGTTTTAGGGATTGACCTGGGGAGAGGGCATGTCGGAAGCGGTATCTATCCTGACGGGGGCATTGGATCCCAATGATCATGAAGCAGGGGCTTTTTGTTTACCTCCATAATCTTACCTGAATCTGATCTGTTATCGATTCTCAAAGTTCCACCTTCCCAACCTCTGCTCTTTCCTCCCAAAGGGGAGGCGGCACAAAATAAAAAATGGTAAAGTGAATTTCAGCTTTGGGCGGCATCCGCTGACAACTAACCTGAGAGGAACGACGTATTGCATGAGACTCCTTAGATTGATCCTAATTTGCATGAGCTGTTTGTCTTTCCAAGCATTGAAGGCGGCAGAGCTTAAATCAGTGGGCATCAGTGTGGCTGATCTTGGCAATCCTTTTTTTGTGCTGATTGCTGAAACAGTCGCCAAGAAAGCCCGTGTTTTAGCAGGGAAAGAGGTCGATGTTTTTGTACGATCAAGTGCTTATGATTTGCAACGACAAGTGAGACAAATCGATGAATTCATTGGTTTAGGCGTCGATCTGATCATTTTGTCAGCGGCAGACAGTGTTAAAATTGAATCCAGTGTCCGGCGCGCTCAAAAGGCTGGGATCAAAGTGATTGCTGTGGATATTAATGCCTCTGGTGCCGATGTTACTATTACAACCGATAATACCCAAGCCGGTGAAATTGCCTGCGAGTACCTTGCTCAAAAACTGGGGGGCAAAGGAAATTGGATCATCATTAATGGGGTTCAAATTTCATCAACGATTGATCGAGTATCGGGATGTAAATCAGTCCTCAGTCATTATCCAGAGATCACGCTTCTTTCTCACGAGTTGAATGGAGGAGGAAGTCTCGAAGGTGGTATGGAAATCATGACTTATCTGATCAATGCTCACCCACACATTGATGCTGTTTTTGCAGTGAATGATCCGACCGCAGAAGGCGTGTTGCTTGCCGCCTTGCAAACAGAAAGAAATGAATTTTTGATCACGTCTGTTGATGGTGCTTCATCAGCGCAAAAAGCAATTGCTCAAATAAATAATCCCTGGATCGCCTCTTCTGCACAATTTCCAAAACAAATGGCAGAAAGGGCAGTAGAACTTGGAGTCGCACTCTTGAAAGGGCACAAAGTGGAACCGAATTTCATTTTGATACCAGCAGAGTTGATCACTCAAAAGAATGTCGCTAGTTATATTGGTTGGGATCAATAGCCCGCACATCTAGTTGGAAAAAATGCCAAAAACCTTTTTTAGGAAGATCGCTTTTATCAAAAGGGTGGCAATGATCAGGAAAAAGAGCGGGGGGTGAAGGCATTTTTGAGAGGCTTTGGAAGAACTTGAATGGATGATTTCAGACAGGTGAAAATAAAAAAGTTTGAGCGTGAATTGAGAAGAGTGAACAAGAGGGCAGGGGCTTCATTTGAAAACACCCTCCCTCTTTTCTGAAACAATCTTCTATCATGGTTCGGGCCTTTAAACTCGAGTCGCTTCAACCGCCTTCTTCAGACTGGAGAGATACACTTCCAATCCTTCGAATTTGGGGTGAATTTTCGATATTTTTTGAAAAACTGCCAAGGCCTCATCATATTCTCCCAGTTTAGTATGAATGAACCCCAAGCCAGACATTGCATTAAAATGCCGTGGTTCGAGAAAAATGGCCTTGTGGATGTCTTTCATAGAAGCATCATAATTTTCCATTAAATAATACGTGATTGCGCGTTTATTCCACACTTCGGCAAAATCCGGTTTCTTTTCAATAATGAAATCGAAAATCTGCAAGGCAACAGGAAATTCCCGCATTTCAATCGCTAAAACTCCTTTGCGCATTAGCAGATTGATATCTTCTTGTTCACTTTCTATCCAGATCGCCCGGATTTGAGTTTCAATGATCTTGGCTTCCCAGACACTGGATGACGCTTGCAGCTCGACAAACAGTGGTTCCAGCCTTTCATCTTTTTGAGAGGCGTGCGTGGTACTTGCCAAGAAGATCAAGATTGTGATCGCAAGATTACGAAATAGCATCATTGCCCCCTTTCTCTCAATCAACTTTTGATTGAGTCTCAATGATTCAATCAGCCGGATACAGCGAAACGCTGTGATTCTGCTCATTCCAGAAAATGAGTGAGGGGAATAAAAGGTTGCGCGCTTCATTAGAAATAAGAATAAAAGGCAACAAAGCCCCCCTTACAGAATTGACTGTTTGTTTATATATTTTGACAGGACACTCTGCTAATTCGGTTCAAAAAAAATGACAATAATAATTATTTCAATGGGTTCGAATATTCGGAGATAATTTCGAATTTACGTAATCGGTCTAGGGAAATAGATTAAGTGACTTTACCAAGCGCCAATCAATGTGCTGGCATCTAGGAAAGTAGAAGATCTCCCTGGACTCCAGCTTGGAGGTTGGAATGACAGGTATTCCAGCTCCTGATTCACGTAGGTGATGTATGTTTTTTGCGAAGCTTTTGAAAATGTGGCTTAGGTGATTTTGTTAACTGATCTCTGTCTAGTTTTTCGATAGAGGGTCATTGGGACATGTTGCTGAAGATAAGGACATGTGCTTTCGCGCACAGCGACCCGATAGAGGGTGAAGAGGAAACTGTACGCAAAAGCGAAATCAATCATCAGATTAGTGAGGCGCAATACGGCCTTTCCAAATTTTCTTTGTTTTATCCTTTTACCCCTTCACAGCTCCCATGGTGACACCGGCAACAAACCACTTCTGAAAGAGCACAAAGACCGCCAGAACCGGGATTATAGTGATCATAATAGCCGCCGCATATGTCCCGACTGGCAGAAAGGATTTTCCACCAGCTATCTTTGCAATGGCCACAGGGATCGTCTGGATTTCGGGATCCTGGAGAAATACAAGAGCATAAATAAATTCATTCCAGGTCTCAAGAAACAGCAAGATGATACATGACGCCAGTGCGGGAGCTGCTAATGGTAGTATAATTCTCACCAATAATTGTAAATCCGAGACCCCATCAATAACAGCAGCTTCTTTAATTTCGTGTGGGATCTGTTCAAAAAATGATCGCAATATTAGCGTCGCAACCGGGAGAGCAAACCCGATATAGGGTAATATCACAGCCAGATAACTGTTGATCAAACCCAACTTCACCATCACAAAAAATAATGGAATCAACAATACCTGTGCGGGAACAACATAACTTGCGATGAGAGTCGTAAATATGATTTCTTTCCCTTTAAACAGGTATTGGCTGAAACTAAAAGCCCCTAAAGATGCAAAGACTGTTGCCAACGCAATAGCGCTAAAGGTGACGATGGAGCTATTGCCAAACATCTGAAGGAACGTCACATTCAACCTTGTCTCCGCATAGTTCCAGGCATCTATGTAATTCTGATACGTAACGGCTTTTGGGATGATATATAAGATATCCTGATACAAGCTCTCATTCGGTCTCAGAGAAAGGGAGAAGATATACAATACCGGAAATAAAATTCCGATAATTGTGAGAGTGATTATTATCCTCGATATCCAGTAATATCCTGGATTTCTTTTCTTGCTAATTCCATAGGTTTGGGTTGTCATTCGGTCTTCCTCTTCTTTTCCTGTTCCATTATGCCCTGCCTTCACTGCGTTTAAGGTAGCGAATTCTAAAAATGCCAAATAGCAGTACGATAATAAACATGATGACCGAAACACTGGAACCAACTCCCATCTTATTAGGGCCATTGGCAGCAAATGAATAATAAAACATGATCGTCGTTAAAACCTCAGAATTGTGAATAGGCCCCCCTCTTGTTAAGACATAGACAATATCAAACACTCTGAAACTTCCGATTAAGTTTAAAATAACATTCAGTATAATCGTTGATTTTAGCAACGGAATGACAATTCTAATGATTTTAATCCACCAGCTTGCTCCTTCAACGTCCGCTGCTTCTAACAACTGGATATCAATAGATTGAAGCCCTGCGTAAAATATCACCAGGTTATAGCCAACCCATTGCCAAACACTCACCAGCACGACACACCAAATCGCCAGTTGGACACTTGAAAGCCATGAAAAATCAATCCCTAGAATTTGATTAATGACACCGTCCTGTTCCAACATTCTTCTCCAGGCAAGGCTTAATGCGACAGGCGCGAGCACCCCAGGAAAAAAAATGACGGTTCGTATGAGAACACTGTACTTGAAGCGCCCGAAAAAGATAATGATCGCCAGAAACATGGCAATGATTACCTGGATAGAGATACTGGTCCCGACAAAATAGATTGTATTTCTTAAGGAAACCCAAAAATAGCGGTCGTTAAAAAGAATTCTAAAGTTATCAAAACCGACATACTGCCGAAAGATATTGGAATCGTACCCGGTAAAATTGTACAAACTTAGAATCATGGAAAATATGACAGGAGATAGCACGAATACAAGAAAAACCACAATGGATGGGACCAGATAGATATATGGTTTTACGTTATTTTGCCCTATCCCTACTTTCATTTTTTCCACAAATTGCTGAAAATACAAGAGGAGGTGAAACAACAATAGGAAAGGACTGACATCTCCCTATTGTTGCGCACTCATGATTGATTACTTTTTATAACCACTGACTTTATCAAGATTAGCAAGCACATCATCAACGGTTTCCACCCCCAGAAGAACATTACCGATCCCATCCCCAAGGGCTTTTACGACATCAGGGTAAAAATAAACTATCTCGCTGTACCTTCCCGGCGAATTATATAATTTAGTAGCATCATTGAACACTGGATTTTCCGTTTTTGGGATATTCATAGCATCGACACCAGCAGCGGGATTCACACCATTTTTGATAAAGATCGCTGCTGCTTGAGGGCTATTGGTAAGACGGACAAATTTTATGGCCTGTTCCTGATGTTTTGTCTTCTTGGACACCCCAATATCCGTGCCAAAGTTTTTATTATAGGCCACCGTAGAATTTTTGTTCACTAATGGATATTGAATGATGCCGATGCTTGGATTATTAGGATTATTGTCTGCTTTCTTCATAGCGCCTGCAAACCAATCCCCTTGCGCCCACATAAAGATCGCCTTTTTCTCCAACCATTGTCCAAAGGCCTGGGACTGATAATCCATGTTGAGCGCATCTTTTTTCCACACGCCAGCCTTGTGTAATTTCGAAAAGACATCAAAACTATTTTTGAAGATATCTTGCTGCCAAGAAATCTTCCCACTCATTGCCTGTTCTACCATATCAGGGCTTTCCGACGGCTGCTGCTGCTGATGGACAAAATTATAGAACGGATCCGTGTAGCACCAGGCTTCAATGAATCCCGCTATCATCACAGGATAACCTTTCGCTTTAGCAGCCTTAGCCATCTCAATATATTCCTCAACACTGAAAGATTCTGTGCTATTCTTAGGCTCCCAACCGATCTCTTTGAGCATGTCTTTGTGGTACCAGATGGCTTCCGTAAACACATCCTGTGGTATGAGGTAAATTCCTCCTTCAATGTTGATCCCCTTAAAATTATAAGCTGGCCCCAACCACCCCTTCCATTCGTCATCAATATGAGGTTTTAAATCCAAGAGAGCGCCTGCCCGAACGACTTCAAAGGCGTCAGGGCCAGGATAAACAGCAAACAGGTCAGGTGCCCTACCCCCGGCGAGAGAGGGTTTCAAAAACTCATTATAAGTCGTGACCGTATACTGTTGATACTCTACGGTAAATCCTGGGTTTCCTTTTTCGAAAATAGAGATAATTTCCTTGTAGGCGCTAAGGATCCCTGTATTACCACCCTGCCAGTCTGTGAATTTTAGCACGACTTTTTCTTGAGCAAATGCTGATCCGCAAGTCAGAAATACACTTAAAAGTAACGTTGTTAAAAATATTATCATTTTGCTTTTCATTTTTTTTCTCCAGATTATATTAATTCATATTAATTTCATGAACTCCACAACATTTCTCACAAAAACATTGACACTTCAGCAGCCTTACCTCCTTCATTTAAGTTTTATAATTTTAGGTCCCAACTATTCGGCAAATATATTCAGATAATCCTTGATATCTCTGGACACTGCTTCGGTACTCATGGGATTTCTGCTTGACCGATACACCCCCGTATCGGTCAGGTGGTAGCCCCACCATCCACCACAATATGAGCACCCGTAATAAACGAGGCTTCATCTGATGCAAGGAAGAGTGCTGTAAAAGCAACTTCTTTAGGTTCCCCCATTCTTTTCAGGAGACTTTCATCAGCGGCTTGAGCAAGGAACTGATCGCGGTCGGCTCCTACGAAAGCGAGGTGCTTTTCAGTGGCCGCCGTATAAATAGCTCCTGGGCAAATACAATTCACCCTGATACCGTCTGGTGCGAGATCCATCGCAAGACACTTTGTTAATTGAAGCAAAGCTCCTTTCGATGAACTATAGGGTACGATTGTTGGTTCCGCGAAAAGGCTTGCGGTCGATGCCATATTAACGATTACTCCAGCCTGAGACGACTTGAGATATGGAAGAGCATAGCGGACCATATTGGCTGGACCGATTACATTGACACCTAATACTTTTTCCCAGTCCGATCTGGAGACATCTTCAACCTTGCCAAACACAAAAGCGGCGGCGTTATTCACAAGAATATCGATACCTCCCAATTCTGACACAGTTTCTGAAACTAAATTCTGTACGTCCGATTCGCTGGAGACGTCTGTATGAACAAAACTCACTTGTGCTCCTAGTACTTTCACAAGTTCGACAGTCTCCTGGCCACCAACCGTGTCCACATCACCAATAACAATGCTCGCACCTTCTTTCGCAAATACCTCGCAGATGGCTCTGCCTATACCAGAAGCAGCTCCTGTGATCAGTGCTCGTTTTGATTCAAGCCTCATATTGTCCCTATCCTTAGTTCTTGTCACAAATCGCTTCCCAGCGCTTAACTGCTTTTCATAATTGCCAGCTTCCAGCAACGACCATTCGTATGATTTATTTTTCCATTTAAGCAATGTTCATTAACGACTCCTATCATAGGGGCGAATCAGATTGAGTGCTTCCCGATTGAGTTCCAATCCAAATCCTGGAGTTGTGGGAAGCTCAATATAGCCGTTAACTGGCAATGGTTCATTCTTGAACATCGAGCCAAAATTCGGTTCGATTTTATCGGCTTTCTCACTCATCATCATGAATTCAGCCAGATTGATATGATCGAAGGCCATTGCCATATAATATCCGTAGACACCGCACCCGTGGGGCACCACGGCTACTGACTGTGCGTTTGCCAGTGCGGCGACCCTAGAAAATTCTGTCGGCCCGCCCATCCACATCACATCGGGTTGCAGAAGGTTTACGCCCATCGTAATTAATTGTTGAAAACCGTACCGCGTGTATTCATGTTCACCTGTGGCGAAATATGCACTACAACCCTGCCCCTCCATTTTTTTTGCAAGTTTTGAATGGCCAATATAATCGTCAGGCATGAGTGCCTCTTCCATCCACATCAAATGGTAGGGTTCCAATTTTTGGGCAAGTTTAGCGGCATATTCCACTTCTAGGGCCATATAACAATCCAACATTAAGGGAAAGTCAGGCCCCACTTTTTCCCGCCAATTTCTAAAAAAATCAACGTTTCGGTTCATGCCACTTTGGCCTTCAGGTGGGCCATAGGGCAAAGGTATTTTGGCACCGTGAAACCCCATTTCCTGGGCAAGATCAGGGCGCGACGTCGTGGCATAGACTGGTATGCGTTGCTTCGTTCTACCGCCCATCAGGTTATAGACTGGTTCATTGACTGTCTTACCGTAAAGATCCCACAATGCAATATCGATTGCGCTGATTGCGTGTATTGCCAATCCCTTGCGGCTGTAGTGGATGGAAGCCCTCCACATCTGATCCCATATGTAGGACCGGTCGCGAACACTCTGTCCCTCAACAAACATGGAGAGATGCTTCTCTATGATGAAGGCCGCCGCCTCGCCACCAGTACTAACACCAACGCCCACAAGTCCGTTGTCATCTTCAACTTCAACAATAACCGTCGGGATATTAGCGACCCCCCATGATTTGCGGGATCCCGAATATTTGGGAAATCGTGACATCGGGTTGGTAATCGGTGGGTGGCTTGTTTCATGATCCCATTCACCATTTGAGTCAGTATGCCCCATGATCCAATGGGTGTTAGAGGTATCATGAACGTCACTCGCCCCATACTCCTCTGCCCGTGAAACATAGGCACGAACCTCTTTGATTTTAGGAAGTCCAGGAGTTGGTATGACATCTTCAATGGAAGTTAGATAAAATGACATTTTGCTATCCTGTAAAAAATGGAATCGATTTCATAAATATTTTGATCGAAAAATAAATCTCTATCGAAGTATTTGTCAAGGGGTTTTTTAAAAATTATGGAATCGGTTTCATCGCTCTTCAATTTCCCTAGCAATGAAGCCATTTTTATCCTGTAGATTCCCTAATTATTAATTCTGTCGGGAAGATAATTTTTTTATTTTCTACCACTTTATTTTCAATGTTGTTTACTAGCTGAGTTATTGCTTCTCGTGCTATTGTCTGGATAGGCTGAGCAACTGTCGTTATTTGTGGTATGGTATAACGAGACAATGAGATATTATCAAAGCCGGTCACAGCAATCTCTTGAGGTACAGAGATTTTTCTTTCGTGAAGATATCTAATGACACCTGCCGCATTTAAATCATCTTCGGTGATAATCACATGAGGCATGCCTCTCTTTAAAAGCCTTTTAGCCGCCTCATACCCCTCCTCAATACCATAAACACATTTTTCTACCATCTTACTTTCAAGCGCAATATTACTTTCTTGAAGGGCTGAAAGAAAACCTTCAAAACGATAATTAACGGCAGAATAACTTGAACTTGCTAAAGTCGTGATAATGGAAAAACGTGTATGCCCTTTCTTGATGAGATAATGAGTGACGTCCTTCATTCCTTGATAACCATCTGAGTAAATCGATGTCACAGGAATATCTTCAACCAGCTGATCCAAGAGAACGACTGGTACCTGTTCAACGATTTCACTCAAATAATTCTTATAGCCATGAACCCCTCTATACCAACAGAAAATAAAACCATCGACACGCCTACTTAAAAGTTGGTTTACGTACTCTTTTTCTCTCTTGGGATCTTTATCTGCTGTACAAATTATCGCAAGATACCCTTTTTTTATCGCTTCAATCTCAATATATTGTAACAATTCAGCATAATAATAGTTTTTAAATTCAGGAATAAAGACCCCAAAAGAATTAGTTTTTTGCCGCCTCATTCCCTGAGCGAGAAGGCTTGGTGAATAATTAAGTTCTTTGATCGCTTTTAATATTTTTTTTCTGGTCTTTTCATTGAGTAATTTACTGCTATTGAGCGCTCGTGAAACAGTCGTTCTCGAAAAGCCTGTCTTTTTTGCTATATCAGATATTGTTGCCATTACTTTTCTCTCTATGGAATCGATTTCAAAAATAGAATAAGAGAAAGTAAATATCTTTCAATTGTCTGTCAATATATTTTTTACCTCGTCAAACTCACCTTTCTACACCACCAGAGCTGAGATAGGTGGACCATAAGGGGGTGCAGGGGTAAAATAATCCGCTCCAAAAGTTAGGTCGGAATAAGCACCCAAAGGGAAAGGTTCGCCGTGGGGATGGGCATAGCGATCAATGACAGCTTGGTCGGGTTTCACACCAAGCCCTGGGCCTTCTGGGAGTTTCAAAATGCCATCTTTGATCTCCAGGGGACCACCGAGCAATTCTTCCACAAAAGGGGTGTCTGTCTGATCCACTTCGACAGTGAGGCCATGAGGTTGAGAGGCTATGAAGTGAGCATTGGCGATGATGACCAAGGCATCACTCCAAGAGTGGGTGGCGATATTGGCTCCGTAGGCCTTGGCAATCTCAGCGACGCGCAGGCATTCGGTCAATCCACCAGTACGGCAGGCATCTGGTTGAACGATGTCGATGGAACCTGCTCTCAACAATTCTCGGAAACCTTGTTCTCCGAATTCGTTTTCCCCGGCAGCCAGAGGAATGTTGACACGAGAACGAAGGCGCACATATGAGTCAAGATCTTCTGGACGGAAAGGCTCTTCGAACCAGAACACGCCACGCTTGGCTAGGATTTTCCCCAAACGCTCGGCGCCCTCCAGGGAATAACGAAGGGAGCCATCCACCAGCACGGTTCCATCTTTGCCAGCCCCTTTTTGGGCGGCATCTAGGGCCGCCAAGTCATATTCAGCATTGCGCCCTAATCGCATTTTCATCCGCACAAACCCTTTTTCTCTATGCCGAATCGCTTCTTTTTCCAAGTCAGAGACATCATCGTACCAAAGCAGCGAACTCGCATAAGCGGGGACATGGTTCCGCTCCCCTTTGAAAAGTTTCCAGAGTGGTTGTCCTGCATCCTGCCCCTTTAAATCCCAAAAAGCCGTATCAATACCGCCAATAGTGGACATGGCCCCGCCTTTTCTACCAAACCAACGAGTCAATCCATACATCACATGCCACAATTCTTCAACCTGACGAGGGTCGCGTCCCAAAAGCACCGGTTTCACATGATCCGCCACTAGCGTCACCATGCCGGGGTGAGAGTAAACTGAGCCCCAGCCTTCCTGGCCGCCTTCGGTGGAAACCTTGATCAGGGAAGTCACACGGTGGGTGCAGACCCCGCCCGCGTTCTTGAACCCTTTACCATTGGGGTATTCGTAAATTAAATTGAAAACTT
>WASW01073480.1_pt1 | contig 21996 bp, 17 predicted proteins | sample 5698521 | NCBI WGS metagenome assembly WASW01 (sample SAMN11175560, study PRJNA528189) | sponge metagenome | isolation source: marine sponge | host: Leucetta | place: Antarctica: Western Antarctic Peninsula, King George Island | collected 2013-01
GAGTTGCTGTTCTTGTCAACAATGCGGGTGTGCTTTCGGTGAATCCAATAGAAAAGATTGAACCTGATGAGTGGGATTTCATGTTCGATGTCAATGCCAAAGGGACATTTCTCGTGACAAAGGCGTTGCTAAAACATTTCCGTGAAGCCGGACAAGGGAGAATCGTCAATATTGCCTCAATTGGTGGAAAACTAGGGGCTCCTGGCCAAGCACACTATTGTTCTTCCAAAGCGGCAGTCATTCGTTTCACACAAATTCTTGCGATTGAAATTAAGGATCCAGGGATCACCATCAATGCCGTGTGTCCTGGGATCATCGATACTGAAATGGGCAGAAATAACTACCGAGATGAAGAAAGTCTCAAACGGGTAAAAGAAAAAACAGCGCTTGGTCGACTTGGCTATCCCGAAGATGTGGTAGGTGCCGTAAGTTTTTTTGCTTCAGATGATGCTGCATTTATTACCGGCCAAACTTTGAATGTCTGTGGAGGTATTGTTTTTCATTAAATTTCAATCAGCATCAGGGTTGAGGGCTTAAATTACTATTTTTGCCATTTTAATAAACTTACTTTCATTGTGTTCATTCAAGCCTCTTTTGAGCCTAAATTTCTTTCTGAGAATAATTTTTATTTTGAAGTATGGATTATATTGAATAATTTCAGTTCATTATAGAAAAATATTAACAATTGGTCGCTTATTTCTAGAATTCTATAATTTTTTTTAGTATTTTAAATTCGCTGGACAGCCTTAATTTTAGTGATAGCCGTATTTTTAAATTTTTTAAGGCTACACCCTTTCTTTATCGTTAAAATTGGAATGTTGAGGATTTGAGAGGGTCGGATTTTAAGAATTATCTAAAATTTTCATAAATACTGGTTTAGATCAAATTGGATAGAAAATCTTGAAAGCTCCGCATCACATGAGAAATAATTTTTATTTTATATGTTCGTTAATTCACATTATCAAACATATAAAATTATCACACACTATTAAGATCGAAAATCATCTCTAGCTAATAAAATACATGTCCAATACATCAATCGAAAATATTCAAGCTCGGATTTTTAGGGTTCCGCTGGCTGAAATTCTCAGCGATGCCAAACATGGCGATCACAGCCATTTTGAACTCGTTACTGTCACAATCACTTGTACCGATGGCAGTGCAGGAACAGGGTATACTTACACCGGAGGGCGCGGTGGGCGTGCTATTCTAGCTATGATAGTGAACGATCTTACCCCGTTCCTCATTGGAAAAAACGGGTCAAATATCCAAGAAATTTACGAAGAAATGTATTGGTTTTTGCACTACGTTGGACGTGGTGGAATCTCCTCTTTTGCAATATCTGCCATCGATATTGCTCTCTGGGATCTCAAGGGAAAACGTAAGGGGCTACCACTTTGGAAAATGGCAGGTGGCGAAAATAATTCCACTCGTGCCTATTGTGGAGGAATTGACCTCAATTTCTCTAAAGATAAATTGCTTTCCAGCATTGAAGGGTATTTGAATCGTGGTTTCGACGCTGTGAAAATTAAAGTTGGTAAAGACGAACTTTCAGAAGATGTATCCAGAGTTGCAGCTGTAAGGGAGCTTGTTGGCAACGATGTAACATTTATGGTCGATGCCAATTATTCCATGTCTGTAGATGAAGCAATCGAAGCTGCAAAGGCATTTTCTGATTATGATATCTATTGGTTTGAGGAACCGATCAATCCAGATAATTATAGCGGTTATGCAGAAATCGCAAAACAGACAGGCATTCCTTTGGCAATGGGGGAGAATCTTCACACGTTGTATGAGTTTGATTTTGCGTTTAAGCAGTCCTCTCTTTCTTTTATCCAGCCCGATGCTTCCAATTGCGGAGGCATCACAGGCTGGCTCCAAGTTGCGGAACTGTCACGAAAATATAATCTTCCCGTGTGCAGTCATGGCATGCAGGAGTTGCATGTCAGTTTGGTTTCCGCTCAGAGCAATGCAGGCTGGATAGAAGTTCATAGCTTTCCAATTGATCAATATACCACCCGACCATTGCAAGTTTCTGACTTCCGCGCAGTTGCATCCGACGCACCGGGCATTGGTGTCACATTCGCTTGGGAGAAACTTTCTCCTTATGAAAAGAGATAAGGCCGAGAAAGCTTGCTATGGAAAAATAAGCTTGGAAATTAGAAATTTCAGAATAACCACTTGATGATTCTCCACTGAGTGATAGTATTTCAGCTTACTCAAAATTTTAATTTTTTATCACTCATGCCCGCGTTTCATATGACACAATCGTTCACCCATCTTCATGTACACACCCAATATTCGCTAATGCAGGGAGCCCTTCCAATCAAAGCTCTTGCCAAGAAACTCAAAGCTTTGGAATACGATGCTTGCGCCATCACCGATCACGGCAATCTGTTTGGGGCTGTTGAGTTTTATCACACATTGAAAGGGGAAGAAATCACTCCGATCATCGGCATTGGCATCAATGTGGCCAAAGAGTCTCGACACAAACGAGATTACGAACAACGGGGGCCAAATGCTCATCAAACGCTCTTATTGTGCCAAAACCGAGAAGGCTATCACAATTTGACCTACCTCTCGAGCCTCGCTTATACGGAAGGAAAACACTATGGTTTTCCACGAGTTGATCATGAATTGCTCGAAAAATACAACAAAAGCCTGATTGCTTTGAGTGCTGGGTTGAATGGAGAACTCGCGCAACATATCCTCAATGGTCGCCTGGATGATGCAGAATCACTAGCCACCTGGTATCGTGATGTTTTTGAAGGACGTTATTATATTGAATTGCAATCCACAGAACAGGTGGAACAGAAAGACCTCAATCCACGATTGATCGAAATTGCTCAGAAATTGGATATCCCTTTGGTGGCTACCAACGATTGCCATTATCTGACGGAAGAAGACGCAGATGCTCATTATATTTTAGAATTAATGGGGTTGCAAAAACGAATCACGGATTCTGATATTCCTCCGATGAAACCCAATCAGCTTTACCTCAAAAGTAAGGAGGAAATGCAAAATGTCTTTTCAGAATTCCCGCAAGAAGCACTGAGCAACACGGTTTTGATCGCAGAACAGTGCGAACTTTCCTTGGAAAATAATTCCTATTATCTGCCTAAATTTGAACTTCCGGAAAATGAGACACCCGATTCTTTTTTGACTCGTAGCTCCAAAGGAGGATTGGAAAAACGCTTGGAAAATTTATTCAAATTATACAATCCTAAAGAAACTTATGCTGAATTTCGGAAAGAGTATGATGCGCGGTTGGAATTTGAACTGAATGTGATCATTCAAATGAAATTTCCAGGGTATTTTTTGATTGTCGCCGATTTCATCAACTGGGCCAAAAATAAGAACATTCCCGTCGGTCCAGGACGAGGATCGGGGGCCGGTTCCCTGGTGGCTTATGCTTTGCGGATCACCGATGTTGATCCATTGCGTTATGGTTTGTTGTTTGAGCGTTTTCTCAATCCAGACCGGATCAGTATGCCTGATTTTGATATCGACTTTGAAGTCAGTGGCAGAGAGGATGTCATCGAGTATGTTCGTGAAAAATATGGAGAAAACAATGTTTGTCAGATTGCTACCTTTCAGTCTCTGGGAGCCAGAGCCGCGATTCGCAACGTTGCCCGAGTTCTCGATTTTCCTTACTCAGAGGCAGATAAAATCGCAAAACTGATTCCGAATAAATTGGGGATCAATCTCGAAGAATCGATCCGACAGGAACCGGATTTGAAGAGATTGGAACAGGAAGGGAGCGAAAATGAACAAAAATTGATCCGCTTGGCCAAAAGTCTCGAAGGTTTGACCACCCATCTTGGGACGCATGCTGCTGGGGTCATTATCATGGATACAGACATTCGCGAGGTCATGCCGGTTTGTACTGGGAAAGACGATTCGTTACAATCCACCTATCCCATGAAATACGCGGAAGATCAGGGCGCAGTGAAATTCGATTTTCTTGGTTTATTGACCCTCTCCAATATTGAAGTAGCTCTCAAGCTGATCAATGCCAACAAGGCGGATCCCTTTGACATTGAGATGATCCCGATGGACGATAAATTGACTTTCGACTTGCTCTGTCATGGCGACACTACAGGGGTTTTCCAGCTGGAATCTTCTGGCATGAAAAAATTGGTAGTTGACATGCAACCCAGTGTTTTTGGAGACATTGTCGCTATTGTTGCCCTTTACCGTCCGGGGCCTTTAGGCTCAGGGATGGTAGAAGATTTTATTCAATGTAAACACGGACGTAAACAAATTGTTTACCCGCATCCCCTGATGGAACCGATCCTCAAAGAGACCTATGGAGTGATGGTCTACCAAGAGCAAATCATGCAAGCGGTTCAGGTGCTAGCTGGGTTCACACTAGGACAGGCCGATTTATTACGGCGCGCTATTGGGAAAAAAATCGCCGAAGTGCTGGCCGAACAGCGAGAAATTTTTGTCAAAGGGTGTTTGAGCAATCCGACTTATGTCGAAGGCTGCCGCTCCATTTCTCCTGAGCAAAAGGCCAATGATATTTTTGATTTAATCGATTATTTTTCAGGATACGGTTTCAACAAATCTCACACGGTTGCCTATGGTTTAATCAGCTACCAAACCGCTTATCTCAAAGCTCATTTTCCGGTGCAATTCATGGCAGCACTTCTCAATTGCAGTATGAGCAACCCGGACAAAGTGGTCAACTTCATCAGTGAATGTAAGGAGATGGGGATTGAAGTGCTCCCTCCAGATGTGAACCAGAGTGTCAATGAATTCACGGTTTCCTTTTTAAGGTACGAACTCATCCTTCTCGGCCAAAATATGCTCAAAGGTCTTGGAGTGCCAGCTTCTACCCGTCGCATCTTGCTTGATTTGGAAGGCCAAACTTTTCCAGATAAAGAGACGCTACTCTCCCGTTTGAATCAACTCCCGAACCAGGAAGAGATCCTACCTTATCAGGACTCTATTCTCCGGTCGATGAGGATCGAAGCGGTCCGTTTTGGCTTGAATGCGGTCAAGAATGTTGGCGGAAATGCAGTTGATGCTATTTTGAAAGCGCGAGAGAAGAAACCAGAGAAATGTTTCACAGGCATTATGGATTTTATGAAAAATGTGGATTTGACCAAAGTCAATTCACGAGTTCTAGAAACTTTTGTCAAATGTGGCGCTTTTGATTCTCTCAATGATAACCGCGCCCAATTGTTAGAAATCCTCGAAGAAGCTGTCCACATCGGTCTCGAATTCCAGCGTGCTGAAGATTCTCTCCAAAATTCGTTATTTGATCTCCTCAGTAAAGAAGATGCAAAAGAGACCGAAACCCAAATTGAATTTCGAGATATCAAAAATTGGACGACCAAACAACGGCTTGCTCGTGAAAAAGAAGCCCTCGGATTTTATGTTTCTGGCCATCCTCTTGATCGTTATGAGTTCGAGATCAAAAAACTGGCAATCACCACTTACGACTTGCGCGAACAAAAGCGTAATGAAGGCGATTCCGTTTCTCTGGCAGGGATCATTCTTTCAAATACGGTTCGGCTTTCCAAAAAAAATGAAAGATTCTCTATTATCAAACTAGAAGACCTCCGCGGCTCCATCGAGATTCCGATTTATGCTAAACTCTATGAGGAGGTCAAAGAATTGCTCGAAGAAGACGAACCCGTACGGATCACAGGCCGGGTCAATTTTCGAGACGATGAAGTTCGGCTAGTGGCTGATAAAGTCCAATTGATCAGCCAATTGCGAGAGGAATTCTGTAAATGTGTCACCATTGATATTCTAGAAGAGCAACTCACTCCACAATCTCTCAATACCTTTCGTGAATTGCTTTTGACCTCTCCTGGCAAAGCTTCAATCCATGTGCAAATTCATACTGCGGGAGAAAGTACTGTCAAAATCGCTCTTCCAGAAAACATCGCAATTGTTCCGAAATTGGTTGATGGTTTGGGAGAAATTTTTGAATGGGAGCGTGTTGCATTTGGATATTGAGGGGATTAAAGTACTGTCAAAATTGAGCTTCCAGAAAACATTGCGATTATTTTGAAATTGAGGGTATTTATGTTTGTGTGTTTTTGTTGAATATGTTTTGGGGCTGATATTTTTTACTATTAAAGAAACATAATATTGAGAAAAATATTTATTGCTTCGAAAAAATTAGTATTTAAATTTTTTCCTCATTCCGTCATAAAACAGAGGAATGCTGACCTATAGTTGGGGGTGATTTTTCTCTTTAAAACTTTTTTGAAGTGAGTGGCGGGAAAGTCAGAATTTGATCTTTTTTGAGGAGGTAATCTAATTTTTTTTAACATTGCCAGGCAAAAATTTTCGGATCGGTATTTCCTTGATACTAATTTCGTTTACCTCGTTTGACAGCTTGCCTCGTTTTGTCTAAATAGCGGATGTTTTCGTCATAATTTTCCCCGACAATGCCTAAGTAAATGATATCGATCACATTCAATTGCGCAATTCTAGAAGCAGTCGCCCCACTGCGAATGCTCTTTTCTAATGAACTGACAAATAACCTTGTGCCCGCTAATTCTGCGACAGGGTTCTTCCCAAATTTAGTGATTGAAACAACGGTCGCGCCATTCTCTTTTGCAATCGATAACGATTCAATCACACTCGTGGTTTGACCAGAATAGGATATCCCAAAAGCAACATCAGATTCCTTCAAATTCGCAGCCAGAGTTGCTTGAGAATCAAAGTCGAAACCTGCTTCACACCAACGATTGATCCGAGTTAGTTTTTGGTGAAAATCCTGTGCGATCACAGCCGAAGCACCTACTCCGAAGATAACAATTTTTCGCGCTTTTCCCAGTTGCACAATCGCTTGTTCAACAGCTTCTTCTGATAAAACAGCGAGAGTCTCCCGAATCGAGTGGATATTGTTATGTGAGATTGACTCCATCAAGGAAGCGACTGACCCCTCTTGTTGGACTTCCTGATACGAATTCAACATCTGATTGCTCTGCGATAGATCCGGCGACGATACTATACTTCAACTCTTTAAATCCTTTATAATTTAAAGAATGTGAGAGCCGTACAATTGTTGCCACACTGACATCCGCCAGATCAGCCAGTTTTTGGATCTTCTAAAATATAACCTGCGGCTTTTTGCTCTTTCGGATTCAATGTATCTAAAGCTTCTTCGAGGCAAATCAATCCACCTTTGCGCATAACGACCTCATTTATTCTGGAAAAAATTGCCTTATAATTGATCAATACCGCATAATATCAATAATCTAAAAAAATGAAAATTGTTTTAATATTTCCTCCGATAATTATTTTTTATGCTCTAAATGATATGGTTTCAAGATTCCTCCATTATGACGAGGAGACAATTTTTCAAGACACCCTTCTGATTTCAGACAATGCCATCATGATTTGAAGATTTCATTTTATTAAAAAATTACCTTACAAAAATAAACTTGAAATAAATAATAATATTTTGGATAACTCAGTGTTTTTAATACCTTTTCTATCATCAACCAAGAGCGCCAAATACAGGAGATTGCATATGAAAAAGATTAGTAAGGACTGACTGAAGGCGCGGGGAAATAATGAAGAAGGCGCGGTTGTTTTTTAAGGAGGAATGAAGACGCATTAGGGAAATATCCATGCGCCACTGAGAGGGGGTTCTTTCACTCCAGTCACTTGAGAAAGCGTGATGGGAATGCGATCTTCAGACAAAGCACCCAAGACCGCCCAAGAAGCGGCTTCGCGGGAGGCGATCGGGATTCCATAAGCATCCGAAATTTCCACAGGGACAGTCGCACGGGCAATAATATCTTCTTTCAAAACAAGGTTCAAAATACCCCCTCCTGCTAGAATGAGCCGTTCCACCATCATGGTATTATTGACAATCACCTGGGCAATGGCAGCACAAGCAGAACGTGCTAAATCGGTGGCGGCATATCCGTCTTTGAACTGGGCAACCCACTCTGACAATTCATCCCCTGTCCCCAGCGAACGCCCCCCGCTCGCTTGTGCCGACAATAACCCCACCAGCGCATCAAATGGTTTGTCTTGCAGCGTTCCTTTTGACGCTTCTTGGCCGTTATCATCATAAGAAGTCTGAAAAAGGGCCCGTGCTAAATAATCCAAAACCTGATTGCAGGCACAGACATCTTTTCCTTGAATTTTTTCTAATGCGCTCTTCAAGTCAGCCAAGGCGTTTTCTTCAATAGCTGGCAAAATCGTGACATTGCAAAACCCTCCTAAATTGACGATGGCTCGGCTTTCAGCAGCGCGGAAAAAGATAAAATCTGCCAGGGGAGTCAAAGGGGCTCCTTCTCCTCCCTGGGCTAGGTCGCTCGCCCTTAAATCATAAACAATCGGAATTTTGAATTTCTGAGCAACAGGAACTGGATTGATCAGTTGCCAGCTATAGGGGGGCGCATGAAAAACGGTTTGCCCATGGAGAGCAATCAGATCCACTTGATTTTCCTGAATGATTTTTTCAAGTGAGTCAGCATGAAAAACCCCAAAATCCCAAGCTATTTTTGTCAGCTCTTCTGCTGTGGCAGGCACCTGCTCTACGATCTTCCTCAAAGCAGGGCCGATGGGGCCGAAAGGCACATCGACGGCTGTCTGAAAGGAAGCTCTCATTTGAAGCCCCTGGCCTTCAATTTTCATGAGAGCCGCACTCAAGCCATCGACACTCGTTCCTGTCATACAACCGATGATGTAGCGAATATTTTTTCCCGTCATATTATATTTTCTCCTGGTGCGTTCAAATAAATTCTTTCAAGCCGTTCTTGCGATCCGATTCAATCCAGCAAATCATTTTGAGTTGGCGTCAATTCTCGTGATTTTCCAACAGCCGTAAGGCTTTCCCCAAATGCCCCCCCCTGATTTCTCTAAGGACATTTGAGCCTCTGAGCGATTGATTGGAAATTTGAGCATCAGAATTGCGACTTTGGCATCCCCTTCTGCCAAGGCACTATATTTCTGAGCAATGGCCTCATCGACTCCCGTCGCTTCTTTGATAATACGAATGACACGATCTCTCAATTTATCATTGCTGGCCCGGACATTCACCATCAAATTGCCGTAAACTTTGCCAAGTTTGATCATGGTGACGCTCGTGATCATATTCAAGACCATTTTCTGGGCAGTTCCCGCTTTCATTCTTGTTGAGCCTGTGATCACTTCCGGCCCCACCGGAACTTCAATCGGGAATTGAACGGTTTCACTTAAACGAGTATTTGAGTTGCATGAGACCCCAACGGTTACCGCGCCCCGTTGATTTGCTTCCTTGATCGCTCCGAGTACATAAGGGGTGCGGCCGCTTGCGGTTATGCCAACCACCACATCGTTCGCTTTGACAACCGCCGCAATATCGCGTTTGCCGGCTTCTATGTCATCCTCTGCATTTTCAACAGAATTTTTTATGGCATGGTCTCCCCCCGCAATCAAGCCATTCACCAATGTAGGATCCCCCCCAAAAGTCGGGGGGCACTCTGACGCATCAAGAATCCCCAAGCGCCCACTGCTCCCAGCGCCGATATAGAATAATCGCCCTCCCGCACTCATCACCTGAACAATGTTTTCAATGGCGATTTCAATATCGGGCAAATCTTCTGCCACCGACTGCGCCACCAGTTTATCTTCATTATTAACGATGCGGAGAATTTCAGAAATGCCCAACTGATCCAAATTTTGCGAACTTTGATTTCTTTGCTCTGTGATTGGTTGATGTTTTAAATTAACCATTTGTTCAGTCCTTTTTATTTTATCAATTTGCTACAGATGACAACGACCATCAGCTTGCAATAAAAAGCAGATTATAAAACAATATTACAAAATACAATCTAATCTTTGTAATATTATTTTCTAATTTTACTGACGATCCGCCCCCCGAAGAGTTTGTACAAGGCACGCTTTAATAAAGTTTGCATCCTGCCAACATATTTGATTAAATGAATTGTCGATCATAAAACCCCCCATTTGAAACAAGGGCATCCTTCTTGAGAATTTAGAAAACAGGGAAAATTATGAAAAAAACTTTGATCACCTGGGGAGGCTGGGAAGGCCATGAACCCGAACAGTGCGCCGAGATTGCGGCAACGCTGCTCAGAAATGAAAATTTTGAAGTCCGAATAACAGACACCCTCGACTGCTATTTGGAAACGTCCTACATGCAATCCCTCGATTTGGTGGTTCCTGTCTGGACGATGTCAACACTCAGTCAAGAGCAAAACCAAGGCCTCCTCGAAACAGTGAAAAGCGGGGTTGGGATTGCCGGATGGCACGGAGGGATGGGAGATTCTTTTCGAAATAGCACCAACTATCAATGGATGGTTGGAGGGCAATGGGTCGCTCACCCTGGAAACGTGATCGATTACGAGGTGAATTTGTCCGAGAAAGAGGATCCGATTATTGCTGGATTGAAAGATTTTAAAATGCGCTCCGAACAATATTACATGCACGTTGACCCTTCCAATGAAGTTTTGGCGACCACGACTTTCTCTGGGGAACATGAGGGCGCGGATTGGATAGCTGGCTGCGTGATGCCTGTGATCTGGAAACGAAAATGGGGAAAAGGGAGAGTGTTTTATACATCTTTATGCCATGTAGCCAAAGATTTTGAGGTGCCAGAAGCTAAAGAAATTATCAAAAGAGGGATGCTTTGGGCGGCCCATTCATCAGGGGTTCAATAATTTCTTTGTCAGATGCACTGACACCCTTCAGTAGAAAAGTTTTAAGGAGACTATGGAACAAATCAAAATAGGCCAATCCGTTCGCCGGAAAGAAGACCTTCCTCTGATTACGGGGAAAAGTCAGTATACCGATAATCTGAATTTGCCAGGCCAGGTTTACGCTCATTTTTTACGCTCACCCTTCGCTCATGCTGAAATCCGCTCCATTGATACCAAGGCTGCCGAAGCCGCGCCTGGTGTCAAAGCGATTTACACTGGCGAGCAGGTTCAGGCTGATGGTGTGGGCACTCTCCCCAGCCTTTGGCCAGTGCCCAGTGCCACGGAAGAGCCTATGTTCATTCCTCCTCACCCGCTTTTAGCCGTTGGGCATGTGAGGTTTGTCGGCGATCCGGTGGCGATGGTTATTGCCGAATCCCCGTCTCAGGCATTGGAAATTGCTGATTTGATCGCAGTCGATTACGATGAATTGCCTTTCAATATCGATCTAGCGCTTGCCCTTGATCACGAAACCCCGAAAGTCTGGCCGGATCGGAAAGATAATTTGTGTGTCCATTTTCAAATCGGAGATGCCGATGCCGTCAAGATTGCTTTTGAGAATGCGCCTGCTCAAGTCGAACTTCAAACGCTCAATAACCGCCTGATTCCAAACGCCCTGGAGCCTCGTTGTTCTTTGGCAGAATACGATCCTAACAAGGATTTGTATACCCTCTACACGCCCAGCCAGGGAGTCAATTACCTCAGATCAATCCTAGCAGAACATATCTTTAAAATACCGGAAGAGCATTTCCGTGTTGTCTCTAAAGACACCGGAGGCGGGTTTGGTTCGCGGACATCATTGTATGCCGAATCGTGTTTGTCGCTTTGGGCTGCCAAGAAACTCGGCTACCCCGTCAAATGGACTGGGCTTCGCTCCGAAATGTTTTTAACCGACCATCATGCGCGGGATCAGATTTTCGAGGGAGCCCTTGCGCTGGATGCTGAAGGAAAAATCCTTGCTCTAAAAATTCACAACACGGCCAATATGGGTGCGTATTTAGCAGCCTTGGGAGCTTATGTTCCGACGGTGGGAGGAGGAAGAGTGATGGGAACCGTCTACGATATTCCAGCGGTTCACCTCACAGTCGATTGCGTCTTTACCAATACGGGTCTCGTTGAGGCTTACCGTGGAGCGGGTCGTCCTGAAGCAGCGCATCTGATTGAACGTTTACTCGAAATTGCGGCGTTGAAAATAGGCATCTCCTCTGCTGAAATTCGCCGTCGGAATTTTATCAAACCCGAAGCCTTGCCTTATACCAATTTTGACAAGATTGTGATCAAAAGTGGCGATTTCCCTGCCACTCAACAGATGGCTTTGCAACATTCTGACTGGGAGCATTTTGAGCAACGCCGCCAAGAAGCCGCCCAGCGAGGAGTCTTGCGAGGAATTGGGATCGGTTATTATATAGAAACTTCTGGAGCTGGATTTGAAGAGGAAGCCCAAATTCGTTTTGAGTCTGATGGAGCGGTGAGTTTGATTATCGGTTGCTATTCTTATGGACAAGGGCATGAAACGGTGTTTTCACAACTCCTCGCCGATCAGCTGGGGATTGCCTTTGACAAGATTCGATACATTCAAGGCGATACTGATATTGTCAAATTCGGGGGACTCACAGGAGGTTCAAGATCCTCGCAAATGGGGGGAATGGCCATCTTCCGCGCTTGTCAGACTATTATTGAAAAAGGAAAACGCATTGCCGCTCATTTGTTACAATCCGACCAGGGCGCGATTTCTTTTGAGGAGGGTCTTTTTAAAGGACAGCAAAATAACCGACCTGATGCGGGAAATACCATTTCTCTCCTGCAAATCGCCCAAGCGGCTTTGAAGCCGGAGAATCTCCCTGAAGGCGTCGAAATTGGTTTGGACACTACTCATCGCTACCACCGCGGAGAAGGGTACAATATCCCCAACGGCTGCCATATTTGTGAAGTAGAAATCGATCCGGAAACAGGCATGGTGGCCATTGTGAAATACACAACAGTCGATGATTGTGGAAAAATCCTCAATCCGATGATTGTTGAAGGGCAAATTCAGGGAGGGATTGCTCAGGGGTTGGGGCAAGCTTTGTTGGAAAATGCCCAATATGAACCTGCCAGCGGGCAATTGCTGACAGGCTCTTTAATGGATTATTGTCTGCCTAAAGCACGTCAGCTGCCTTCGTATGAGGTCTATTTTAACGAAGTCCCCGACCCTGGCAACGATTTAGGGGTGAAAGGGGTTGGAGAAAGTGGGGCCTGTGGTGCTCCTCCAGCGCTTGTGAATGCGGTGGTTGACGCTCTCAAAGATTACGGAGTGACTCATCTGGAGATGCCCTTGACTGCGGAACGCGTCTGGCGAGCGATTCACGGCAGGGAGGTTTCTCCAGACCGATAAATGGCGCTTTGTTTTGGCCAGACCCGGCCCCCAAAAAGCTAAAAAAACATCGGGCTGACAATGGTGGGGAGTTTGTATTCTCGAAAGGCGGCTCGTCGAATTGAAAGCCGAACCGCTTCTTTACGGATCCCAAAATTTTCCTCATAGGTTTTAATAAAATTCCAAGCATAGCGCACATTGTCTAGATCTGCCGCATGTTGAGCGATTTTTTCCAACACATCCGCATACAAATTCATTTTTCCGATGGTATCGCCTGCATACCAAATGTCTAAAATCTTGATCAGGGTGGCGACCGAATCTTCCAGTTCACAGATATGCCGAAATTCTTCATCGCTCAAACTCCGCCATTTTTGATTGGGGTTCGCGTATTTAGGCTTTTCGGTATATTCGATCAAGATTTTGTGGACTTCTGAAGTTTTCGGAGGATCTTCAAAAAGTTGCTCTATCAGACGATCCTTGAATTTATTCGGATCTTTGGCCTCCTCATCACAATGTTTCAAGAGCGATTTCCAGGATTTTTCATATTGATACCAAGGGTTGATATGGATAAAAACTTTTTTAATCAAAGCCTGAATCCCCTTTTGATAAACAGGATCTTTCTCAAGCTGATTCTCAATGAAATCAATCCAATCGCTCTCAGAACCACCCAGGCTTTGTGAAATGTGCTCCCAGGTTTCTTCATATTGAAAACAATTATAGTAGATGATCAACAGATCAATATCAATGGCGGCATGTGCTTGTTCAAGGCTTTGCTCTTTCATCAAAACTTCAATTTTATCATCTTCGATTTCAATGATTTCCAAAAGTTCTTTGACTTGTTCCAGGGTATGCATGGCGTTTTCCTTTCCTCAGAGTTGAATGAGCAGTTCACCGGGGGATAAGGCACTTCGGCAAGTCGTTTCTCCTTGTCCACGTTAGCAAAATCTATCGAAATTTAAGCATTTTTTCAAGTAAAGAATGAGAAAAAAATTGAGACCCCGCAACCTGAGCATCCCGAAATGCGACAAAACTGCGTCGCTTCATCATAAGTCGAGCGGTCAAATAAGATTTTATACTTTCAGATCCCATCCCAAAACACGAAATTGAACAAGCCCTTCTTGGAGTTGATGAACACTGCTTTTTTTAGGGCTGGCATTCATCGCAATCGTCGCATGAGAATGATCAGCAAGAATGCTGGAAACCAAACCCGTCAAGACCCCTTTTGGGCCAAATTCGACATAGACTCGTCCGCCATCTTGATAGGTATTTTCAATTTGAGTTTTGAACAAAACAGAATTGAGAATGTGCGCTTCCAAAATGCTTTGAATCGCTTTTGGTTCGTCGGGATAAACGCCGCCGGTGCTGTTGGAATAGACAGGAATTTGCGGAGAATGGATCGCGACGGAGCGAATCGCTTCTGCGAATGGTTTCTGAGCGTGCCCCACCAAAGGGGTATGAAAAGCGGCAGAAACTGGCAGCAAAACAACGGAATAGCCTTTATCTTTCAAACTGGCATGTGCGTCCAGGACGGCTTGTTTCGGGCCGGCCAGCACCACTTGTTTGTCGGAATTCAAATTGGCCACTTTAATGTCTGGCAAATGCGCTGCTTCTTCCTGGACTTTATCCGCATCAGCTTTGACCGCCAACATGCTCCCTGCGTCGAAATCAGGGTCATCGGGAGGGGCCATTGCTTGGCCTCTCGCTTTTGCCAGAAAAAAGTAATCTTGATCACTAAAAACACCAGCCGCCCACAAAGCCGTCAATTCTCCAAAACTGTGCCCTACCGTGGCATCGACTTTCAGGCCAGCAGATTGCAAAATTTTAAACAAACTGACACTGACCGTGCCAATCGCAGGTTGAACCAGTTCGGTTGCAGTGAGTCTGGTTTCCTGCTGCTTCTTTTCCTCTTCATCTTCGCTCGGTTCCGGAAAAATAACTTCAGAGAGGGGAGGCAATCCGTCTTTTTTGAAAAGCGCGTCAATGGCCTCAAACGAGGCGGCAACGACTGGAGACAATTCACGTAAATCTTCTAGCATCCTCAGATATTGAGAACCCTGCCCAGAGAAAAGAGCGACCACTTTGCTTTGCGCATCCATCCCTTGTTTGCGATAATAAATACCTTTGCGGAGAGTCCAGCTTTCTTCTTCGGGTTGCTTTGCCAGATTTTTTAAACCCGCCTTGAGCAAATCACAGGAGTTTTCTGAGGATTCGCTGACAAACCCCATCCGAACATAATTCGCCGGAATAGGATTTTCACTGTTTTTCAGAAATACTTGAAAATGCGATTCGGCTTCTGTCGCTTCAAGTTGTGCAATGGTCGTTTGGCACAGAGCAACCAAGGCTTCAGGAGTGGTTGCTGATAAAATCATCGGTTGGATGGCAGTCTGAATGGTCATAGGTTTTCCTTAAAATTATGTTTTTTCTGCAAGAAAACTGCTAATTGGTCGTAAAATTTCGATATGCTCACACATGATTCTCAATGCGGAAACAATCGGAACAGAAAGAATCATCCCTACCGGCCCCCACAACCATCCCCAAAAAATTAGTGAAAGGATCACGACTAGGGGGCTGAGTCCTAATTTTTCTCCCATCATTTTTGGCTCAATGACATTCCCAATCAAGATTTGAATGAGAATCAATAAGACGAAGATGGCAATGGGGATCCATAAACTTTCAAATTGCAAAAGAGCAATCATGACGGGAAAAACGGTCGCAATCACAGAACCAATCGAAGGAATGAAGTTGAATAAAAAGGTTAAAATCCCCCAAAATAAAGCCAAATCGACTCCAAAAAATAGTAAAATCACAGTGACCAGCCCTCCGGTCAATAAAGACAGGAGGGTTTTAATTTCTAAGTAACTGGCGATGCCTCGATTGATTTGTTTGATCACTAATGTGATTTCCCGTGCCTTTTCGGATTGAAAGCTATTTTGCACCCGTTTGAAAAAGGATTCTCGTTCAAACAGGAGATAGACCATATAGAGCAAAACCAGGAAGAGATTCCCCAAAAAACCACCGAATTTTCCGAAGCTGGTTCCAATCACCTGGGCAATGGTTCCTGCTTCGATTTGATCCGCCCATTTGAAATTTTGCGTGAATGTCTCGATCTCTTCAGAAGGAATGGGGAGGGATTCAACCACTTGATCCAGGAGACGGATCATGCGTTGTTCGTACTGAGGAAGCGTCTGGTTCAAAGATTTAACACTGGAATAAACTAGAAGCCCCACCAGATAAAGCAGTAGGGCGCTGCAAAGGAGAATCACGCAAACCCGCGCGCCTTTGGGAAGTTTGAGATAGATCAGCCCTTTTTGCAAAGGTTCTGCGAGATAGACCAGGAAAAGCGCGACACAAAAAGGCAGTAAAATCGCCTGAAGCGCCTGTAAAACCAAACAAAGGACAATCACTAAAAGAATCCCCAGAAACAGGGCAATCCACTGAAGCCAGTTTTCGGTTCGTTTTGTGGGGAGTTCTGAAGACTGGTTATTCATATTCCGGCTCAAGTTCACCCCCTACTTTGAGTAAATACTTCAACTTATTGCGCCACATGATGCCTTCATTGGCCCAGCGCATCACCACTTGGATAAATTCTTTTTCATATCCCAGCTTTTTGCCCACCTGAAACAAATAATCCATTTCACGACTGCTCATGGCATTGTCTGAAGAAATCACTTGAACAAGCTCGAACAACATGCGGATTTGCGTATCCCGCGAGGTTTCTCTGAGAGGGGCCAACGGAGGCAATTTTTGATCTTTCACTGCCTGAATCAAAGTAGACACTTGTTTAGTAGAAGGCAAAAACGAAAGGGCTTTTTCCAAATACAATAATTCCTCTAAAGCGACATTGCCATCGGCGATAATCGCTTCACAAATCGCAATAGCAAACCAATTTTTCTGTTCATCATCCAGTTGATCTGGACGCAATTTTGTGGAAATCATACTCTCATCCAGCCCGTGTTAAAATTAAACGTGGTGATTCTCACGCCTCCAATCTCGATAACTTTGAATCCCTGAAATTTTCCCAGACAAGCCCCAGGGCAATTCCTGGAGCGTTTGCCAGAAACCCTTGCGAACAATCCCTTTTGCCACATATCCCACCAATCCCAAATTAGTACGATCTCCGATCAGAAATGTGAAGCATAAAAAGACAATTTGTTGAAAGACATTTGAATGTTTGAGCATCACATAAGTATTGTTATGATGGCTCCCGAAAATAGTTTCCCGATCCCGATCCCGTGTTTGCACCTCTGCGACTGGAGCCGTATGGTGGTAGACTTGAATCTGAGGATCGTATAAAATTTTGTAATGCTGGCGATGAATCCCTAAAATCATGTCGTCGTCATTTCGTCGCCAATACGGTTTCAAGCGTGAATCGAATTGCCGCTGTGCCAAGGACTTGCGAAAACTCATATTGCACCCTCGCAGAAAATGAACTTCTCTCAACGAATCTGGGATCTTTTCAGAATTGCCATGATGCCCCCCATACCATGTTTTTTTGAGGCAGGGAGCCGTGGTTGCTTCCAGCATCGGTTTGCCATCAATATAAGGAACCGTCGGCCCTCCGACTGCTCCAACCTGAGGGTCTTTATAATACTGCTCAATCCGTCGCAACCAATCCACCAAGGCAATCGCATCATCATCAATCAAAGCGACAACCTCCCCCGTTACGGCTGCCAAACCTCGATTATAGGCATTCACCATTCCAGGTTCGAAAACGGTCACCAGTTGTAAAATCTTTTTCTGTGCAAACGGATTCTCAAACTGTCGTAGCGCCTCCCAAGTTTCCGCATCCTCTTCCCGCACAATCACAATCACTTCATCAGGCAATCGCTCTTGCTGAGCAAGCGACTGGAGGCATTTGACAAGAAAATCAGGCCGTTTATAAGTAGCGACAAGGACAGAAATGTTCATAAAAGGGTCTCAAAGAAAGGTTGGGAGATTGGACAAGCAATTTTATGAATAGCCGAACTCCAGTTTGTGAATGGGAATTTTGATTTATTTTTTTGCTTGAGTAAGCAGATTAAATTCAGCTAAAATAATTTTTCAATATAGCAGAGACAGGGGAAATTGCCAATGGCGTTTTCAGCTGGATTTAACTTGATCTTCTGAGGGAATTTTCATTAAAGTGCTGGCGTTCTTCTTTGAAATGTTCCTCGTTTTGCTTAAATTTTTATCAAACGTCTATGCCTTCTCAAATCAGCTACGTCCTTGACACCAATGTCCTGCTCCATGCCCCGGAAGTTTTGAATGCCTACCCTCACGCCGAAATTGTGATTCCGATTGATGTGATCGAGGAAATTGATAAATTTAAAAGCACCTTGAGCGAAACGGGAAACAGCGCCCGCACCGTTTCTAATATGCTCGATAAATATCGACTCTATGGCAATCTTTCTGAAGGCATCACCCTTCCCAACAAAGGCAGGCTTCGCATCGAATTTTCTGCACAATCCAACCTTCACGAGGGGGATGGTTTGGATTGGTCAAAATCCTCCAATCGGGTGTTGGGCGTTGCCTTGCAATTGAAGAACGCGGGGAACGATACGGTGATCGTCACTTTGGACACCCATTTGCGAGTCAAAGGAAATGCCTTTGGGATTCAGGTCATGCCTTACCAAGGGGAGCAAAAAGAAACCCCATTTTATACAGGCATTCGTTACAAATATTTAGCTGAGGAAAAGCTATTTGATTATCGCCAACAAGACACTTTCCAGCTCAAAGGAAATTTTATGCCACAGGAAGGTTTAGTCTTGGTCAATCAGGACGATTCTGAGGATTATGACGTGAACGTTTTTGACGCAGAACAAGCGTGCTTCCTCAAAGCAAATCACCCAAAAGGGATTTGGGGGATTGCCCCCCGCAATGCAGAGCAACACCTGGCGCTGGATTTATTGCTCAATCCAAAAATCCCCATTGTGACTCTTGTCGGAAAAGCAGGAACTGGAAAAACCTTGCTGGCTCTGGCATCAGGCTTGGAAATGATGCTGGTGGAAACTCAATACAGCCGCCTCCTCGTCTCTCGTCCTATTTTTCCAATGGGAAGAGATTTAGGGTACCTTCCTGGCGATGTGCAGGAAAAATTAGCTCCTTGGATGCAACCCATTTTTGACAACCTCGAATTATTGTTGGGTTCTTCAAGCACGGCCAAAAACACTTCAACAAAAGGACACCAGGAGCTCGTCGAACAGGGGATGTTGACCATCGAACCGCTCACTTATATTCGCGGAAGAAGCATTCCCTATCAATATATGATTGTTGATGAAGCCCAAAATTTATCACCTCACGAAGTGAAAACCATCATCACCCGCGTCGGCGAAGGCACCAAAATCATTTTGACGGGGGATCCTGATCAAATTGACAATCCTTATGTGAATAAAACTTCCAATGGTTTAAGTTATATTGTTGAGAAGTTTAAAAATCAGAACGTTGGCGGACATGTGACCCTCAAACGGGGAGAACGTTCTCAATTGGCAGAATTGGCAACCAATATTCTCTAATCCAATATCCTCACAAAGCCAATCAAGCCCGCAAAAGTTTATTGTATTTTTCAATCAAATTGTGTATAAACTTATAATTTTTTTCGTGATTTAGCACAAACCTCTCCAACAAAATTAACTTCCATTCTACTCCATCCTACTCTATGAAACTTGAAAAGCCGTTAGTTGAAATCAAAGGTTTTGGAGGAGCCTTAGGATTACTTATCGACAATCTAGCGTTGTTTGATCAAGTCGAGGATGAATTGAAAAAATTGCTGAAACGCACCAATTCCAAAGATTTTTTTCAGGGAGCGGAAATCTTTCTTCAAGGTGATCAACACAAATTTACGTCAGATGAGTTTGATCGCCTGAAAACAATTTTAGAGTGCGACGGTGATCTTCATTTAAAAACAATGGTCGCAGAAAAAGTAACTTCTGATCTCGAACCAGATCTCTTGTCTCAAGAAAACGACTCTGACCAGTCGTTATCGCCGGAAATTGCGGCAAATGCCCTTGCCCAGAAACGCTCAATCGGTGCTTCTATCGCAACAGAAACAATGTGGCACCTCTCTGAGATTCCACCTGGTTTAGAATATTCTGCTTCTCAGCAAAAGTCTCAGGCAATCGAGCAAACTTCGGCTCCTGAAAATTTTACACCTTCCCAGAAACTCCCACTGCAAGAGCCGATTTCAGTCATTTCTGACACGATGCTCATGGATCAAGCTCCTGCCAATCAGAATTTGAAATTCTCCGAAAAACAACTAGATAAAAATCCAGAAACCCCCGATACAGAGGGCGAGGAACCTGTGATTGAAGCAGTTTTGAGAGAGAACTCCGAGCAGGAAGATGCGACAGGCGACCTTGTGCCGGAAACCAGTGAATCTTCTCTGGAAGAGCTATTTTCCATCCCAAATTTAAAAACAGGGAAATCTTTATTGGTTCGGCAAACGTTGCATTCAGGGCAAAGTGTCCGTTCTAAAATCAGTGTGCTCTTGATGGGGGATTTAAACGCAGGAGCGGAAATTGTTTCTGATCAAGATGTATTTGTTTTGGGATCTATCCGGGGCATGGTTCACGCTGGTGCTTCGGGCAATCGGGACTCGCGGGTGTTTGGGTTACGGATGCAACCGACACAAATTCGCATTGCCGAGCTGATCACTCAGCCTTCTTCGGAAGATAAAAAAACACCGCAACTTGTGCCAGAAGTTGCGTTTATTGAGGATGAATATATTTACATTGAAACCTGCTGGAAATTTCGTGTATAAATAGCTTTCTTTTAGGAGGCAAAAAGCAGTTCCTATAAGTAACAATCAGAAGCGAAAGATATTGAAACCTGCTGGAAATTTCGTGTATAAATAGCTTTCTTTTAAGAGGCAAAAAGCAGTTCCTATAAGTAACAATCAGAAGCGAAAGATAAGGAGATTATGGGAGAGGCAATCGTCATTACCTCAGGGAAAGGAGGCGTTGGCAAAACCACCAGCACGGCCAATATCAGTGTGGCCTTGGCGGAGATGGGAAAATCGGTGGTTGCGATTGATGCAGACATTGGTTTACGAAATTTAGACATCATTCTGGGGCTGGAAAATCGCATTGTTTACAATCTGGTGGATGTGGTCAAAAAGCGTTGTCGCGTCAAACAAGCATTGATCCGAGACAAAAGAAACCGGAAATTATTTTTACTGCCAGCCTCTCAAGTCGATGATAAATCAGCGGTCACTCCTGAAGAAATGCTGGATCTGTGTCAAGAACTCAAAGAAGAGTTTGATTTTGTCTTGATCGATTGCCCTGCCGGGATTGAACAAGGGTTTAAAAATGCCTTGGCCGGGGCAGACAGTGCTATCGTGGTGACCACCCCGGAAGTGTCTTCAGTGCGTGATGCGGATCGAGTCATCGGTTTGCTTCAGCACCATAATATCTCGGCTTCGCTCTTGGTCAATCGCCTCTCTATGAAAATGGTTGAAGCCAGAGAAATGATGAGCAAAGAAGATGTGATGGACATTCTGGCCATTGATCTTTTGGGATTGGTGGTCGAAGATCCAGAAATTATAATTGCCGGGAATCAAGGAACCCCCGTCGTTTTAAATCCAGACGCCCTCGCCGGGCAAGCCTACCGCCGCATTGCGCAACGGCTACTTGGAGACTGGGTAGACATTCCTGCATTTGAAGAGAAAAAAGGTTTTTTAGCCAAACTCTTTGGGAGATAATTATGTTTGAAAAGCTGAGTACGATATTCCATCAAAACTCCGGAAGCGCACAAACCGCCAAAAACCGTCTCCGATTGGTCCTTGCTCGTGAGCGCGTTGGTTTACCCGAAAATCAACTCAGTGAGCTGAAAGGAGAACTTTGTGATGTGATTTCCAAATATTTTGAGATTGATCAAACGGCTTTGGAAATCGAAATTTTTAATAAAAATGGGCAACCCGCTTTATCGGTCAATACCCCAGTCAATACCCCTATCAATGTTCTCACTCAATAGTTTGGCTGATCTTGA
>WASW01091109.1_pt1 | contig 21779 bp, 14 predicted proteins | sample 5698521 | NCBI WGS metagenome assembly WASW01 (sample SAMN11175560, study PRJNA528189) | sponge metagenome | isolation source: marine sponge | host: Leucetta | place: Antarctica: Western Antarctic Peninsula, King George Island | collected 2013-01
TAAAAGTGGACACAAAGAAAGTGATGGGTACAATCATTTTTGGAGGTGTTCAAATAGGAAAGAATCGCAGGCGATATACGAAAGAGTTTAAAACTGAAGCGGTACGTTTAATGGTTGAGGAAGGTCATCGGATTTCTGATGTGGTGCATGAAATTGGAATCGCTGAGAACGTATTGCATCGTTGGAAAAAGAAGTATGAGGAAGGGAAGATAGAGCCTTTTCCAGGCAAAGGCCGTTTAAGCTCCGAAGATGATGAGTTGCGTCAGTTGAGACGGGAGAACAAACGTCTTCGTATGGAGCATGGCATCTTAAAAAAAGGCAGTGGCCATCTTCCCGATGATCCCGTATGAAAACGTATTTCATTCCTATTTGCAAACTTTTGGGCAACGTTTACCCGTACCACCGGGACCAGCGTATCCCTTGCAATTGCATGGATCAGTAGCAGAAGCAGGTGTTGTAACCAACAGGGGTAAGACCACAACAAGAAGAGCGAATAGTCGTTCCATTTTAAGAAATCTCCCATTTAGTGTGGTGCAAGGATAACAAAACCAAGAGGAATGTCAATTTTGGAATTAGTCCGTAGAGGCAGAGAGATGCAAAGGCTCAATACTATCTAGGCACAGTATATGAAGTGAGAGTTATAGTCAAATATGGTGTATGGGAACATGATCAAGTGGCGTTCCCTTGACGTTCAAAAGTTTCCTCATCTACGCCATCAATAAATTTCACACCATTGATGACATCATCTAATCGCCTGAATCCTCGTAGTTTTCGCCAGCCTTTTTCTGCACTCAACCCAAGTTTATAAACCAGGGTCAGTAGGGTTGATATACTGACACAGGCACGGGTCTTTTTAGTTCTCAACCAAATCGTAGAAAAGGTTGATTCTATCGGATTACTGGTCCTGATATTTGGCCAGTAATCAGCAGGGAAGTCATAAAAGGCTAAGAGCTCCACTCTATCTTTTTCAAGGCTGGGCCACTTTCGGATACTTGATTCATAGGTGTTTCGGAAAGATCAATAGACCTGTTACCTGTCCCTGTAAGAGACCTAAAGGATGTCGGTGAAGACTAGGATCATCCAGATGACGAGGAGGACGTTGAAAACCACTCCTATGTGGAAGAACACGTTGAAAAACTTAGAATGGCTGTACTCGTAATCCTCTTCTTTATTTTCTGTCATAATCAGTCAGTCCATTACCAGGGTGGTCAAGCGTTTGGCAAGCTCCGAGTTGCGAATCACTTTCCTTATCGGGCGTTCTATAAAATTAAGACTCATATAAAGTCGTTCGAGTTTCATAAAAGTTTGCGAATCTGCAATGGACTGTCCCCCTTCATCGCGTATTTCGTTCCTCCAGATGCTCAACGCAATCAGGTTCTTTAAATAAGGTGAATTGGCAATTGCAATCGCACCAGCATTACCCATTTTGTTGGAACACAAGTATAACTTTTCAAGCTCCGCCAGATGTTTGCTTGCGGCCAGTGCTTCTATGCCTTCATCACCGATATCCGTGCTGTCGAGGTGCAAGGCTTTCAAGCTCCGCCACTTATCCGATGCGGCGATGGAACGTGCACCTTCAGGCCCAATCGGATTCGAATCGAGAAATATAATTTCCATATTTTGCAGATTGGGAGAATCAGCCAAAGCGGCGACACCTGCAGGGCCTATATTATTTGCTTCGAACATGATACATTTCAAGTTTTTCAGCAGGTCGGCCTTTGCTAGGGTTTTTGCTTCTTCATCACCAATAATATTGTGGTTGAGGTAAAGTGATCGTAGTCTCGTCAAACATTTTACTTGAGAAAGAACCTCGATGGCCTCGCCGCAAAGTTGGTTCTGGCTGAGATAAAGTTGCTCCACTCCAGATAAATCTTTACTCGCCGCCAAAAGACGCAACTCTTCGATGCCGATATTTTTATCTTCCAAATCTAAAAGCTTGCCATCGTCAACGAGGTTCGCTGATATGGTCTGTTCAAAACTTACATCTTCCATTGAGAAACGTCCGGGAAATTATTGTTTTTGAAGGGCTACTCTAATGGATTTTATTTAAAAGATCAAATAGAGGATTCGGCTATAATATAAGAGGTATTTGAATAATCCTTCTGGTCGTCATTGCGAGTGACTCCTTCGGCTTCGCTCAGGACAGGCTCCGGGAACGTGGCGATCCAGACAGGGGAGTGGATTGCTTCATCGCATTCACTCCTCGCAATGACGGACTATACGATACTAACCTGATATCTGGATTTAATATGATTGTAGGAATCCCAAAAGAGATCAAGACCGATGAATACCGCGTCTCCATGACCCCGGCAGGCGTGTACGACTTGGTGGCGAATGGACACAAAGTGCTGGTGGAAAATCTGGCAGGAGATGGCAGTGGCATCCCAGATCAAGACTATCTTGAGCAGGGAGCCAAAATCGTCTCTCGGCAAGAGGTTTTTGGGCAGGCAGAAATGATCGTCAAGGTCAAAGAACCCATTGCCGAAGAGTATCCTCTGCTTCGCGAAGGGCAGATACTCTATACCTATTTGCACCTTGCCCCGGCTCCAAAATTGACCCAGGCCTTGCTCGACAGAAAAATTATAGGCATCGCTTACGAAACCGTGCAGCTGGCAGATAAGTCTCTGCCGTTGCTCATTCCCATGAGTGAAGTGGCAGGAAGGATGTCGATACACGAAGGTTCAAAATATCTCGAACGCGAGAATGGCGGACGCGGTATTTTACTTGGCGGCGTGCCTGGCGTTGATCCCGGTCATGTGGTCATTGTCGGTGGCGGCATTGTGGGAGCCAACGCCGCAAAAATGGCGATCGGTACCGGAGCGTCGGTGACGTTGCTCGATATCAACCTGCCACGATTGCGTTACCTCGATGACATTCATGGCAGCCGACTGAAAACTTTGATGTCGAACAAATTTAATTTGATTGAGTCTTTGCGCACAGCAGACCTGGTCATTGGCGCGGTGTTGATACCCGGTGCGCGCACACCGCAACTCATCACCCGCGATATGCTAAAAGAAATGCAACCGGGATCAGTGATCGTCGATGTCGGCATCGATCAAGGTGGAATGTTAGAGACTTCGCGACCGACCACACATAGCGACCCGATTTTTGAAGAAGAAGAGGTTGTGCATTATTGCGTTGCCAATATGCCCGGCGCTCTGGCACGGACATCTACTTTCGCGCTCACCAACGCTACATTCCCTTATGCTTTGAAACTTGCAAATGAGGGATATAAAAAAGCCCTGACCAACGACCCCGCATTGAAAAACGGACTCAATGTCTGCCTCGGCTCCATCACCCACCCAGCAGTGGCAACCGCACTCGATAAAGAATTCGTTGAACCGGAAAAATTTCTATAGAAGAAGTATAAAGTGGAGGGGATTAAATGATCCCCCCTGATAAGGGGGGGCTGGGGGGTTGCCTTTTTTAGCACCTTCACCCCAGTCCTCTCCCCTCAAGGGAGAGGACTGGGGTGAAGGTGCTTTATAAACCCTTTTACAACCCTCTGTGTTGAGCGTTGTGAGTTGCTCTCAGGTTTAGGTCTGTTACACTGACGACCAGTCCGATCACCCCGTTCTACAAGTTGTGAGTTGCTCTCAGGTTTAGGTCTGTTACACTTGAACGCAAAGAAGATATCACTCGCTATCTGTTGTGAGTTGCTCTCAGGTTTAGGTCTGTTACACTTATCAATCTGGGATGCAACAGGGCAATCAGGTTGTGAGTTGCTCTCAGGTTTAGGTCTGTTACACTTTCTAATCTTGCGGTAAACACCTCTTTGGTGTTGTGAGTTGCTCTCAGGTTTAGGTCTGTTACACTTTCTGAAACAGATTAACTTATCCTAACCCGGTTGTGAGTTGCTCTCAGGTTTAGGTCTGTTACACTAAAATATATTGTCAGTTCAATTAATTAACTGTTGTGAGTTGCTCTCAGGTTTAGGTCTGTTACACTTGGCAAAGCGATTGCCAATTTATTACATTCGTTGTGAGTTGCTCTCAGGTTTAGGTCTGTTACACTTTGGCTTTTAAAACAGTTGATTCTTGCGGTGGTTGTGAGTTGCTCTCAGGTTTAGGTCTGTTACACTTCAAACAAAACAAGGCCTTGACACGCCCCTGTTGTGAGTTGCTCTCAGGTTTAGGTCTGTTACACTCTATGACAGCAGAACTCAAGTTTGGAGTGTGTTGTGAGTTGCTCTCAGGTTTAGGTCTGTTACACTTGACAAAGTGATTGCCAGTTCATTACATCCGTTGTGAGTTGCTCTCAGGTTTAGGTCTGTTACACTTGACAAAGTGATTGCCAGTTCATTGCATCCGTTGTGAGTTGCTCTCAGGTTTAGGTCTGTTACACTACCAGGGAAAGCGGGTAGGTTTACAGTAATGTTGTGAGTTGCTCTCAGGTTTAGGTCTGTTACACTAGAAAGAGACGCGTTAAAAGAGGCCTTAAAGTTGTGAGTTGCTCTCAGGTTTAGGTCTGTTACACTTAAAAGATCTACTGCTAGCGCGGTGCCCCTGTTGTGAGTTGCTCTCAGGTTTAGGTCTGTTACACTTAATATAGAACTTAACAAATCACTGGAGAAGTTGTGAGTTGCTCTCAGGTTTAGGTCTGTTACACTTTTAAATTACGTTTTACAGCGTTGCGTTTGTTGTGAGTTGCTCTCAGGTTTAGGTCTGTTACACTGGAGATTGTGTTATAAAGGCGGTATTCCTTGTTGTGAGTTGCTCTCAGGTTTAGGTCTGTTACACTCAAGCGCCATATGACGACCCGATCATTGCTGTTGTGAGTTGCTCTCAGGTTTAGGTCTGTTACACTGTTTGAAAAGATGTAGCGTATTCATCGGGAGTTGTGAGTTGCTCTCAGGTTTAGGTCTGTTACACTGTTTGCGAAATTGAAACCACAGTTCGAATTGTTGTGAGTTGCTCTCAGGTTTAGGTCTGTTACACTAAGCGCCGACGGTTTGAAAAACAGTATCGTGTTGTGAGTTGCTCTCAGGTTTAGGTCTGTTACACTTATCGATTCCAGATGCGAGCATAGCCAGCTGTTGTGAGTTGCTCTCAGGTTTAGGTCTGTTACACTTTGATGTATCGACAGAGCCGATCCATTTATGTTGTGAGTTGCTCTCAGGTTTAGGTCTGTTACACTACTGTAGACACGCTCTATGAGCGGGTGCTGTTGTGAGTTGCTCTCAGGTTTAGGTCTGTTACACTAGGGCGGAAATTTATCGGCATTGAAATTGAGTTGTGAGTTGCTCTCAGGTTTAGGTCTGTTACACTAATCGCGTCAATGAAATTTTGACGGACTTAGTTGTGAGTTGCTCTCAGGTTTAGGTCTGTTACACTTTATGATGTCGCCGTGAAAATCGACATTGCGTTGTGAGTTGCTCTCAGGTTTAGGTCTGTTACACTTGAAGAATCCGCCGACCCTCCGACATCCAAGTTGTGAGTTGCTCTCAGGTTTAGGTCTGTTACACTACCATCGTATCGAGTCCCGACATGATCTTTGTTGTGAGTTGCTCTCAGGTTTAGGTCTGTTACACTAAAAATGAAGCAGGTGATCGTCAAATTAATGTTGTGAGTTGCTCTCAGGTTTAGGTCTGTTACACTTGAGATGGAATGGGTCAAATCATCGTAGGCGTTGTGAGTTGCTCTCAGGTTTAGGTCTGTTACACTAAAACTTTAATCCCTCAATTTTGCACCAACGTTGTGAGTTGCTCTCAGGTTTAGGTCTGTTACACTAAAAAACAATGACTCGATTAGCGCACAAACGTTGTGAGTTGCTCTCAGGTTTAGGTCTGTTACACTGCTACGCCCCATGCACTAATAAACCAACAAGTTGTGAGTTGCTCTCAGGTTTAGGTCTGTTACACTGATATCGTGGGCTATGTCGTAACCAATAGTGTTGTGAGTTGCTCTCAGGTTTAGGTCTGTTACACTTTAACAATTAATGCTAGCGTAAATTCTATTGTTGTGAGTTGCTCTCAGGTTTAGGTCTGTTACACTCTAATATGGGACCCGATCTTTTAAACGCACGTTGTGAGTTGCTCTCAGGTTTAGGTCTGTTACACTTCTAATCTTGCGGTAAACACCTCTTCCGTTGTTGTGAGTTGCTCTCAGGTTTAGGTCTGTTACACTTGAGATGGAATGGGTCAAATCATCGCCGGCGTTGTGAGTTGCTCTCAGGTTTAGGTCTGTTACACTTTCCACGGGCGCGTTTTGATAACACTCTATGTTGTGAGTTGCTCTCAGGTTTAGGTCTGTTACACTTTGACAGTGTACTCGCCCGTTACCGACTCCGTTGTGAGTTGCTCTCAGGTTTAGGTCTGTTACACTTGCCCCTGCCATCAAGTGCCAGCCACCGACGTTGTGAGTTGCTCTCAGGTTTAGGTCTGTTACACTGGAACCTGTCGTTTCCCAGCCAACTGATGCGTTGTGAGTTGCTCTCAGGTTTAGGTCTGTTACACTAAAGTGGTTGATGCTAATGATCGGGCTAATGTTGTGAGTTGCTCTCAGGTTTAGGTCTGTTACACTAATTAAAGGGGCGCAGGGTGGTACTGCACGTTGTGAGTTGCTCTCAGGTTTAGGTCTGTTACACTTCCGCAGTAGTCGCAAAACTTCGAATGCCTGTTGTGAGTTGCTCTCAGGTTTAGGTCTGTTACACTTGATGACTGCAAGGAGTGGCGTCCAAATGTGTTGTGAGTTGCTCTCAGGTTTAGGTCTGTTACACTTTGCTGGTTTTGCCCCTCGCCATTGCTAGCGTTGTGAGTTGCTCTCAGGTTTAGGTCTGTTACACTAAAGAACTAAAGCTGTTAAAGCCATGTTGCGTTGTGAGTTGCTCTCAGGTTTAGGTCTGTTACACTGGTTTGGCTATAATAAAATGGAAATCATGCGTTGTGAGTTGCTCTCAGGTTTAGGTCTGTTACACTACTCATCCAAGCCTTACACACCCGGCTTACGTTGTGAGTTGCTCTCAGGTTTAGGTCTGTTACACTATTGCAGAAAGGGACGAGTTGCACAGTGTAGTTGTGAGTTGCTCTCAGGTTTAGGTCTGTTACACTTCGGTAGTGCCATCTTTCCACTCAACCAGCGTTGTGAGTTGCTCTCAGGTTTAGGTCTGTTACACTTTTCCATGTTCTATTGTTAGTTGTGAGAGTGTTGTGAGTTGCTCTCAGGTTTAGGTCTGTTACACTGAACTTCACCTGCACCCGTTTTAATGGCAAGTTGTGAGTTGCTCTCAGGTTTAGGTCTGTTACACTGTATCATCGGCTGTCATAACTAATGGCTGTGTTGTGAGTTGCTCTCAGGTTTAGGTCTGTTACACTGCGTGAATCCCAAGGCAATTTGTTTCGTCAGTTGTGAGTTGCTCTCAGGTTTAGGTCTGTTACACTAACCCGAAAGCCACAACGCGCCAGACCCGTGTTGTGAGTTGCTCTCAGGTTTAGGTCTGTTACACTCGATGGGCGAGAACATATCCAATGCCAATTGTTGTGAGTTGCTCTCAGGTTTAGGTCTGTTACACTACGGAGTCTCCCGTTCCCAAGCCAACTGATGTTGTGAGTTGCTCTCAGGTTTAGGTCTGTTACACTTAGCACTCGCGGGACCTCCACCAGAAGCACGTTGTGAGTTGCTCTCAGGTTTAGGTCTGTTACACTACAGGCAACCCTTTGATTGCCATAATTGACGTTGTGAGTTGCTCTCAGGTTTAGGTCTGTTACACTATTACGAGTCATGGCACGATAAAAAATTACGTTGTGAGTTGCTCTCAGGTTTAGGTCTGTTACACTAATGAGTTCGCGTCTTAATCGAGCCAGACGTTGTGAGTTGCTCTCAGGTTTAGGTCTGTTACACTTTCTGGACTCGTAAAGTCTGCACCTACAGGGTTGTGAGTTGCTCTCAGGTTTAGGTCTGTTACACTTCTGAGGAAACTGCTCGTGCAGACTTTAGTGTTGTGAGTTGCTCTCAGGTTTAGGTCTGTTACACTAATTTGAGTTGTGTTGTGGAAACCAAAGACGTTGTGAGTTGCTCTCAGGTTTAGGTCTGTTACACTAGCTTGTCTGTAACTCAGGGATTTTAAAAGCAAATAATTGGCGGGACTAAAGAAAAATGGCCTCTCGGCTCTGGTTGATCCAGGTTGGGGGGCTTTTTTTTTATCAAAACATCTCCAGTTGCAGAGGCAAAGGTTCTGTCTTTTTTCTACGGCGGCCCCAGAAATTTTTAATATCTCCAAATTGCTTGTCAGTGATACTGATGATGCTAACCATTCCTTTTTCCGGAAGCATGGATTTAATCCTTTGCGTGTGAACTTTCGAATTTTCGCCGCTGGCACAATGCCGGATGTACACCGAATACTGCATCATACCGAATCCATTTTTTAGCAGACCTTTGCGAAAATGCGTATAGGCTTTCCTCGCTTTTATATCTTCCGTTGGCAAATCAAATAATACCATAATCCACATGGCTCTGTATTTACTGAAAACGGTCATAGTACCGGATAATCAATTTTCTTTTGTTCCCCTGCAAAGCATCGATAAACAGAAGCGGTTGTGTGGTGCAAACCAACCGTTAATGGCCGTGTTTCCTTTTCAAAACAAACATCGATTGTTAATACTTCTAGCAATTCTTGCCTCATTTCCTTACTCAATATTTCGCAGTCTTCTTTGTGCATGAGTTTGTAGGCAGCCTTATCTACAAAAGGCCGAAAAGGTTCCATGATATCGTCTGCCAGACAATAGGCGTTGTAGCGGTTGTGGTGGTGGATGCCAAGTGTTGGCAGTAAACCGGAACTCACAAGAGACCGTGCCACAGCCGCCCGCAAAACCATATAACCGTAGTTCAATAAGTTATTCGGAGTTTTGCCAAAGCGTTCACGTCGAAACTCCCTGCCGAATAACCTGGGCCAGTAATAACGGGCGGCCTGGGCTTCCAGATTGGATGGATCGCCTGACTTGACTTCTTTGGCAAGTTCTTTCAATCTCGCGGATTCTTCTCCAATTTCATCGAGATGTTGTGCCTGGTTTTTTATTTTTGATTGCACGGTTTGTTTCCAAAGCGTTTTTTTCAAGGGAACGGAAGCCTCAATCTGTTTTTGAAAACGTTCGCTTTGCACCGAGTTCGTATCGAGAGGTAAAAGTAGTCCTGCCGGGTGGTGGTTTTTTGCGGACAGAATCACGGCGGCGTTGTTTTTCAGTAAGGCGGTCAGGCATCCGTGTGTGTAAAGCACAGCAGGGTTATCAATAATGAGAACTCCAATATCTTCCACCGGAATTTTACCAGCCAGAGATCCATCCTGCTCAATGATGAGTTGATCGTGTTTGACGCTCAACCTGCTGGGGTTTTCAATGGCTATTGTCCGTTTAATCATTAGCTTTATGAATTCTTCCCAAGCGGTCAAGGGTTATTTTAATTCCCTTATAGCTGTTCGGTGTCTTAGACTGCATGCCTATTTCTTTTTGCTGATCATCTTTTAAAATTGCTGTGAGATGGTGACGGAAAGTTATACTATCTGATATTTTTTGTACTCGATAAAGGTGTGAGTTCAATGCCATGTGATCAGGGTCTTGCCAGTCGATCTGGTTTTTATCGATATCCAGCAACACCATTTCATTGATAGCCAGTGAGCAGACAAACTCTTTACCTTCTCCCAGATTGTGCCGAATAACCGGCTCGTTGTTGCCCAACCTCCGCACGGCTTCGAAAAGAGTGCAGATTTCTCCATCTTGTTTGGTTCGGCCTTTTTTGTCCTGATAGCGGTAGATAACGATGTGGTGGTTTTTCCCCGGTTCAACGCTGGTCTTGTTGCGGTTGGGCAGTGACAGTATATTGTTAAAGGGCTGGTGAAGGCGCACTTTTTTGATGGGTATTTTTTTACCCTTTACGGATTTCATATAAAGTGGGTTGTCCTTGAAAGCATTTTTTGGGATGGTGAATTTTTTCTGGTCGGGGTCCACCCCGAGTGAGCGCAGTCTCTCTCTGACGATTTCTCTCACCGTTTCATCGGCAATTTTTGCCACCATGGCGGGTTTCAGACTTTCAAGGGGTTTTCTGACGGCATAAAGAGACTGGCCTTTGGCATCTTGCCGCTCTGTTTTTCCATAAAGAGTTTCCTCATGCAGAGCACCGCGAATTCGTTTGTTGATGCGGTGCGATACTAGCAACCTCTTTATATGAGGTTGTATATCCTCCCGGAATGCAGGCCAGGGTTTTTCAAATTTGGCGCGAGTGGGAGACCGTTCGTATTTGTTATAACTGCTCAGCTTGTGCAATATGCCGTCATCGGTCATGGCGACGACGGTGGCATCGATGGCATGATGGCGGTGATCGTCCCGGTTTTTCAATTCCAGATCACCCGTGCTTTTGGATAACAGGCTATTGAGACCCCAAAGGTGGCGCAACTCGGCTGTTGCCTGGCCCTTCGTCACTTTGGTTCTGTATCCCAGTATCGACAATAGCTGTTGCGATGCACGGCTGATGTAAGCTGTATCGTTCAATTGGCGGCTAATGAAGTCGCTACTGATTTCCTTTTGCTGGAACTTTTTTTGCTTGTTATTGGGAAGTACTTTGATGCGTTGCAGAATTTCATCGTATTGTCCTGTTCCATGATAAAACTCGTAGGGTGTTTTATTGCCTTTGCGACTATTCTCATCGATCCGACAAAGGGTTTTGTTGGCGAAGGAGTCATCCAGACTTCTTGAGTAGGGGATGATATGTTCGATATCGAATTTTCTGTTATGGAATAAGTCATCAATATCAATTCGGTCGCCAGTGTAAGGGCATATGTATTTACACTCTTCCCAAATCTTATATTTTAAAATAGTATCGTGATTCACGGGAACACCTCTAGCATCCAGCTTTTCCCCTATCTCTTGATGTATTTCTTTTCTTTCAAGATTCTCAAAATGAAGTTTTTTACGTATTTTGGAAGGGAGCTTCAAATCTCGTGTCAGCTCAACTCTTACTTCATCGGGTTTGCCAAAGGTTTGTTCTGCTTTTTTTACCAGTCGGGAAAGCTCATGAAGTGTCTGCGAGACGATGGGATTTCGCAACTTGCTCATAAAATCTTCAAAAGTTTCGCCCTCTTGCTGATTTTTATAACCAGCCCTTTCTTTAGCATCCGCCAGATTCAATCCTTCTTCAAGGAAAGGCGTGAGTTTACGAATGGCTTTTTTTGAGTAATGGGCGCAACCTTGCTCAAAACTTGTTTTTCGTGCTAGTTTTTCTGCCTGTTCCAGGGTCAGGCCCCATTTTTGCTGGCCGTATTTTTCCAGCCAATCAGGGTCATCGGCCTGAAACACAACCTGTTGAATGAGGTCTCTTTCTTCTAACGGTTTATCCCACCAGGTTTTTCCAAACACTTTTGATAACCGGGTTCCTGAACGGTTGCCTATCAAGCGTTTTTCGCCTCCCTGTTCCAGATTGCATTGGGTTTCTTTAGGAAGCTCAATCAGGGATTTTATCTGGTCAAATTTGCGATCCTCTTTTTTCCACAATTCATCAATGAGTCGCTGGCGTTTTTCTTTTATATCGGGTTCAAACTCTTTATGATTTTTGCTCTCTTCATTGAAGTCGCGACTGAAGTTATAGATCACGCCATCAGGGTCGGTAAATTCCAGTCGGTTCACCTGTTCCAGAATTCTGAAGCGTTGGAAGTCGAGGCTGTTTTTGTGACAGCGTCTCTTTTCCGGTTCCAGTGTGCATTTACCGATCAGGTGAGAAACGGATTTTAAAGGCCGTTGGTGAAAGAGGGTTTCGTCTTTGATAATTTTTTTTATTTCATCGGAAAGTTCGGGATAGAATTCTTTTTGCTTATCCCACAACAGGTCGAATTCATGAATGTACATAGCACGCAAGGTATATCGACCGCGCAAGCGTTCTTCTAACGGGTTTTTATTGGCTAGATATTCTCCCAGCGTGCGACAATTTTTTTCTTTCATCTTTTCTTGCAGTTTATCGGTGGACTCGGTGATTTTGTTGTCATCTTTTGCCTCCCCTGATTTGAGACTGCTCTTGAATCCGCGTCGCTGGTTGAGGTGGTAGAGCACACGACCCAATTCGAATTTGCTGAGTTTTTCGTCTAATCCTTTTTTGCGCAACCGATAAATGGTTCCTGATGGTTTTTTTTTATCCTGTTTAAAAAACTCTGCTTCATCCTCGGGTTTTTCGGGAAACATTCCCAAGGCTTTCAGTAGATTTTTCAGTTTGTCTTTTCGTTGTCTCTTCCGCTCATATTGTCGGCGGGACTGGCGATCCAGCCTGCGGCTTTCGTTTTTTGATACCTCCTTGCTCTGGTTGAAATTGCTAACTCCTTCCTGAAAAATCCGACTCCCGATACCAAGAATCTTCTGCTTTTCTTTGTCGATGCAGGCCCATCCTATAGAATTTGGCCCTAAATCAAGACCCAGTACAATAGTCATCGTCAACTCCTTATTTCTTTTGAAAAATCAGCTGATTATTCTAATATTTTATTGACAAAATGTCCAAGGCTCTTTATAATTCTTTATGTGTAACAGACCTATGCTTGAGAGCTTCCCGCAATAAAGGGAAGAAATTCTCCCAGGAAACTTCAATTTCGATTGAAGCCAGCCCCTGCCTCGGTAGGGGCATTTTTTTTGGGGAAAATAGGGTGATATGCGAAGTCAAAGGGCGAATAATCCCGGTCTATAGCTTGACTTTGTTTTAGTTTTTATATAACCTTGCTTATGAAATATATAAAGATAGGTTGTGCGATTTGCCCTTAAGTTTAGGTCTGTAATTTAAATCTTCCTATCTTTATATAATATATCACATTCGCTTTACTGGAGGATATCAAAAATGGTTGCTAAACGAATGCAATGCTGTACTTGCGGTGGTTTCCGTAACTTAACAAAGCAAGAGATTTCTTTGATGAAAAATCTTTCCTGCTATGAATGTAATTTGCGACTGAAGGTGGTTGGGATTGGCTTAGATTTTGAGGGGATTTTTTATAAGACAGAGCCGGAAGACAATAGTTTGGATTTTTAAGTTTATTTGGTTTCTTTAATAGTTATCAAAGGCAACCCCCCCCCTCATTCCCCCCTTATCAGGGGGGAGGTATACATACTCGGTTAATTGTTTTTTTTCTTAAAGCTGCCCCTGCGGCGAACAGTTGATTAAAGGATATGAAGCTGGTATTAATAGTACTATGAGCAACTTCGTTCACCTTCATCTCCATACTTCCTACAGTTTGCAGGACTCTTCCATTCGTCATGATGCGTTGATCAAACGAGCGGTGGAGTTTGGTATGCCTGCCGTTGCTATGACCGACCATGGCAATATGTTTGGTACCGTTGAGTTCTACAACATCGCAAAAAAGCACGGCATCAAGCCCATCATCGGCTGTGAGGTTTATGTTGCTCCTGAGAGTCGGCACGAAAAGAAATCTAAAGACAATCTGCGCGATGCTTCTTACCACCTCATCTTGCTTTGTGAAAATGAAACGGGATACAAAAACCTGATACGTCTGGTCACCAAAGGTTATCTGGAAGGGTTCTATTACAAGCCACGTATCGATAAAGAACTGCTGGCGGAATATTCTGAGGGGCTGATCGCTTTGAGTTCCTGTATCCGCGGGGAGGTGGCGCACAATGTCAACCGCGAAAATGTGCCGCGTGCCACTAAGGTCGCGGCTCAGTATGCGGAGATTATGGGGCCAAACAACTTCTTTCTCGAATTACAAAATCACGGGTTGGAAAATCAGGATCGCATCAACCGTGATATTGTGGCCATCGGTCAAAAACTCAATCTGCCCGTAGTAGCGACCAACAACTGCCATTATATGGATCGCAAAGATTTCCGCGCCCATGAAATATTGCTCTGCCTGCAAACGGGTAAAACCATCAGCGATCCCCACCGCATGCAGTATCCGGCGGCTGAATTTTATTTCAAGTCTGCTGACGAGATGATCGAGTTGTTCAAGGACACACCGGAAGCCATCGAGAACACGGTTAAAATCGCCGAACGTTGCGAGTTGGCACTGGAGTTCGACAAGCTCAATCTGCCGGACTACCCGGTTCCCGAATCTTATACTCTGGAAACTTATCTGGAGGAGCGGTCGCGCGAAGGTCTCAATGTGCGTTTTGGCGAGTTGGAAAAGTTGGGAATCAAACTTGATAAAGCTGTCTATGAAGCGCGATTGGACGAGGAGTTGGGCATCATCAAACGAATGGGGTATCCGGGGTACTTCCTTATCGTTTGGGATTTCATTCGCTATGCCAAGGAGAGGGACATTCCGGTTGGGCCGGGTCGTGGCTCTGCGGCAGGCAGTGTGGTGGCCTATGCGTTGAGGATCACGGATATCGACCCGATGCAGTATGACTTGCTGTTTGAACGTTTTTTGAATCCTGAACGGGTGAGCATGCCGGATATCGATATCGACTTTTGTATGAACGGACGCGAAGAGGTCATTAAATATGTGACCGAAAAATATGGTGGCAACCAGAACGTGACGCAGATCATCACCTTTGGCAGCATGAACGCCAAAGGGGTGATTCGTGATGTGGGCCGTGTGCTGGATATGACTTATGGCGAGGTGGACAAACTTGCCAAGATGGTGCCGAACAAACTGAACGTCACTTTAGATGATGCTTTCAAGGAAGAAAAACAATTCGACAAGCTGCGCAAGGAAAGCACCAAAGTTGCGGAGTTACTGGACATCGCCAAAAACCTGGAAGGGTTGCAACGTCATTGTTCCACGCATGCGGCGGGTGTGGTGATTTCTTCAAAAGCGTTGACTGAATTTTGTCCGCTTTATAAAGGCGGAAATGACGAAGTGGTGACGCAGTATGCGATGGCCAGTGTTGAAAAACTCGGCCTGCTTAAAATGGATTTTCTCGGTCTGCGTACGCTAACGGTGATCCACCACGCATTGAAGCTCATCAAGCAGTCCACAGATAAGGTTCTGGATATCAGTATGATTCCTCTGGATGATCCGGCTACTTATAAACTTTTATGCGATGCCAGAACCTTGGGTGTTTTTCAGTTGGAAAGCTCGGGCATGCGCGATCTGTTGAAGAAGTTAAAACCGGATTGTTTTGAAGATATTATCGCTTTGCTGGCCATGTACCGTCCTGGCCCCTTAGAAAGCGGCATGGTCGATGACTATGTGAAACGCAAGCATGGAACCATGGAACTGAAATTTGACTTGCCGCAATTGGAGAACATCCTCAAAGAAACTCAGGGAGTGATTCTGTATCAGGAACAGGTGATGAAGATCGCCAGTGTTCTGGCAGGATTCAGCCTCGGCGATGCTGACCTGTTGCGCCGGGCGATGGGTAAAAAGAAGGCCGAAGAAATGGCGGCACAACGCGAGAAGTTTATGTCGGGGTCGGCTGTTAAAAAAATAGATGCTAAAAAAGCACAGAAGATTTTTGACTTAATGGAAAAATTCGCAGGTTATGGATTCAACAAATCTCACAGTGCCGCTTATGCTCAGGTTTCTTACCAGACGGCTTACCTCAAAGCTCATTATCCGTTAGAGTTTTTTGGTGCGTTGATCACCAGCGATATGGACAACACGGACAAGGTGTTGCGCTATATCCACGATTGTCGCGAAATGAAAATTACGGTACAGCCACCGGATGTGAATGTGAGTCATCGCGACTTTTCAGTTTCGGATAACAAACTCGTGTTCGGACTCGGTGCGATAAAAAATGTCGGTAGCAAGGCCATCGATAATATTATTGAAGCTCGTGAAGGATTAGAGAAATTCAATTCCTTAAGCCAGTTATGTGAGAGTGTGGACTTGCAACTGGCGAATAAGCGCGTATTCGAAAGTCTGATTAAAAGTGGTGCCTGTGATTCGTTGGGGCAAGGCCGAGCGCAGATGTTGAATGATCTACAGGCTTCAATGGAGCAAGGGCAGGCCAAACAGCGCGATCAACAACTCGGCCAGTCGAGTATGTTCGATACTTTCGCAGAAGATGTGGTGCCGGAGCAAAGTAACGGAAACAATGTGGAAGAATGGGATGAGATCGACCGCTTAAAATTTGAAAAGGAGAGTATCGGGTTTTACATAACCGGTCATCCGTTGGATAGATTCACCAAAGATATTTCCTGGTTTACAGATGCAACCTCGGCATCGGTTGCAGAGGCGGGCAGTAGCAAGTCGGTTAGCCTGGCGGGCATTCCCATCAAGCATCTACCCAAGACAACGCGCAAAGGCGATAAAATGGGGATCGTTACCTTGGAAGATTTGCATGGGTCTATTGAAGTCATTTTATGGCCTGAAATTTATGCTGAAGTGGAATCCCTTTTACTCGCAGAAGAACCTGTGCTTGTAAAAGGGGAAGTGGATTCAGAAGGGAATATGCCGAAAGTCATTGCCAAGGAAGTGTTTCCATTGGTCCAGGCGAAGCAGAGGTTTCAGGGGCGGGTGATGATCCATTTCCGCACTTTAGGACTGGAGAAGAAAACGCTGATGGCTGTAAAGGATATTTTAGCGGCGCATAAGGGTAACAATGATACCAGGCTGCATTTTATTTCCCCCGATAATAAGGAGCGAGTGGTCACCGTGTCTCAAGACCTTCGCATCCAACCCTCTGATGAATTGATTGAGGAGATTCAATCTTTATTAGGCGAAGACGCTATTTTATTTGAGTAAGCCTGAGCCACGCCAAGTGGTAACTAGTCGCTATTTCATTTTCTGTTTGATCAAATCCAATATTGTGTCTGCAACAGAGATAGCTTGATCTGAGGGAGCATGAAAAGGGATTTTTAAGATATCCCCACTCTTGGAAGTGACTTCAACAATATTAGCTTTGAGGAAACCTGCAAAAAGTCCCGCTAGAAACAGAGATCGATAAACACGAGTGGCTTCAACGTCACTCCAGGCTAGGACAGCTTTGGAATGAAAGTGTAGTTTTGAATAATGAGATGAAACACCTTTTGCGCTTAAAGTCGTAAAATATTTTCTAGGGAAAAGATCGCGTGCAGAGACCAGGAGCTGCAATGCTTTGACCAATGCCCATAGCAGAAAGAGACATCCTCCTGAAAAAAGTATCTGGGTTTGCATCTCCATAGAATCGGCGGTGAGGATGACGAGCATGAAGTAGGCGGTGACAAGCATAAAAAGAATGATTGGAGACAACATGAAAATGCCGTAGAATCCTGCACCATAGAGGGGGAGTCCTAGAACAGCCGTTATATTATTATCCACAGACATGATGATATTGGATGTGGCCTCGTCTTCATGTTCAGCAATATAGCTTAATGCGGTTTGGTAATCTTTTGTTGGCCAGTCTTCCTGATTCATATTTTTTTATGCGATAATGTCATTATTAAAACAAGAGTCCTTAACAGGATTGCTATGATACCAAGGAAATATGGAAGTTAAAGAGTTTGCTTTGAAATATTTTTGCGACACCTTGCCCAACGGCTTGACCGTGGTTACGGTGGAGATGCCCCACATCCATACCATGGAGGTTTCGATGTTCGTACGCGCCGGGTTGCGCTATGAGAACCTTCAGAATAACGGAATTTCACATTTCCTGGAACATATGATGTTTCGTGGCAATGGGAAATACCCCAACTCGATCGCGTTGAATATGGAATTCGAAAATATCGGACGCGACCTTAGAGCCTCGACCTTGGGGGAGTACACGCAGTATGGGTTCAGTCCCCATGTGTCACAACTTGATAAAGGACTGGAATTATTCTCGGAGTTTTTTTTCTCCCCCACTTTTCCTGAAATTGAATTAGAGCGGGGAATTATTCTTGAGGAATATTATGAAGAACTCAACGAAGAAGGGGTGAACATTGATATAAACAATCAAGCTTGTAAACTTCTATATCCTGACACTCCCATAGCGTGGCCAACGATTGGCACGGAAGAGACAATCAAGAGCATTCAAACAGAAATGCTGAAAGAATATTTTAACAGACATTATGTGCCGGGGAATATGGTGTTGGCATTTGCAGGTCCGATTGACCATGCTGAAGTTATTGATCTTTCCAGGAAATATTTTTCTGTTCTGAAAAATGGAAGTGAGCCTTTTCCAAAAAATCATTTTATTGGCAGCATCTCGGAAGAACAGAAAAGTCCGGGACTTCATTTCCAGGAAGATTCTGACAGCCAGATAGAACTGCAGGTTTGTTTTCGCTCCTGTTCCTATAACGATCCTGATTTTTTAGTTTTAGCTTTAATAAGTCGAGTCTTTGATGATGGCTTTACTTCACGGTTGCAAAGGGTATTGCGAGAGGAACGTGGATTGGTTTATTCCGTTGAATGTCGGGCTACCAGCATGTCTGATCTGGGTACGATGGATTTTGATGTCACCGTACGCCCAGAAAAAGTGGTGGAGGTAACGCGTATCCTACTCAAGGAAATAAAAATATTTGCCACGGAGGGGCCGACCGAAAGCGAATTGGCTCATATCAAGAAAAGGTATTTTTTTGATCTCGATTCAGAACTGGATGACCCTTATAAGCAGGTGGTCCGCTATGCGTTTCCTCATCTTTATTCTAACGAAATGTCGTTGCAGGAAGAAAAAGAATTAATAGAGTCTATTACTGCAAAAAAAATGCTGGAAGTTGCCGAAAAAGTTTTTCAGGCAAAAAGTCTCAACCTCATTTTGGTAGGTCCTTATACCCGTGAATTAAAGTCTCGACTTGAAGGATTGATTCACCAATTCTAACTCCCAATATGCGTTGTAAATTATTTTATTCCCTGGCCTTGGGCGTAATCCTTCTACTTGGCGGTTGCTCTTCAAATATTGAAGGATGTCTTAAAGAAGGTAGCTGTGGTCCCGCAATAAACGTTGCCAATCAGGATGGGAGTTTGCCCAAAGACCCTTTCGACCCTTTTTGGGATTCCCAAGAAGCACCTGCCGCCATCAATATTGAACTAGGGCCGCAGATGATTACCAATCCCAAATGGCCGAATCCTTCCACCCGACAGGTTTTGATTCGAGCTGTTAAGAACAGCGATGAGTTAGTGGTGCTACTTGAATGGGAAGACATTACCCGGGACGGCAACTTTGATCATTCTTCTTTGTACGTTGACCGAGCCGCCATCATGTTCCCAGTTGAACCTGGCAGTGAGGCTCCTTCAATAACGATGGGGGAATCTGGAATGCCGGTGAATATCTGGCAATGGAAATCCATTGGTGGTGAAAAGGGGCAACCCGGAGTAAGAAAAAAATCTAAGCTAGCCTATCAAACGGTTGAAGACCTGAATGCCGAAGGATTTAGCACACTGACTTATCAGTCCCAACAAAATGTTAAAGGAACTGCATTATGGCGGGACAATAAGTGGCGTTTGATATTTAAACGCAATCTTGTTGATAGCGATTCCAATGACGTTCAGTTCAGGCAATCTGTTTTGATGGCGGTAGCGGTGTGGAATGGCTCGAACAGGGAATTGAATGGACAAAAAGCAATAGCAGGCTGGATGCTTTTGAAACTTAGTTGAGCGAATTAACCTTCCCATATTTTTTTTCCAGAGTTGTTTGAAATTTTTTCCATGGAGCCTGCAGGGCAGGCACCAATTTTTCTTTTAATTCATCTGGAACAAAATTGATTTTGTCTACAGGCCAGTCTTCCACATTTCTCACATCCAGGTTTTCCTTTTTGTAAGGCTCCAGCAAAGCCTCTTCAAATCCATAAACGAGTGCAGAAGAGTAAACGCGGTGGTATTGCTCTTCGATACTTTCCTCCGAATGCATCCCTTTTATAACCTCTTCAAACAGGTTCTGGATAATGGGTTCAGCGTGTTCAACAAAATCTGGGGTCAAAGCGGCGCGCAAAGTAACGTAGGTGATTAAAACATCCTGAAGGAGAAACTTTAATTCCGAACTTTCTTTTTTTATCGGACGAATATTAATATTCAGAAGCTCCTTCAATACTTTTATATTGCGGATCATATCGTAGATGATCGACTCTTCCCAACTTGCCTGGTTCCAAACAAAAAACGCTCTTACAAAACTTGCCCGTTTTTGGGTGTCCCACATTTGCAATGCGGTAGTCGGGCGTGTTTTGTTGGAGTAAGGAATAATTTCGCCCCACTTTGGATCAACCAGATTCAAACCATAGCGTCCGAAAACCTCTGCGAAACTCTCTTGATAAAGACCCATTAGTTTCTCAAAATTTTCTTTTTCATCAAGAGGGCTGTTCTGAGGGAGGCTGACAATCGAGTAAAGGCGAACGACATTGGTTTTCGCCTCACCATCATCTAAAGCAACCATATAAGAACCACCCCACATTCCGGCTGTAATGGGAGTGTCCAGATTATACTTTTCCTTCATCTGGGTAGAGATATGGCCTGCAATCTCTTTGAAAAGATTATGGAGGTAATAGAGATTGATCCGGTTATTTTGGGGATAAAGATTTCCAGGTAAAATTTTGTAACTCGCCATGGCACAGGGAGTCGAGCCAGGAAAGAGCAAAGCAACTCCCCAAGCGGACTTGATCTAATAGTGTGAGTTATTGAACATGAACGGGTCGTTAGAATTCAGCTATTTTCACTTACCGTATATAGAGCTAATCTGTAACGGCACCATTGCTGGCGGAGCTAACGAGCTTAGCGTATTTAGCTAATACTCCATTTTTATATTGATTCTCTTTTGGTTTAAAACCCTTCCTTCTATTATCCAATTCTTCATCAGTTAATTTAACATCCAACCGATTATGTTCTATGTCAATATTGATAGTGTCGCCATTCTTTAATAATGCCAAGGTTCCACCTGCCTGAGCCTCTGGGGAAATATGCCCAATGACAATGCCATAGGTTCCGCCAGAAAATCGTCCATCGGTGATCAATGCCACTTTGTCTCCTAGTCCTTTCCCAACGATAGCAGCAGTGGGGGCCAGCATCTCGCGCATTCCCGGACCGCCTTTGGGTCCTTCAAAACGAATGACGATCACATCCCCCGCTTTGATTCGATCATCAAGAATAGCATCAAGACATTCCTCTTCGGAATCAAAACATTTTGCTGGCCCACTTATATTTCTGGTTTTTACTCCCGATACTTTTGCGACTGCACCTTCCTGGCAAAGGTTGCCTTTTAAAATAACCAAATGCCCTTCGGTGGACTTGGGTTTATCAATTGGAAGAATGACATTTTGGCTTGCAGACGGACTGTCTGGAATGTCTTTTAAATTTTCAGCAACGGTTTTTCCGGTGACGGTGAGACAATCGCCATGAATCATTCCGGCGTTCAACATCATTTTCATCACCTGTGGAATACCACCCGCATGATGCAAGTCAACGGCAACATATTCCCCTGAAGGTTTCAAATCGCAGAACAACGGAATCTTCTTGCGAATGGACTCGAAATCATCAATGGTTAAATTTATTTCAGCCGAATGTGCGATGGCGAGCAAATGCAGTACTGCATTGGTAGAACCACCAATAGCCATGATAACAGCTATCGCATTTTCAAATGCTTTTCGGGTCATGATATCCCGTGGCAAGATATTTTGTTTTATCATCTGCATGAGTGTTTCCGCGCAGAGGCCGGTATTGAGTTCTTTTTCTTTGTCCTCGTTTGCCATGGTAGAGCTATAAGGCAAGCTCATGCCCATTGCTTCGAAGGCGGATGACATAGTATTAGCCGTATACATTCCACCGCAAGAGCCGAATCCAGGACAGGCATGTTTTTCAATCTCGGTAAGCTGCTTTTGATCGATGGTGCCTGCACCGAACTGCCCTACCGCTTCAAAAACACTGACTACCGTCAGGTCTTTCCCGTCCAGATGCCCTGGTTTAATGGTTCCGCCGTAGACAAACAGGGAGGGAATATTAAGCCGCGCCATGGCGATCATGGCTCCTGGCATATTTTT
>WASW01061594.1_pt1 | contig 21751 bp, 23 predicted proteins | sample 5698521 | NCBI WGS metagenome assembly WASW01 (sample SAMN11175560, study PRJNA528189) | sponge metagenome | isolation source: marine sponge | host: Leucetta | place: Antarctica: Western Antarctic Peninsula, King George Island | collected 2013-01
ACCTATTGTGATAACCTCTTCCATGGTCGGCTCCTATTTCCCGGTGTTTTCTAAAACACCATTTTGGCACATTACGATGCCTCGGATGGGAGCCGTCCACTGCATCAAAAGCGGACATTCCGTTCCGTGCGAAGGGGTGACAGTTACCTGCATCATCACATTTTATTCAGGCCCACGAACAAGGTGCCGCCGTTATTTCATGTCCGCAATCAGGACCGATTGACTAAAGGAACCGGTGAAATCTAGGCTAGACGTATCTCCGCCCTTACCGAAGCCAATCGATACGCCACCAAACGAAACCGGGGTCTTCTTGTCGTCCCAGTTCAGGTTCATAGAGATGTCGTTGGACATCGCAATTCCCTCACCAAAATCGGCACCATAGCCGAGCGATATACCTGATCCGCCCGCATCTTTGTAACCCGTATCGGGCATGATGCTGATGTTTAAGCTGACATCCAGCGGGGAATCATCACCCGAGTTCGCCCCGGCAGAGAAACTCATATAGAAAGCAGATTTTCCGGCGGTATCGAAGACATAATCAATCCCCACGCCTAAGTTTACATGGTCCTTGGTAGGTCCGGCCGAGATGCCAATCGCAAAACTGGTTAGACCGCCTACCGCGAGTTTCCGAAGATCCACGCCCAGATGTTGGGCCATAGCCGCCGCGCGGTCGTCGGGTTTCATGGTGCAGAAACTGTCTTTGATTAGTAGGCTCTGTAGTTCATCCCTATTTTTATCGATCGCGCGCGCCAACGTCGTCATGGTTTTCTCAGTTTTTTAAACCCCTTCACTTTGGAGAGCATTTTATCGAGTTCTTTTTTGGCGGCGTCCTCCGCTTTTTCGGCGAGTTTCATCATTTCCTTGTCACCGGCCTGGACGAGTTTCTTCATGCCGGGGATGATGTAGAGAACATCTTTGGCCATTTTCTGTACAATTTTTAAAATTTCCTTTTCAACAGGCGTAAGGCCACCGATGGCCTTGATGGCGAAGTGAACTGTGCGTACACCTGTCAGGCACGCCGCCAGTGTGGAATTAATGCACTCGTTGGCGATGAAGTCTTCGGCAAGCCCCTTGTTACACGACGGGATGCGTTCGGTGAGTTGACAGGGACGCTGATTTTCTTTGCCACAGGCCAGTTTTTTGTAACACGAATACTGAGTGATGTTTTCGCCTTTGAATAGCGACCCGGCGATGGGAATGTTGCCGCTGTCGCAGTGCGCGTTGATATTAACGGTGCAGGCCGCTTTGGCGGTAACCGCGTTCAGGTTGCGCGAAAATCCTGTCGGGCATCTCCAATATTCGCCGCCTTTACGAGGATTAACGAAAGCGCCGGAAGGTTTCTTGTGCTTGGTCTTGCCGAGATACTTAGCGTGTGAAAGTTTTTCTCCAATAACCTTGTGGGTCGCGCAAGCTCGTTTATGCGTAACATTGAGAAGTGTTCTGCGGGGGCGGTTGCTTGGACATTCCCACCATTCCCCACCCTTACGTGGATCAAAAAATGCATGGGTTGATGGTTTTTTCCGCTTTACCTTCCCGAGATACCAGGCCCTTGAGAATTTACAGGTTCCTTGTCCGACACCACCGCATTGGCTTGGCAACATATAGCCTTTTGGAGGATTACCGGCAGCAAAACTATTTGTGACTGTAGCTAAGGAAACAACCCCAACAAAGGAAGCAAAACACAATAACCTTAAAGTGGCCGCTAACGATTTCGTCATAAGTACCCCCGCAATTGTTTTCGAGCGCCGTTTGCACACGGCGACCGATCACTACTCGATTTATTAGCTCTTACGAAGGTATCATTAGAGTATCGCCTTTTATATAAATTCCTACGATCATCAGCAATCGCACCCCCTTGATCGGCGCTAAGGTTATCTTGGTGCATAAAATTTCGATAAATTTAGCGTCCGCTTTGGGTCATCTAGAGCCAAAATGACGCCCACAAAATACCGGCTCCTATCCGTACAACAACGGCCGCAATTTGTGGGAAACTGGAAACTGGAAACTGACCTAATGATGGCCGCTGTACCCTTGGGTTCGGACGAAATCACCTGACTCTATTTTCGGCAAAAAGTAGCCAGAAGGAGACATAACAGTGGTGAGGTGAATTCAGCTTTGTCACCCACGCTCTAGCGTTTAGAAGTCTGTTGTGCAAAATTCAACTTATGCTAACACAGCCCAAAGACGTTTTGAAATCATGGATCGACGCGTTTAATTGTGCCGACGTTGATAAACTTATGAGCCTTTATCATGAGGACGCTGTTAATCATCAGGTAGCAGAGGATCCAATAGTCGGCACCAAAGCTTTGCGATCCATGTTTGAGCACGAATTTGCGACAGCCGAGATGACTTGTATCGTCGAAAATCTATTTGAAGATGGCAGTTGGGCGATTATGGAATGGCGAGATCCACTCGGATTGCGCGGATGTGGATTTTTCAAGATCCGTGATGGGAAAATTGCTTTCCAGAGAGGGTACTGGGACAAATTGTCGTTTCTTCGACAACATGGATTACCTATTCCAAAGTGAGTCAACCCAATCAATGTCGTCGAGTCCGTTTAGGGTCAACGACGGTCAACATAACACCTTGAAAATGTTGGCCCCTATCCGCCCAAAAGCGGCCATCAAGCACGGCGCCGGTAAACAACTATAGTATCACATCTGGTGCTCGAAGAATTGGTGCGCGCAACGTCGGTTAACAACTTTAACACGTCCTATTCCAAACATGGCCGAAAGATTGGCCAAATATCGACCCGCCCGTAAATATCTTTATTACATGGCGACACCAACAGGATATGACAGCATAAGTCATTTCCACGAAGAATTAATCAATCATATTGATTGCCACCCGACAAACAGGTCTGATCCGTTCGGAACCACGACGAATAACGCTCAACACCGTCAAAATATAATCAATGATGACGTAAAACCCGCAATTGCCTTGAAGGGTGTACTGCAAGATCATGTCCGGAAATATGTTGAAAGTTTACCTGTCGATCCCGATCATTTGTTTCTGAACCAAATTATTCCAGAGTGTAAGATTGTTGCCAGCACAGCTTCTTGATTCAAGTGGGTTTCTAAACACCAGTATTCATGATTCCGGCACAATTAGCGGCGCGTATTATATCAGCCTGCCACATTCGGTTTCAACGGGCTCCAACAAGGATGGCTGGTTGGAATTTGGCAATCTCCCCGACGACATCAAAAACAGGATCAAACCAGAACTCTAACCAATTCAACCCTGCGAAGGTACGGCGGTGTTATTCCCTTCTTATTTCTATCACGGCACCCGCCCATTTGAGAGCGAGACAAGGCGGGTAAGTCTCGGCATCGCTTTGGTGCCGATCAGAAATTAATGCCGCCGCTAAAATTCAAGCCGCTGAGTTCAGACTCTTTCTTGGATCGATACAATCCAATGCCTGATCAAGATCGGCTAGAATATCATCCGGTGTTTCCAATCCTATGCTTAACCTAATTAAACCGTCAGAAATTCCATGTTCAAGCCGTTCTTCCGGCGCGTAGGTCGAATGGGTCATGCTTGCCGGGTGCTGGATCAAGGTTTCAGCGTCGCCAAGACTGACGGCGCGCTGCACCAGTTCAAGCGCATTCATCATTAGGACACCTTCTATGAGTCCGCCTTCAAGCTCGAACGCGATCATGCCGCCGAACCCAGACATTTGACGTTTTGCCAAGTCATGCTGCTCGAAACTCTTAAGTCCGGGATAATACACTTTGCGCACGGCGTGATGGTCTTCCAACGCCCTGGCAACAATCATTGCTGTAGACACATGCCGGTCCATCCGCAACTCCAGCGTTTTCAACCCGCGCATAATCAACATCGCATTGCTTGGGGCCATCACAGCGCCGGTCATATCTTTCAGACCAAACAAGCGAACTTCAGAAATATCATCACCGCCGCCAACAACAATACCGGCAACAAGGTCTCCATGCCCGCCCAGGTATTTGGTTGCCGAATGAACAACGAAGTCAGCACCAAGTTCGATCGGACGCTGCAGGTATGGCGTCGCGTATGTATTATCGACAACAACCTTGCAGTCCTTAGTGTGGGCGATTTCTGATACGGCCTGAATATCAACCAGCCGCATATTGGGATTGGCCGGAGTTTCAAAAAACACAACTTTTGTTTTGTCGCTGATGGCGCTTTCGAGATTGTCCGGCGTGGTCAGATCGACATGTGTGATCGTCACCCCAAACCGGGTCAGGCCGGAGCGCATAAAGGCAAACGTGCAGCCATAAAGCGTTTTATCAACAATGATCTCATCACCGGGTTTGACCAATGTCCAAAGCGTCGATGTGATCGCTCCCATTCCGGACGCTGTCGCTAGTCCGGCTTCAGCACCTTCCAAAGACGCCATTCTCTGCTCAAGAATATCCAGCGTCGGGTTTGAGATACGCGAATAGAAATGCCCCTTACGTTCACCCGCAAACATTTCCGCACCCTGCTCGGCCGTCTCGAATGTAAAGGTTGAGGACTGATGCAGTGGCGGTGTTAACGCACCTTCATGATCAGAGGGATTGTAGGCTTCATGAATAGCGCGGGTGGCAAATCCGCTTGGCTGTTGATTATGATCATGTGGTAGAGATTTAAGCACGATAGGTCTCCAAGAGACGGGGTGCCCATCCGATATAGATTCGGCTCCCTCAAGGAGTGGATTATAACAAATCATCTCCGCAATGTGCTTGCGAACCATGCCTTAATTTATCGAATTTTTGGTAGAACTTGCCAATAATTGAACCGAATAGTAATATTTATAGTAAATTTGTAATTATCACGCAATTTGGGGACCACCATGGACGCCGTCGACAGAAAGATTATTCGCGAACTTCAGGTCAATGCACGCCTAACCAACAATGACTTAGCTGAGCGGATTAACCTGTCTCCCTCGCCTTGCCTCCGGCGGGTGCGCACACTTGAACAAAAAGGGGTGATAACGGGGTATACGGCAATGATCGATCAGGAAAAATATGGCCTTGCCATCAACGCCTTTGTGTTAATCAAGCTTGAAAAACATTCAGAGCCACTGATCAATGAATTTGAAACCTGCATTCAGGATATTGATGAAGTTATGGAGTGTTACGTAATGACCGGCTCAAGCGACTATTTCCTGCACATTGTTAGCGATAGCTTGAAGTCCTATGAGAAGTTTATGAAACAGCGCCTGACCAAAGTGCCTGGCATTGGTTCCATTGAAACCAGTTTCGCGTTTGGAAAAATCAAAAAGACGTCAACCTATCCCCCACTGTCCCATTTTGAGGAAGACTTTGAATGAGCGCAGGTGCGCGGGGAATAAGGGCAGGTGCGCGGGCATCATGATACCCGCTCAATCATCATCACCGGCATCATCACCGACGGTGGGCCTGTGGTAAGCGTTTCGGTTTTTTGACTTTGGCTGCTGCTTTTTCCAAGGCTTCCTTATCGGCGATTTCTTTGTCGACGGCTTCCTTAGCCAGTCTCAACGCTTTCAAATTCGCCATATGGTCCATCCTCTCCTGTTGCTTTTTATCTTTTTCGTTCTGTGCGTTCTCCGCCTTTTTTTGAGTATTAGCGAACTGTTCTTCCGCTTTTGATTTTTTAATCTTAAACATTACTAAATTCCTTTGTATTTGCCTCAAGAACGGCACGCGGAAATTGTTAATCCGGCACTCTTTCGAAACAGTCCCGGATTAAATTTCAAATTTATCTGTTACCCGGCTATTCGTGCCGTGTATTTTCGTATTGGCCGTGGTTGATATGATTAAAGAAACGCCCGCATCGCGGCTCACTCATCTCTCCATTTTGGCACATAATCATCACAGGTCACGCCGCAAAGGCCTTACGACGTTACCTCAACTTAATTGAGGTTTTTATGTATTCAGTTGTTTGACGACAGATCACATATCAATAGAAGAGTAGTATTCTGCCAAGGTTAAAGGGCGTTTTATGAATTTATTACAACAGATGTAGTGGTTATCAGCCAAAAGTCAATGAAAGGGCCGACAAAACGTAATGTAAGATTACGCATCCAGTGGCCTGACATGCCCATATTAGCCGGTAAATTCGCATCTAACGCATATCGATTAAGCGCTGCCACACTGATCCATGCATGTGTAAGACGCTATAGTGCTCTAACATCTGGTCAGAAATGCAGTGATAATTCGGAAATTTATGACGACAGCTTTTTTTCCATAAACACGCTCAAAGGATCCGTATTATAGTCCCCGAAAGGAGGTCGTTCACCGTATCCCATTCCCGCGTACAATCCTATGGCTTCAGATTGTTCTGCGCCCGTTTCCAGCCTTGAAACAACAACTTGGTTTTCAATCAGGCGCCGCTCCAGTTCCTGTATGATCAATTTTGAAATCCCCTGCCCGCGATATTCAGGTGTGACAAAAACGCGTTTGATTTCACCATAAGTGATATCACCATCGACAATTTTAACCGCTCCGATCCCGACCAGAGCCATATCTGCATAGGCCCCCATCAGTATGACATTCGGCTTTGACAAGTTATCAGCGCTCTCCAGGTGATTACTTTCCGCCGGATACATTCCAGAAAAGTATTCATCCGATTGCCGGATCAAATTGAAAACATCAGTACGCGTAGGAGAAACTTGTTCGATCTGCATCGTAAATCAGGCCCCGGGGTCGGTAGCGCCATACCAACTTAATTTGTCTGCCAACTCCACAACGTGTCCAACAATAATCAATGACGGGCCAGGCAATTCAGCGTCCTCGATATTTTTTGCTAACGTATCAACGGTACCGATGACAACCCGTTGATTAACGCGGGTTCCGTTGTCGACAGCAGCAGCTGGGGTGCCTGTGGGCACGCCGTGCTCGGCCATGGATGTCATGAACTCGGCAACGGAATTGAGCCCCATATAAACAACGACGGTCTGGTTCGGCTGGCTCAACATAGTCCAGTTCAGATCAAGTTTGTCATCTTTAGTATGGCCGGTGACAAATACGCAGGCCTGGGCATGGTCGCGGTGGGTTAAAGGAATGCCTGCATATGCCGCGCAACCACTAGCCGCGGTAACCCCAGGAACGATTTGAAATGAAATGCCCTCAGCGGCAAGGGTTTCAATCTCTTCGCCGCCGCGCCCGAATGTGAACGGGTCACCACCTTTAAGGCGCAACACGCGTTTACCCTGCTTCGCAAGATCGGCCAGAGTACGGCTGATATCTTCTTGCTGCATCGCATGATCGCCGCGTTTTTTGCCAACATAAATACGTTCAGCATCGCGGCGCACCAGATCAAGAATGTCGTCGGTCACAAGGCGGTCATGCAAAACAACATCGGCCTGCTGCATCAGGCGAAGGGCGCGAAACGTTAATAAATCGGGATCGCCTGGACCACTGCCAACAAGGTAGACCTCTCCTTTCGGCGCGCTGGTTTGATCACTCTTTTCTGTAGTGATCAAATCCTTGATCATCCGGTGGGCACCATCCATCTCGCCGGACAATACCCGCTCGCCAACAGCGCCGCCGCCGATGGTTTCCCAGAACCGGCGACGCCGGTCGGCATTCGGAATAGCGCTCATAACCTGATCTTTGTAACTGCCCGCAAAATCCGCCAGTCGGCCGAGTGCATTCGGCACCAGACTTTCCAATTTTTCGCGCATCAAACGGGCCAGGATGGGTGCCGCCCCGCCGCTTGATATAGCGATCACAACAGGAGAGCGATCAACGATTGAGGGCATCGCAAAAGAAGACAGATCAATGCGGTCAACGACATTAACCAAAACGTTTTCAGTTTTGCACAGGGTCGACACATGTTCTTCCAGGTGTGAACTGTCGCAAGCAACAAGAACCAGACGTCGATTGCCGATGTCGCCGCTTTCAAATTCTCGCCGAACGTGATCAAAGCCACTGAGATCGTCAAACGCCGACGTCAGCGCTGGCGCAACAACACAAACACGAGCCCCGGCCCGCATCACCATATCCGCTCGTTTGCTGGCCATCTGCCCACCGCCAACGACGAGAACCTGTTGATCCTTAAGATCAAGAAAAGCCGGGAACAATTTCATTCGTCGCCGCCATCGATCATATTATCAATATCGTCATCGGAGCCAAAATAGCCGCGCGCCCATGATGCCATCAAATTACCCCAATGAAGAGCCGTTGCCGGATCAAGTTCAACAATGGTAAACCGGTTGCCTTCCTTTATCCGCACCCGCATCAATTGCACATCGTTTTCAGCCAGCACCTCAATCAATTCCACATTCGGGCCAAAGGGCGTAGCGAACTGGTCGAGTGAACGTGTTTCTCCGTCTATCATCGAGACCCCCAGGTAAATGCATTTTCAACCAGTGTTTCCCAGTTGCGCGGCGTGTCGGCGAAATCCGGTTTGATATCAACTTGCAGCATCGTCGCCCCGTCTCTGCCGTGTTCACCGATGACAATCATCAATGCGGAGAAGGTCAGCACATCCGGGTTCCGGATAATAAAATCGCTCAATCGGGTCATGTTATCAGGCATCGTCTGCAGCCCCTGTGGTTTTGGGTGGATGATTGTCGGATACACGTGATTTAAACCGTGCTCTGTATAATAAACGCTCGCCGTTAGCGCCATCATTAAAAGCGCTTCGGTTATGTAATACGTTATTGGTGATCAGACCTTCTCCTGCGGTCATTCTGTGTTTGAGAACCGGCCCCTCCGGATCTTCAAGCAGAGCCGTCAGAAACTGGCAAGCTTGGTTGAGTATTCGGCCCGGTTTCCACTCAACATACCGCTTTCGTGCGGTATAACGCATATGAAGGTAACCGCCCAAAACAGAAAACACTGGCCCGGTTTGAGCCGTGCGAACACATACGCCGTTCTCTATATTTTCTGGAATGGTCAGGGCCTCTGGATCCATAAGGGCCAAGACAAATTTGGGGTTTTCATCCCGCAATCTGATATAGGCTATTTCCGAATCCAGTAAAAATGACATACCACCATCATCGGCGGCACGCGCGCAATGCAGGACCATGCCAAGCACCTGTTGTTCAGGCGCATTATAATATCCGTCCGTATGCCAACTTAATGCGCGGGCAGTGTAAGGCGCATACTCACCCTGCCGCCCCGCTTGCAGGTTTTTAATCTCCGTCATGCCCTGCTCTTGCGTAAACAAAGGCAAATCAAGTCCATTTAGTCCAAACAAACATGCCAAATTTAATGCAGACTGTTTATCAAGTGCCTCATCAACCCGGTAAATTGCCATGTTGGTTTTCGCACAAAGATCAAATATTGCTCGCCGCTCTTCAAGGCTTGGCGCGGACCAATCCGCGATCGGCACAATCAGGTCTTCAGCCCGCGCGGGATATTCATGGAGTTTTTCATCCCGCCAAATTTGGTATGGCGACTCGGTCGACAAATCAAATGGAGACGGTAGGTCAATAATGCATTCTGACGGTGAAGATCGTTTCATCATGGTTCGCGCCTGAATTAATAGCCCACACACGAGATCGACCAAACATAGGCCAAATTGAAGCACTCTCAACCGAAAACCCAATACGGTTCAAAAGAAATCGATGTGCCCCGAAATTCGCACCCTTGAACATTATATAAAAATTGAATATGATTATTCTCAATTACAATGTCCAGCAGGGCATTTCGGGGCACCAAACATGAGGCAAACTCATGACGCCGCGAACAGGGACAGCAAATAGGCTCGGCGCGCGGTGCCGAAGCGGGAGAATTGGAGGACGTCGTGACCAAAAAAATACATGACACTAAATTATTGGACGAACTTGAAGATGGCCCCTGGCCGAGCTTCGTTACCGGGCTTAAACGCCTTGCCAATAATGAAGACGCCCCCGGACACGGCGACATGATGAAAGACCTGATGGGTCAGCTCGAACATTCCTACGAGACACGCCGTGGGTATTGGAAGGGCGGCACGGTCAGCATTTTTGGATATGGCGGCGGCATTATCCCGCGGTTCTCTGAAGTCGCGGAAAAATTTCCAGAATCCAAAGAATTTCACACTCTACGCGTTCAACCCCCTGCTGGTTTGCATTACGATACCGACGTGCTGCGCAAGATGTGCGACATCTGGGAAGAACACGGATCTGGTTTGATCGCTTTTCATGGCCAAAGCGGCGACATCATGTTTCAGGGCTGCACGACCGAAAAAACCCAGCCTGCTTTCGACGCCTTGAATGAAATCGGGTTCGATCTCGGCGGCGCAGGTCCTGCACTTCGAACGGCGATGAGCTGCGTCGGTCATGCCCGCTGCGAGCAGTCGTGTTATGACGAAGTGCGTGCCCATCGCGGCGTGATTAATTCGTTCCTTGATGAAATGCATCGCCCGGCGCTTCCTTATAAATTCAAATTCAAATTTTCCGGTTGCGCCAACGATTGCGTTAATGCCATTCACCGCGCTGACTTTGCCGTTATCGGCACCTGGCGCGATGACATCAAAGTTAATCAGGAAGAAGTGAAAGCTTACGTTCGCCAAGCTGGCCGTAAATACACCATCGATAACGTTATAACGCGCTGCCCGACAAATGCGCTTAGCCTCAACGACGACGATACACTCGATATCGATAACCCAAGCTGTGTGCGCTGTATGCACTGCATCAACGTCATGACCAAAGCCCTGTCCCCCGGCGATGACAAAGGCGCCAGCATTTTGATGGGCGGCAAACGGTCCTTGAAAATTGGCGACCAGATGGGTTCAGTCATTGTTCCGTTCATGAAACTGGAGACGGAAGAGGATTACAAAAAACTCGAGGAACTTGCGGAAACGTGCATCGAATTTTTCGCCGATAACGCACTAGCGCATGAGCGCATTGGCGAGACCATTGACCGCATCGGATTACCCGCCTTCCTTGAGGGTATCGGTGTCGATATCGACCCCAACATGATTTCCCATCCGCGCACCAATTCTTATGTCCGTACCGACGACTGGGATGAAGAAGCGCAGAAGTGGCGGGATCGCCAAAAGAGCACCGAAACCTCAACGCAAGCTGCAGAATAGGAAGGGTAATACGATGAACGAAATTAAAAAAGCCACTCCGCGCCGCGCCATTGAAACAGGGGTTCCGGATCCGTTTCAGTACATGCATCCAATCATGAAAGAAAATTATGGCAACTGGGACTGGCATGACCGCCTGCGCCCAGGCGTGCTTCATCACGTCTCGAAAAGCGGTGCTGAGATTTGGACGGTTCGCGCCGGTACCCAGCGCCAGATGGATGTCTTCACTATTCGTAAGCTGTGCGACATCGGCGATCAATTTGCCGAAGGGTGTGTGCGATTCACAACGCGCTCCAACATCGAATTTATGGTCAGCACTGTCGAGCAGGTTGAGCCGCTTGTCGACAAACTGACTGAGGAAGGTTTCCCAGTCGGCGGCACCGGTAATTCTGTATCGATGATTTCTCATACGCAGGGTTGGTTGCACTGCGATATTCCGGGCACTGACGCATCCGGCGTTGTTAAATCTTTGATGGATAAACTCCATTCAGAATTTATTACCGAAGAAATGCCCAACCGGGTTCGTATTACAACGTCCTGTTGCCAGATCAACTGCGGCGGACAAGGTGATATTGCGATTAACGTTCAATACACCAAACCGCCAGTGATCAATCATGATCTGGTGGCTAATGTTTGCGAACGCCCGGCCGTTGTTGCCCGCTGCCCCGTCGCCGCGATCCGGCCGGCCATGGTCAACGGCAAGGCTACACTGGAAGTTGACGAGAAAAAATGCATTTGCTGCGGTGCCTGTTACCCGCCCTGCCCGCCAATGCAGATCAATTCGGACGACTCAACCAAACTTGCGATCTGGGTGGGCGGCAAACATTCCAACGCCCGGTCCAAACCAACGTTCCATAAACTCGTCGTTGCCAATCTTCCCAACAACCCGCCGCGCTGGCCGGAAGTGGAAGAAGTCGTAATGAAAATTTTGACGGCGTACAAAAATGATGCCCGTCATTTTGAGCGGGTTGGGGAATGGATCGACCGTATCGGTTGGCCCCGGTTCTTTAAGATGATCGACAACCCGTTCACCCATCATCACATTGATGATTTCCGCGGTGGCCGCGAATCGCTCAATCAGTCAACCCATATTCATTTCTAATTTGATTAGGGACCCGAGATGAAGTTTGGACTACTGGTCAACGAAGGGCCGTTCACGCATCAAGCCTCCGATAGCGCTTATCATTTCGCCGTAGCGGCAATTGAAAAGGGCCATACTGTTCCGCGCGTGTTTTTTTATTTTGATGGTGTGAATAACGCCAACAAATTGTCAGAACCACAGTCTGATGACCGCAATCTGGTCAAGTTATGGGGCGCACTCGCGGCTGAACATGGCGTCGATCTGGTCGTCTGTGTTGCTGCGGCACTGCGCCGCGGCATCAAGGATGAAATTCTGGCTGAGGGATTTCGGATTTCCGGCCTCGGACAACTGATTGAACTGGGCATGGCCATGGACCGCACCCTGACGTTTGGAGATTGATCGATGGATGCGACAGCACTCAATTCGGCGGATCAGGATTTCGACACTGCAGGCGTCAAAAAACGTTTTGCCTTCATTAACCGCAAGGCGCCGTATGGCAGCATCTACGCGCTCGAAATTTTGGAAATGATGTTGATTTCCGCAGCGTTCGAACAACACGCGGTGATCGCCTTCATCGACGATGGTGTGTACCAGATCAAAAAAGGCCAAAACGCAAAATTGCTTGGCATGAAAAACTTCGCCCCGACTTACGGCGTTATCGAAATGGAAAAAGAAGATGCCGACGAGGACGATGATATCGATATGGAGTGGCGCATTGTCGTTGAAGAAGAATCAATGACCGCACGGGGACTGACCCCCGATGATCTGCAGATCGGCGTTGAAGTATTGCCGAGTACAGAACTCGCCGAATTGCTGAATGCACAGGAAGTGGTGTTTTCGGCATGAGCGCGGATAACAGAATGCTGCACACAGTTAACAAATCCCCATTTGAGCGCAATACCCTCGACAGCTGCCTGCGTCTTGCACAAAAAGGTAGCGCAATTTTACTCGTTGAAGACGGCGTTTACGCGGCGCTCTCAGGTACAGAAATGAGTGACAAAATATCCACCCGGTTGGGCGATTACAGTTTTTACGTATTAGGACCGGACGTTGAAATTCGCGGACTTAATGACTCCCCTTTGATCGATGGCATCAGCGTCATTGATTACAGTGGTTTTGTTGATCTGGCAGCGGACCATACAGCGGTTCAATCATGGTTATAATGGAGAAAATATAATGGCATACGAAATAAATGGATCATCTTTTGAAGCTGACGAAGAGGGTTACCTCGTTGATCTCAGTGCCTGGAATGAAGAACTGGCAGGCCTGATTGCGAAAGATGAAGACATCGACATGGGTGACGATCACTGGGAAGTTGTGAACTTTCTGCGCGATTATTATGAAGAATATCAGGTCGCGCCAGCGATCCGGGTTTTAACCAAGGCGATCAAAAAATCACTTGGCGCGGACAAAGGCAACAGCGGTTATCTTTATGAGTTATTCCCCTACGGTCCAGCCAAACAAGCCTGTAAAATTGCCGGTTTACCGAAACCAACGGGCTGCATTTAGCACCCAAAAAGGGATAAAACCGCCGGGAGTTTTCTTTCGGCGGACGGGAAAGGTAACTTCAAGACAGGAGGAGCGGTTAATTGTCGACACTATTCGCAATTTTACTTTATGCCGCAACTGCGGTTCTGGTTATTGGTGTTGCGCGTAAGATCCGCCAGTATTCCCGCACCCCTGCCCCCTTAAAAATTCCAACGACGCCCGCACCGACGACAACGAGCGGCGTGGCCTTGCGCCTGTTTCGAGAAGTTGCGTTGTTCGAGAGCCTGTTCAAAGCGAGTAAATGGACGTGGTTATTCGGTTACCTGTTTCATTTTGGTTTACTGCTGGTGATCCTTCGGCATTTTCGTTACTTCACGAACCCCGTATGGGATGTCATCGTACTGATCCAGCCGTTTGGAATCTACGCCGGTTTCGCCATGGTGATCGGCCTTGGCGGATTGTGGGTTCGGCGGTTTGCTGTTGATCGTGTGCGGTATATATCGAACCTGTCTGATCATCTGATGCTGGCGTTGCTGATTGCCATTGGTTTGACCGGCCTCGCCATGAAGAACGTTGCCCCGACCGATATCATACAACTCAAAGCCTTTGCACTTGGCCTGATATATTTTGACTGGCAACAGATGCCTAATGATTTGCTATTGATTGCGCATCTTTTTCTGGTCGCCGTTCTGATGATCATATTTCCGTTCAGCAAACTGCTGCATGCACCCGGCGTGTTCTTCAGCCCGACCCGCAATCAGGTCGATAACCCGCGCGAAAAACGCCACCTCGCGGTCTGGCAAAAAGCCGCTGTCACAAAACCTGGGGGTGATTGAAGATGGCCGATTTCGAAACCCCGGTTTTAGGTGATTTTCTGAAAACACCCGCCATTCAACCGGACTCAATGGCCCATAGCCAACCCTACGTTGCCAAACCCGTTCATCAGGAGGCTTTGGGTTTTCCCGGCGAAATGGCTGACGACTGGCAGGACAAAGCGATTGACAAATTCGGCGACCTTTTGAGCAAATCCCGCGCTCTGCAAGTTTATATGGACAGCTGCGTCAAGTGTGGTGCCTGCACCGATAAATGTCACTATTTCCTTGGCACGGCAGACCCAAAAAACATGCCGGTGGCGCGCCAGGATTTGATGCGCAAAGTCTACCGCCGTTATTTCACTTTCACCGGTAAATACATGCCCTGGCTGGTCGGCGCGGAAGACCTCACCGAAGATGTGATGGATGACTGGTACAAGTATTTTCACCAGTGTTCTCAGTGCCGGCGATGTTCCGTCTATTGCCCCTACGGTATTGATACAGCAGAAATTTCCATGGCGGCGCGCGAGATTATGGACCATGTCGGAAAAGGGCAAAAATACTGCAACGAAATTATCGGTAAGGTTCATAAGATTGGTAATAATTTGGGCCTTCCAGAAAAGGCGCTCCGAGCAACCCTGGAAGATCTCGAAGAAGAGATTGAGGAAGATACCGGCGTTCCCGTGCGCATGCCGCTTAATGAAAAGGGCGCCGAAGTTCTGTTGATTACGCCAAGCGCCGATTTTTTTGCCGAACCGCATGTCGACGGCCTTATCGGATATGCCAAAGTATTCCACCAAGCGGGGATCAGTTGGACCATAAGCTTGTACGCATCCGAGGCTGCAAACTTTGCCATGTTTATCGGATCACAAGATCAAATGCGCGAAATTTGCGAACGTATTCGCAAGGCAGCCGAAGACCTTGGCGTTAAACGGATCGTCGTTGGCGAATGTGGCCATGCTTGGCGGGTGGCTTATAATTTCTGGAATACGCTGGCGGGGCCATTTGATTTCCTCGATCAGAACTATCCAGTTCCGCAGCATATTTGCGAGTTCACCCACGACCTGATCAAAGAGGGTCGCCTGAAATTTGATAAATCTGTAAACGACCATATCACCGTCACGTTCCATGATTCGTGTAATGTCGCGCGCGCATCGCGGATGGGGGACGAACCCGGCGGACAGTTCACCTATCCGCGCGAAATCCTGAAAGCCGTCTGCAACAACTTTGTCGACATGGCCGCTGATACGATCAACGAAAATACGTTTTGCTGCGGCGGCGGCGGCGGGTTGCTTACCGATGACCTTCTGGAACTTCGCGTTAAAGGCGCTCAGCCGCGCATGCAGGCATTAAAACAGGTTGTCGAAGATCACGGCGTCACCCACATGGCCGCGATCTGCGCAATTTGTAAAACCCAATTCTCGAAGATCATGCCGATGTACGGTTTCGGCATGGACAAAATCGTCGGCGTTCATCAATTGCTGAGCAACGCCATTATTCTCGATGGTGCTGACAATGACGTTGGTGCCGCCGCACAGGATAGCACTGCCCCCTCTAGCGAAGGAACATCACATGAATGAAGTAGCGAAAACCATGGACCTGACCTGGCGGCGTTATAATGATGGCGACGCGGCACCGTATGAAGGTGAAGAGAAACTCATGACGGCTGGGTATACTCACAAATGCCCGACCTATGTTCACCGCACGCCGCCCTGTCAGGGCAGTTGCCCATCCGGCCATGATATTCGCGGATGGTTAGCGATTGCCCGCGGTATGGACAAGCCGCCGGTTGAGGGCATGAGTTGGCAGGAATATGCCTTTGATCGTATGGTTGAAGCGAACCCCTTCCCTGCCTCCATGGGCCGCGTCTGCCCCGCGCCCTGCGAAGACGGCTGCAACCGAAATGAAGTTGAAGATTTTGTCGGTATTAATGCGGTCGAACAATACGTCGGCGACTGGGCAATTGAAAATAATCTGAAATTACCGGAATGCGCCGCCGATACCGGCCGAAAAATCGCCGTCATTGGCGGTGGCCCAGCCGGCTTGACCGCGGCCTATGAATTACGCCGCCGGGGCCATAGCGTCACCGTATTTGAAGCCCATGACAAACTGGGCGGTATGATGCGTTACGGTATCCCCGGTTACCGGACGCCCCGCGACATGGTCGACGCGGAAATCCAGCGCATTCTGGACATGGGCGTTGAGGCCAAAACCGGCATCCGCATCGGCGACGATATTTCCGTCCAGGAACTGGATGAGCAGTATGAAGCAATCTTCTGGGGAATCGGCGCGCAAAACGGACGCGCTTTACCCATACCCGGGTTTGATGCCCCAAACTGCCTGAGCGGGGTTGCCTTTTTGGAGGCCTTCAATAAAGGCCGCCTGCAATTTACCACCAAAAAAATCGTTGTTGTTGGCGGCGGCGACACGTCGATTGATGTTGCTTCTGTCGCACGGCGTCTTGGCCACATTAAAACAACCCATCCAAAGGACGCGACGGAAAACGTTGTTCTTGGGTTCACAGCCCATGATGTTGTCGGCACGGCAAAACGAGAAGGTGTCGAAGCCGTCCTGACATCCTTGTTCCCAATCGAAGAAATGACCGCCGCTGAACACGAACGGGAGGACGCGAAACGCGAGGGTGTTGATTTGCGCGGTAGTGTCATGCCGCTTGAGGTGATCAAAGACGAAAGCGGCCGGGCCATCGCAATCCGCATGTGTGAATGTGATATCGAAGGCAACAAACCCGTTGTCCGCGCGGGAACAGAATTTGAAATCGAATGTGATCTGGTTGTTTCCGCGATTGGCCAGATGGGCGATTTCTCCGGTTATGAAGACATGGATGGCGGCAACGGCCTGATCAGTACGGACAAACTGTATGCGGTTAAGGATAAAGAGAAACATTTCGCCGGCGGTGACATCATTCGCCCACATTTGTTGACAACCGCCATTGGTCAGGGCCGCATCGCGGCGGAAAGCATCGATCACTTTTTAAACAAAGATCCCCTGGCGAAACGCCCCAAGGTAGACGTATTTCATTACAACTTGCTGGAAGAGTTGGCGCAGCGTGACCTTGCTCCGGATGAGTTTGACCACGCCCCAACCAGCGGTACCGCGGAAGGGACTTTTGCCGTACACAATTATGAGGACCGGGCAAAAACCCACGTTATTCCGCACAATGAACTGTTCCTTGGTCACTTCGGGTATGAAGAACGCAATAAGCGTGACAATCTTCAGGTGAATATTGATAGCGTACTTGGTAATTTTGATGAACGTACCGTTGGCCTGACGGAAGAGCAGGCGATAAATGAGGGCAGCCGTTGCATGAGCTGCGGCATGTGTTTCGAGTGTAACAACTGCGTCGTCTACTGCCCGCAGGATGCGGTCTTCAAAGTCAAAAAAGACGAATACGCCGTCGGCCGGTTTGTCGATACAGACTACTCCAAATGCATTGGATGCCACATCTGCATGGATGTCTGCCCAACCGGTTATATTCAGATGGGTCTCGGGGAGTAAGGGTCTGATGGTTCGGTTTCTGACCCTGCTTAGTCTGCTAATCACCTTGGGTGGTGCCGCTAACGCGGGAAGTTTGATGCCGTTCCCGATGATCCCAAAGGCCAATGGCGAAAACGTTCATGAAGGTGTGTCCATTCGAATCGAACATATGTCACTGCTGATGCATCAGCGCGATGAGACCACGCGCAAAGGCATCCGGCCAAAAAACGAGCGCCTGCAGGCTTGCCTGACATGCCATGCCGTTAAAGGCGAAGACGGGCACGCCGTGAGTTACGAAAGTCCGCAACACTTTTGCCGCACGTGTCATGATTATGTCGCCGTCAAAGTCGACTGTTTTGAATGCCATGCGTCGCGGCCCGATGACACACTGGCGCAAGGGAGAACACAATGAGCGGCTGCTCCAAATCCTCTCGACGTCAGTTTCTTGGCGCGGCCAGCGTTTTAGGAGCTGGTATCGTCGTCGCGCCGGGTATGACGTTGCATGGTATTACAGACGCCAAAGCTGCGGCGTCAGCAAAAGTTCGCTGGGGCCTTTTGGTTGATGCCAACAAATGTACACCCGACTGCACGGCCTGCGTCACTGCCTGCAAAACTGAACATGGATTGACGGGCACTGGCCGCGAGACAACCGATCCACAGTGGATCCGCAAAATTGAACTCAGAGATCGCGGCACCGGCCGCACGCAGTCCCTTCCGGTTATGTGCCAACATTGTGACGAGCCGCCCTGCGTCGATGTTTGCCCGACCGGTGCCTCGTTTAAACGTGATGACGGCATTGTTCTTGTCGACAAACACACCTGTATCGGATGCCGTTATTGTATGATGGCCTGCCCATACAAGGCGCGGTCCTTTGTCCATGAAGTGACAACAAATCAGAAGTCCCATTCTCCGCGCGGTAAAGGCACGGTCGAAAGTTGCACCTTCTGTGTTCACAGGATTGATGAGGGACGCGATCCGGCCTGCGTTGAAGCCTGCCACAAGGATGGTAAGGGCGCGATGACCTTTGGTGATTTGAAAGACCCCAACAGCGCCATCTCCAAAAAAATCAAAATCCATGGCGGATCCAGAATTCGCGGCGACCTCGGGCTTGACCCCGGCGTCCGGTATCAGGGGGTGTAAGCGGACATGAAAGCCATCCGCTATCAACGTTTGCAACTCTCCGCTCCGGTTTTCTATCAGCGGCTTACAATTTTATTAGGCATTGTCGCCATTGGCCTTGGGTGCGCTTGGTACATGGAGCACAATGGTCACTGGGTCACCGGCATGAACAACCAGATCGTCTGGGGTATGCCACATATATTCGCCGTATTCCTGATTGTTGCGGCTTCAGGGGCGCTCAATATCGCGTCCATCGGCACGGTGTTCGGACGGTCCAGCTACAAACCACTAGGCCGGTTGTCCGGACTGCTGGCCATCGCTCTATTGGTTGGCGGCCTGTCTGTTCTGCTCTTGGATCTTGGCCGGCCCGATCGTTTGATCATCGCCATGACGCATTACAATTTTTCGTCTATTTTCGCCTGGAACATTTTTCTCTATACCGGTTTTTTGATCGTCGCCGGGATTTATTTGTGGACCATGATGGACCGCCCGATGAACGAACACAGTAAAAAGGCCGGCATACTGGCGCTTATCTGGCGCCTAAGCCTGACAACCGGCACGGGACTTATTTTCGGGTTTCTGATCGCCCGTGAAGCTTATGATGCCGCCGTCATGGCGCCGCTGTTTATTGCCATGTCATTTGCGTTCGGGCTGGCCGTCTTCGTTCTGGTTCTGGCTGTTCTGTATGACGCCGCTGGAACGCCGATGGCCGACTATCTTGTTCGCCGGATGGGCCAACTATTGGCGTTGTTCATCGCTGCCGTACAATATTTTGTTATTATTCAGCACCTCGGCGGACTGTATGCGGCTGAACATGCTGGCATTGAACAGTTCATATTGTTCGGCGGCGGATCTATTACTACCGTGTTTTGGGCCGGGCAAGTTTGTTTAGGCGGCCTTGTTCCGCTTTTTTTGCTGCTCCATTCGAAAGAAACCCTCTCTCTTGCCCGAGTGGGGTGGGCGTCAGCTCTGGTGATCATCGGTGGTCTCGCTCAGCTCTACGTAATCATCATTGGTGGGCAGGCCTATCCGTTGGAATTGTTCCCCGGCATGGATGTGTCGAGCAGTTTTTTTGATGGTGTGGTCCATACCTATACACCGACACTTGCTGAAATTGGCTTAGGCATTGGCGGCTGTGCTATTGCCGCAGTGATTGCGCTAATCGGCATGCGTAATCTCGACTTTTTACCGAGCGATTTAAGCGACAAGACTGTTAACCCTCATCACCAAACTTGAGGATGATACTTTGATATGAACAGTGTTCTGATTTCTGCCATTCACAAGTCTTCCGGCAAGACGATGGTGACGCTTGGTTTGTCAGCGGCATTGGCGCGTCGCGGCGCTTATATTCAAACATTCAAAAAAGGCCCTGATTACATAGACCCAATGTGGCTGAGCCGGGCATCCGGCAGGCCCTGCCGAAATCTAGATTTCCATTTTATGAACGCGGACCAGATAAGTTGCGAATTTGTTACCCATGGCGGAGACGCGGATCTTGCCATGATCGAAGGCAACAAGGGATTGTTCGATGGTGTTGATGTCGAAGGATCGGACAGTAATGCGGCGCTCGCCAAGTTGCTTGGCACGCCGATTGTTCTGGTTGTTGATACCCGCGGCATGACCCGCGGCATTGCGCCGCTGATCAAAGGTTATTGTGATTTCGCTGACGAAATTAAGATCGCCGGCGTGATTCTCAATCACGTCGGCGGTCCGCGCCATGAAGGGAAACTGATTGCGGCGCTGGAGCGGTATACAGATGTGCCGGTCATCGGTTCAATCGCGCGCCATCCTGAAATGAATATCACAGAGCGCCATTTAGGGCTGGTTCCGGCAAACGAGTCCGATCACGTTGAACAAAAAATCGACACCATCGCTGACATTATAGAAGATGGTGTTGACCTTGGCATATTTGGCGCGCTGGCCTGCACCACCCGACTGTCTCACTCCATTCATCCGACCCCATTTGTCCGCCCCGCACGGACGCCGGATGTACGTATTGCAATTGCCCACGATGCCGCATTTGGATTTTATTATCCGGGCGACTTGGAAGCGCTGGAAGATGCTGGAGCCGCGCTCGTTCCGATCGACACCCTAAATGATCAACAGCTTCCGGACGTCGATGGACTATTTATTGGTGGCGGGTTTCCAGAGACACAGGCGGCAGGGCTGAGTGCCAATCGTTCACTCCGTCTGGACATCAAATCAGCACTGGAGGACGGCCTTCCGGCCTATGCTGAATGTGCCGGATTACTGTATTTATCACGTGGTTTGACTTGGAACGGAAACCATCATGAGATGGTGGGGTTCATACCGGGGGATGCTGAAATGCAACAGACCCCGGCTGGCCGTGGATATGTCCAACTAACTGAGACGACCAAAGCCCCCTGGCCCCTTTCGTCGGCGGCGCCTCCACCAACAACGCCCGCCCATGAATTTCATTATGCGGCGCTGAAGAACCTGCCCGGAGACCTCAACTATGCCTTTGAGGTCACCCGCGGCACCGGGATCGATGGCCAGAATGACGGCATTGTCCTTGGTAATTTGTTGGCGGGATTTGCCCATCACCGGAGCATTGGCCCGGATGGATGGGCAACGCGTTTTGTTGAGTTTATTCGCCAAACCAAACATTTGGTCAATCACTCGCGAGACCGTGATGTGAAACGGGCATCAGGTTAGTTTCCGAACGCGAAGAATTAGGTTAGTTTAATCATGATATACCCCGACTCATTGAGAAAGCGAAAAGAGTTTGCCAAATCCGTTTGGAAGGGTTCTTGTTGTCAACATGATTCGCGCG